>CEPW01055097.1_pt1 | contig 18931 bp, 17 predicted proteins | sample 356211 | NCBI WGS metagenome assembly CEPW01 (sample SAMEA2620021, study PRJEB7988) | marine metagenome | biome: marine biome (ENVO:00000447); feature: deep chlorophyll maximum layer (ENVO:xxxxxxxx); material: "saline water (ENVO:00002010), including plankton (ENVO:xxxxxxxx)" | depth 25 m
TATGGAAGCTGCTTTCTTTGATTTAGATAAAACAATCATCGCTCGACCTTCTTTAGCTGCGTATGGGCCCGTGTTACGTAAAGCGGGTTATTTGAGCGCGACAACAACTTTGAGAGCTATTTGGGGGCAGTTGCTATTTCGTTTTTCTGGTACCAGCGAATCATCAATGGAGAGAATTCGTAAAACAGCGTTAAAACTTGCTACTGGTTGGGAGCAGGAGGGTCTTCGGCGGCTCGCTAATGAACATCTAACAAATGTTATTGAGCCGATTGTTTTTGACGAAGCGTTAGAGGTTCTTGATTTTCATCGCGAAGCAGGACGCCTTTTAGTCCTTGTTTCTGCTTCGCCAGCAGAAATTGTTGAGCCTTTAGCAAATCATCTAGGAGTAGATGAATACGTTGCGACGACTGCGACTATTGATGTTGACGGGAGATACACCGGGGATGTTGAACTTTACGTACATGGATCGGTTAAAGCGGAAGCCATTGAGAATTTAGCGGAAAAGAGAAATTTAGATTTGAGTAAATCTTGGGCTTATTCGGATTCAGTTTCAGATATTCCCATGCTTGAATCAGTTGGGTTTCCTGTTGCTGTGAATCCTGATCGTAATTTACGAAGAGAAGCTGAATTACGGGAGTGGCCGATACTTGAATTTGATAATCCAATTGCACTTGGTGACCGGATTCATATTGAGCGCAATCAGGTAATAATTCTGTTTTTAAGTATCAGCGCGTTCATCGGTCTCGGACTTTTAATACGAAAAATGTTTGGCCGAGATAAAAACTAAATCAGATTGAGCGTACTTTCTTAACGGCTACCGATATTAGAGCCGCTAAAGCAGCTAGCATTAAAAACTTTTTCATATAGCCAATATAGGCCTTGATTTCGTTTAGCCACTCTGTCGGGATGTGATCTGGCTTAGTTCCTCGTATTGTTTTCTGTGGAGGTGTCCGAGTACCTGGTGGGCTCCCCCGCCTTCAAAGCGGGTGGGATGGGTGATCCCTGTCCGGCGGGTTCGATTCCCGTCCACCTCCGCCAAATTAAAATATCAAACTGCTAATAAGTCGCGGGCGCCAGTATCGCTGCTTGGGTGGCGGAGTTTTGACATAGCGCGGGCTTCAATTTGACGAATTCTCTCCCTGGTAAGTTTGAAGTGATCGCCTACTTCTTCAAGGGTCCGTGGTTCGCCTCGATCGAGGCCAAATCGTAACTTGAGGATTTCTCTTTCTCGATCGTCTAATGGTGCGAGAAGACGGCTTATTTCTTCTGGCAGTAAGGAGGTTGCTGCAGATTCAAATGGAGATTGTGCTCCTCTGTCTTCAACTACGTCTCCTAATTCTGCATCTCCATCTTCTCTGAGTGGTTCACTTAAAGAAAGTGGTTCTGCTGCGAAGCGTAATGCTTCGGTGACTTTGTCTTCTTCCATTTCTACTTCTGCAGCAAGTTCAGTCAAAGTAGCTGCTCTGCCGTATTTTATTTCGAGTCGAGATTTTGCTTTTGTTAACCGAGCAAGTGTGTCACCGGCGTGAACTGGAAGACGGATTGTTCGTCCAGTATTTGCAATACCACGTGTAATGGCTTGTCTGATCCACCAAGTTGCATAAGTAGAGAATTTGAATCCTTTTCTCCAATCAAATTTTTCTACAGCATGCATTAAACCAAGGTTTCCTTCTTGGATTAAATCAAGTAAGGGAAGGCCAGAAGCTTGGTATTTTTTGGCGATGGAAACTACAAGTCTCAAATTCGAATTAGTAAATTCTGATGTTGCTCGTTCCCCTTTGATTACCGTACGTCGCAACTCTCGTCTTTTTGCCGGTGTTAATTTTGCTCCCTCATTTTTTTCTAGTGCTATACGGGCAGCAACACCTTCTTCAATTTTTTTAGCTAACCGAACTTCGTCTTCTTTGTCAAGAAGTTCATACTGACCGATATCGGTGAGATAGAGACGGACTAAGTCTTCTTCATCCCGCTCAACCCGATTATTTGTCACCTTCATCTCCTTTAAGACGATTTACTAAACCGGTTAATTAAAAAGGCATAAACCTCTTCATGGCGTCACCATACCCACGGTCACAGAGACAACAACGTCAAATGGTGACGTTTGTCACGATTTTTTATTTTTTCTACAACTTTGTAGAGAAATTTATTTATCCGTCATAACGGTTAACTACAGGAAGTCGTCGATCACGCCCGAACCCTTTTGTAGTAACTCGGGGCCCTAAAGGTGTTTGACGTCTTTTATATTCGGCAAGATCAACCATTTTTACTACTTGGTCAACAAGTTCTTGTTGAAATCCATCTTTAATGAGTTCTGCTCGAGTTCGGTCCCCTTCAATGTATGCCTCTAATAATGGGTCAAGAATTTCATATGGTGGAAGACGTTGATCATCGCGTTGATCCGGACGTAGTTCTGCTGATGGTGCTTTAGTCAATATATTTTCAGGGATTACTGGGCTATCTTCTTGTTCATTTCGCCAACGGCACAGTTCATAAACTTTGGTTTTATATACGTCTCTAATTACGGCATAAGCTCCTGCGGTATCGCCATATAACGTCGAGAATCCGACGGCTGACTCGCTTTTATTTCCTGTTGTAAGGACTAACCAGCCAAAAGCGTTGGATAGCGCCATGAGTAAGACTCCTCTGATTCGAGCTTGAAGATTCTCATCAGTAAAACCTGGAAATTCATCTCCTACTGAGGGGGTTAAAAGGTCATGAAAACTTTGATGCGTGTTTTCAATGGGGATTACCTGAGGAACAAGGCCTTGATATTCAGTTAATTCTTGAGCATCTTTTAATGAATGATCGCTTGAATATCTAGAGGGCATGAGGACGGGGTGTACATGATCTGCGCCTAGAGCGTCGGTTGCGATGGTTGCTACTAATGCGGAGTCAACTCCTCCAGATAACCCAAGGCAAATATCTGTGAATCCGCTTTTTTGCACATAGTCCCGGGTAGCAACCACTAGTGCGGTGTAAAGCTCTGCTTCTGGTGTGAGCGAAGAAGTTACAAAATGTGGATAGTTGTCGGAGCGTTCGTTTGGTTCTGATATTTGTATACACCAATCGTGGTCAAGTTGGTCGGTGAAGCTGGGTGATTCGATGCTTGGAGTGTCTATATCTACGAGGAATGTTTCTTCATAGAATCTTGAAGTTTTGGTCAAAATATTTCCGTTTGGATCGGAGATCATTGATCCTCCATCAAAGATCAGTTCATCTTGTCCACCAACAAGATTTAGATACACAACTGGGATTTGAGAAGATGCAGCAAGAGTTGTAACAAGTTCTTCGCGTGCTACAACTTTTGTGTTGTCGTATGGAGATCCATTTATTGCAACAAGTAGCTCAGCTCCCATCTGAATGAGTTCTTCGGCTGGTCCTTTTGATACCCAGATATCTTCACAAATAACAATGCCGACATTCACGCCGTTGATTCTGAAAAGTTGGAGTGGTTGATCTCCAGGAGAGAAATGTCGAGCTTCATCAAAGACGTCGTAGTTTGGTAGTTCTCGTTTGTGATAGATGCCTTTTATTTCGCCCTGGTGGCAAACTGCTGCTGCGTTATATACCTCGCCATTCGGTCCAGTGTCAGCAAATCCGACCACCAGTGCGCATGATTCACTTTTGCTGGCAATTTTTTCAACTGCTTTGCGGCTATCTGCAACAAATCCGGGTTTTAGTACTAAATCTTCAAGTGGGTAGCCAGTGAGTGTCATTTCTGGGAAAAGAGCTAAGTCGCAGTTTTTTAAGTGAGGTAAAACTTCTTGGACGCGCTCTACGTTGCCTTCAAGGTCACCAACTACAGAGTTGAGTTGGGCAAGAGCGACTCGTATGTTTCCCATAACTTAAGGTTACCGAACCATTATTGAAGGCAGTTACTTAGGAGTCTGAGTCATTTATCGGAGTGAACGAATTGGAGGCGTCGTTCCATTGTCGTCTGGAAATGCCGATCGATAGGCAGAAAGTGATGGCCTTCATCAATCAGCACAAGTTCACCACTCTTGAGAGACTCACTCGCCCGTATAGCGAGTTCCACGGGGACTACGCTGTCATTCAGCCCGTGGGTAATCATGGTCGAGCACGTGATTTCCGCGATCGGTAACGGTGCTAAATCGTTTTCATTGTCTCCGTCGTTGTTGAACCCTGCCCGCCGCAGCTTCCACGGCGCAAACGAAGTCAACATTCCTTGAAAAATTTTGAGTCGCTCCTGATCAGCCAAAATCCACTCCACTGCTGCTCGCCTCTGAGGCTTATCAAGCCTCATCGAGCTGCCGTCAACAAGAGCGGAAGCTGCAACCTTCGGCCAGCGCTGAGCCATCGTGTGCCAAAACCATGTACCAAAAGATGAGAAGAATAATAACCGCTCAACTAGACCCGGAGAGAAGTTGTAGTTTCCTAGTACCGCAGAATCGAGAAGTAATGATCTGACCCGATCTGGGTAGTGGGCTGCAAAAAGTACCGCTGATGGACCGCCTGAAGAGTAGCCGAGCACTGTGACCCGTTCGATCTCTAAGGCATCGAGCACGGCTGCGTATAGGTCGGCCTGCTCGGTTGGTGTTTGACCCGATGAAAGCGGTGTGCGCAGAAAACCAGGACGAGACAGGGCAATGAGTTCGCACCCGTTATCACGAAGGTGGCAGCCGTACATCAATCCCTGGTCAAAACCGCCGGGGCTGCCGTGAATGATCAGTACAGGAATTCCATCGCCTTCTCGGGCAACCTCTACATCACCGTGTTCCGTTTTGATGACAGTAGCGTGGCGACTCAAGTCAGTCCCTATCCTCTCTGACCAGCGCATATCGAACTCAGGTCTCCTCGCGGATCACGCCATCGGCGATGAGAGTGTCGATGGCGGAAGCGTCATAGCCAAGTTCACCAAGCAATTCACGAGAATGTTCACCGATCATCGGCACGGTTGAGCGAGGGCCCCAGACCTGATCGTTAATTCGGTAGCCGTTGGTGGTGACGTGGATTTCGCCGACTGGTGTGTTGAGCGGTTCGGTGATGCCACGGGCGTCGGGTTGACCTGAGGTAAATGTTTCGGCGAGTTCACGGACACCGCCGCCAACTACACCAGCTTCAGCGAAGATTTGGTCCCATTCGTCAGTAGTCCTCTCTAGGAGACGAGCCTCAACGAGAGCTTGAATCTCGTCGCTGCGGGTAAAGAGATCATCAAACTCAATGTCGGTAAGTTCATCGAGTCCGATGGCGGCGGCGATGGACTGACAGTGGCGAGGTAAGTAGCCTGCAAGCATAACGTAGCCGTCGGCAGTCGCGAACCGTCCAAGCATCGGTGCTTCGATATCAAGATTCGGTTCGGAGACGCCACCGTGTTGAGAGGCGGTAGCGGTGTCGTAATTGACGAGCAGCATGGTGACATCCTGCATCGCGATATCCACTCGCTGGCGCTCACCGGTCCGGTCGCGCAGCAGCAACGCAGCCAAGATCGCTGAGGTCGCGTGCATGCCGGTTGCGTAGTCAAGCACTGGACCGCCGGTGCGGACCGGGCCATCGTCGCGTTTATTGGTGGCCATAAAACCAGATGTCGCCTGAACAACATCGTCGAACCCCGGACGGTGGCCGTGTGGCCCGGTCTGGCCGAACGCCGAAATCGAGGCATACACGACCGTGTCGTTCACCGCAGCGACGTCGTCGTAACCAAGACCGTGACGAGCAAGCGAACCGGGCCGATAGTTCTCGAGAAATACGTCAGCATCAGTAGCCAACTCAAGAACGAGGTCGCTTCCTTTGGGTTGGGTGATATCAACCGACAGGCTGCGTTTGCCGGCATTCTGGGCCATGAAACCGGTGCCCATGCCAGACATGACCTGCTCCCGGGTGCCCATCCACGGACGGACGAGATCGCCAGAGAGAGGCTCAACTTTAATTACCTCAGCGCCGAGCAAGCCGAGCTGATACGAACAGTACGGCCCGGCGAGAACATGAGTGAGGTCAACGACACGGATGCCGTCAAGTGGTCGAGAAATCATAATGAGATCCTTTTTTAGGGTTGCCGGTCAACTACGAAAATCAACCTTGGCTAATAGTACAACAACCACATTTATCCACTAATCCCGCTCCATAAAGTTATGTAGGTGGCGCATTGCGCCACCTACATAAAGCATTTTTATTTATGAGTAAGGTCTAACGACACATCCCATGGTTCTGGATCAATTGATATGAATCATTTACTTTAAAACGCATCAATTTCTAAGCTGAAAACGATGTGGCCGTTACGCTGTCGTTATTGATACTTCACTTAGGTTCTGAATCGCTGCATTCGGAACGGGTTGTATCGAGACACGTGGTCCTTTAGGAATTTGTTTGCCTCGTGGAGGGCGTTTTTCTTTGAGGTCTTTCGGTGCTGTGTTGACTCGCTCCGTAATGTTTTCTTCAAGTGAAGCAATCTTTTCATCAGCTTCTTCTTGAGTCATCTTGCCAGCAGCAACTGCCTCATTAATTTTCTCGGTTGCATCATCAACTAACACTGCAATTAGAACATCAACATTGTCTCCAGCGATTTCAGCCATTGTTGCGCCTTCAGCTAACTGTGAACGCAAATCTTCTACCTCTAAACCAAGTACTCCAGCGATACTCGCAAAGTGTTCTCCACGATCAGCTTTCATACCGTCTTTCCGTGGAGGGCGTTTATCTCTTAGTTCACCTGGAGATGTGTTTATCTTTTCGGTGATTGCTTCTTCAAGTCCAGCGATTTTTTCATCAGCTTCTTCTTGAGTCATCTTGCCAGCAGTAACTGCTTCGTTAATTCTTTCGGTGGCGTTTTCGACAAGAAGTGCAACTACCGCATCCACATTGTCTCCAGCGATTTCAGCCAGAGTTGAACCACCTGCAAGTTGCTCACGAAGTTCTTCAACTTCTACACCAAGCACTTCAGCGATACTCGAAAAGTGTTCTCCACGATCAGCTTTCATGCCGCCTCGTTGATGCATTCCTGAGTGATGCTTTAAGTTTGTTTCTTCAGCGCCAGCAGTCCCTATTGGGGACCATACAGCGATGGCAAATGCTCCCCCGAGGAAGGTAGCTGCCGCCGCTAGTGTTATTAAAAATTTCTTCATTTGAAATCTCCTTAGGTTGTTTACACCTAAATCATTTCTTCGCTATGTGATCATTTTAGGAGAAGTTTGTTAGGGATTTGTTAGGGATTTCTTTTTCGTGAAAAAAGCAAAACCCCGGGAAATTCCCGGGGTTTTGTTCATATGGCAGTAGTTCTAACTTAAAGCTTCACAGCACGTATTCGTAATTAAACGATTTACTACGTACGGATCCATATTTGCGTTTGGACGCCGGTCTTCGATATAACCTTTTTGGTCAATGTGGACTTGCCATGGAATACGAATAGAGGCTCCACGGTCGGAAACCCCGTAACTGAACTGGTCATAACGTTGGGTTTCATGTTCACCAGTTAACCGGTCCTCTGATCCAATGCCATATCCAGCGATGTGTTCCTCTGGTTTACCCTCGGCTCCTAAAGCTTCACAGGCAGTGATTATGGCATCATAATTTTCGCGCATTTTATTGGTGGAGAAGTTTGTGTGTGCTCCAGCTCCGTTCCAATCTCCTTTAATTGGTTTCGCAGCGATTGAAGCATCAACTCCAAAATCTTCAGAAATTCTGTATAACAAATATCGGGCAATCCATATTTCGTCTGCTGCTTGAACAGTGTCTAGTGGCCCTATTTGAAATTCCCATTGACCAAGCATTACTTCTGCGTTTGTTCCTGAAATAGTCAAACCTGCTTCCATACAAGCAGTGGTATGTGCTTCAACAATTTCTCGCCCGGATGTTTCTATTGCTCCTACTCCGCAATAGTAAGGACCTTGTGGTGCCGGGAAGCCGTCACTTGGCCAACCTAATGGTTGCCCGTCAACAAAGAAGGTGTACTCCTGTTCAATCCCAAATATTGGTTCTTGATCAGCGTATTTTTCGTAAGTCTCGACGCATGCCGCACGAGTGTTGGTTGGGTGTGGGGTCATGTCTCCATCTGGCAGACAGACGTCGCAAAGCACAAGGACGTTATCTCCGCCTCGAATTGGATCTGGGCAGGAAAACACTGGCCTAAGTACGCAGTCAGAATTATCTCCAGGAGCTTGGTTTGTACTTGATCCATCAAAACCCCAGATCGGGAATTCAGTTGTTCCATCTGGAACAATTTTTGTTTTTGATCGAACATATGGAAGAGGTTCAGTTCCATCAATCCAAATGTATTCAGCGCGTATTGCCATATTTTTCTCTTTTTCTTTAACGCTAAAAAGCGACTTGATTTTTAGGTATGTGGACAGATTATGTCTTATGGCCCCTATTTTTGTGTGATGGGATTTCATTTTTGTTGCTCTTATGTGAACAGTGTGTAAACGTTTCCTATTTTTTGGCATTTAACGGTCTTTTCTTACCATGATTAACAGATGGAAGAGGAACGTAGTAGTCAACAAGACTATGTATTGAGAACAGTTGAAGAGCGTGGTGTTCGTCTAATTCGACTGTGGTTTACAGATGTTTTGGGTCAGCATAAGTCTGTAGCGATTTCTCCTGCAGAGTTAGAAACTGTTTTTGCTGAGGGTTTACAGTTTGATGGTTCAGCTATTGATGGGTTTAGCCGCATACAGGAAAGTGATGTTTTAGCACGACCAGATGCGTCAACTTTTGAGTTATTGCCTTGGGTAAATGAAAACGAACCATCCGGTACGATTTTTTGTGACATAACAAATCTAGATGGTTCTGCGTTTGCTGGAGATCCCCGTCAAGTTTTACGGAGGAACATCGAGAAAGCTAGAGAGCTTGGGTTTGAGATGTTTTGCGCTCCAGAAGTTGAGTTCTTTTATTTTGCGGACAACAACACGATGGTTCCCCAGCCTTTAGATAAGGCTTCTTATTTTGATTTGACTACCGCTGACATTTCATCAGATTTACGGAAACGTACTCTTCATATGCTTGAAGCGCTTTCGATACCAGTTGAATATTCTTTTCATGAGGACAGCCCAAGTCAACACGAGATTGACTTACAGTACACCGATGCGATGTCTATGGCTGATTCAGTCATGACTTTGCGATTAGCGGTGAAGAAGATTGCGATGGAAAACGGTGTTTATGCCACGTTTATGCCAAAACCATTAAATGGAATTCAGGGCTCGGGAATGCATACTCACCTCTCTCTTTTTCAAGGTGACGAAAATGCGTTTTACGACTCTGATTCTGAAAATGGGCTTTCGCCAGTGGCGCGAAGTTTTATTGCGGGACTGCTTCATCACGCACGTGAAATTTCTGCGATCACCAATCAGTTGATTAATTCTTACAAACGAATCAATGAAGGATACGAAGCGCCAAGATATGTTTCGTGGGCTCACAATAATCGGTCAGCTTTGATAAGAGTTCCGATAACTAAACCCGGTAAACCTGACTCAACACGAGTTGAATATCGAGCCTTGGATCCATCCTGTAACCCTTACTTGGCTTTTTCTGTCCTCTTGGCTGCTGGTCTACGCGGTATTCAAGACGGCATGGAATTGCCGAAGGAAGCAACTTCAAATCTTTATAATTTGACGCGATCTGAACAACAAGAATTAGGAATTGACGGGCTGCCGACGAGTTTAAGTGAAGCTCTTGATGAGATGGAAGAGTCGTCTTTGGTGCGTGAAGCATTAGGTGATCATATTTTTGAGTGGTTCTTGAGAAATAAACGAGCAGAATGGAATGAGTATCAGCAACAAGTTACGCCATTTGAGTTGGAACGTTACCTTCCCTCTTGGTAGTGATTAAGTACAAAATTTATGGAACCTTTACTCGTTTTTCCAAATACGCCTCCACCGGAACTATCTCAAGCACTTGATTTGAGTGCTTGGCTTTGGAAGGCTGTCGATGACCCTAGTCAAGTGTCAATTGATAACGGGTGGTCTGGGGCTGTTGTTGCGGGAGATATGAATCTTGAAGGAGCTCTTGATTTCTGTCGTCATTTGCGTAAATGTGAAACACCATTGGAGCCCGTGTTGCTTCTAGTTCGTCCTGATCAATTACCAGGGATTGATTTGCGTGATGATCTTTTTGATGACTTTTGTTTGTTCCCAGTTAATCCTTCAGAGTTGAAAGCTCGTCTTCATCATTTGTTTTGGAGAACTGGACGTGGCACAAGCCCAGAACTTCTTCATTACGGTCCGTTAGTTTTAAATGTTGAGACTTATCAGGCCGCTATTGATGGTCAGCCTCTTGATTTGACTTACATGGAGTATGAACTTTTAAAATTCCTTGCTTCGCGTCCAGGGAAAGTGTTTACTCGTGAAATTCTCCTCAGCCAAGTATGGGGCTATGACTATTATGGCGGGGCGCGCACTGTTGATGTTCATGTCCGACGCTTAAGAGCAAAGTTGGGTGAAGAGCACGCGAATTTGCTTCATACCGTTCGTAGTGTCGGTTACCGGTTCGGTAAATCGCGGTGGGAACTCTAATCTTTTTTCTTAGCAGCAGCCACCGCTAAGTTCTCCTACAAGACCATAAGCAAGCAGAAATAAGAGAAGCGGTGTTGATGGGATAATGATTAGTAGTGAAAGTACCCCTAAGAATTTTCCTCTTAGATTTGGGTCGCGTTTTTTTCTTTTAAATCCGATTATAAAAAAACAAAGGCTCAGCAGATAGAAGATTGGAAGTATCACAGAAGCTGTGATGATGAGGTCATTGTCGGAAACCATCCCGAAAGAAATTAGTAACGCGATAGCAAAAAAGAAGGAGATTGCAAAAGGGTTTTCCGCTTTAATTTTTCCGGTGGGTTTTTCCCCAGTGGGTTTTTCAAGTGTCCATTGCTTTGGGTTTAAATTCCATTGAAGTTTTGAAGACGCTTCGCCTTCATTCTTCATCAACGTGCTGCTCTTTGTAGGGGTTGGATTCACTTACTTCCAGAAGTTCAGAACCTTCATGATCTTCATCAACGTTCTTTTTTAACAACCCGCCAATCAAAGAAGCTCCGATTGCTCCACTCATAAGAACAGCAACAGGTATGACCACTACAAGGATGATGATCATAATGATGGCGCCAAGCATGACTTCAGTCTGCCATACAAGTCAGGTTCATAGAAACGTTTAAGTTAGGTTTGTTGAGCCCAAGCTTCTATTTCAATTTGTGCACCAAGTGGGAGAGCTGCTACCGCTACAGCAGATCGAGCGGGGCGATGATCACCAAAAGCTTCGCAATAAATCTCATTCATTTCTGCATAGTCATCCATATCTACGAGGAAAACAGTGGTTTTAATGACATCACTCATTGATGCTCCGGCAGATTCAAGAACATCTTTAAGGTTTGAAAGAGCTTGAACGAATTGGGCAGGCATTCCGCCTTCAACTAAAGCACCGTTAGCGATTCCGATTTGTCCGCTGGTTGCTAAAAGTTCTCCAGCAGCCATTATCGGTGTGTATGGACCTACAGGTTTTGACATTTTCTTTCCTTTACTTGTTAGTCACAAGATCTAATTTTGTGGGCCACTGTGTTGGAGTTCCTTGCGCCAGCCATGTTGCTGAAGCAACTGCAGCAAATACTGCGTCTGACCCATTTACTGGCTCTCCATCATCTGGTTCAATTATGACAGTAATTGGAGGTGTCATACTTGCTGGCGTGATTCCAAAAGAACGAATAGTTAAATCGTGTATCTCACCTGTTTTATCTACTGTTAGAGATTCTGAAGTAACCCAACTCCAAGCCATATGGGCTGCACCTATGCAATAAGCTCGCAACGTTATTTCATCTAAAGGGTCGCCGCAGGTAACGGAAATAGTTATACCTTCAGAGGTAACTTGAGCCTTTGCTGATCCTCCACTTGGACTGGTAATAGTTTGTGGTGTTCCTTTTGCTGCGGAAAGAAGAGCTGCTACTTCTGCCCACCCTGCTGCTCTGATTTGAGAGGAAGTGGGAGGTCCAGGTATATCAATTTCTTCTATCTGTATTTCAGAAGTGAATCGTTGTATTGATTCAATTATTCCCGGTGTGCGTGCTATCCGAAGTATTCCTTTACCGTTTGCATCAATGCCGCCTGCTACTGGTGGTCTTTTAGGACCAAACCGGACGCTATCTTCCCGGCTGAACTGGGCAAGAACTGGTTTGCCATATTGATTTGCAAGTTCTTGAGCTGCTTTTTGAACGAAGGATGTTTGTTTCGCTCCAAAAGCCCCTCCATTCGCAAGTAAAGAACTTGGTGTGCCATTTGGTTCGCACCAGGAAGCATCGAGTTCTAAATATGCAGGGTCAACCCAGTGGGTTTGGAGTGTTGCTATCCAATCTCCTTGAGGTAATTCAATTGGAGGCTCAGGATTGATGGTGGTTCGTCTTCCTTGAATCTTTCCTGCTTTCTGGCGAGCTTCTAAAAGATTTTCCCCAATGACCCATTCTTTATCGCTGTTTAATACGGCAAAAAGGCTTTCAGGCGGAACGGTGTCTGCGGAAAATCCGCCTTTTCCTAAAGCGATATCAAGACCTGTGGCTTGTGGTGTCCCTCCTTCTATTTCTGCTCTGCGTTGCGAATTTTCTTGATCAGGGAGAGGACAAGCGTTTCTGTAACCATCCCATGCCTCAAGGATTGTTTGCCATCCGGTGCAACGGCATAAATGTGCATGTAACGCTCTTTCAGCTTTTTCTTTATTGATTTCTTCCCTATTTTTTAGATCCGCGAACCTCATGATTATGCCGGGAGTGCAGAATCCACATTGGCTTCCACCGGTAGCACAAAGAGCTGTGCCCCATGAATCTTGAGTTTCTTGATCCAATCCTTCTAGTGTGGTGATTTCTCTTCCCGTTACTCTGCGAGCAGGTGTTACGCATGAAACTCGTGCTTGTCCATCTATAAGAACTGTGCAGCATCCGCATTGTCCTTGGGGGCTACATCCATCTTTTACTGAAGTTAGTCCACAATGATCGCGCAATACATCTAATAATGTTTGTCCGGTTTCAGGGACTTCAATATTTTTACCGTTAACGGTGAGATTAAGGTTGGGATGAATATTCATTTCCTTGATTGTGCCTTGGTACTGGTTAGACAACGACCGTGTATCCTCCAAATCATGATAGATCCTTTATCTGTAACTCGTAGAAGCGTTCTAGTTGGCATCGGCGGGACTATGGGGGCTGCTCTGCTTTTTGGATGCGGGGGTTCAACTTCTTCTAATGTTGCGACTACTACTTCTAATGCTACGACTACTACTTCGCTGCAGAATTTTGGTTTAGGGGCGAGGTTTCCTGATGGGTCAAATATGCCTTCAATATTTTCTGCAGGCAGTTCCCAGCGCGCTCCTTATGTTTTATTAGATGAAGAAGGCTGGCCAGCCTCAGAAGGGGTTCCTGACAGTATCGATTTATCAATCAGTAAAGATGGGAATCTTGTGGAAACGGTGGTTGCTTCGCGACATGGGGAACTTGGTCAGACCCCTTATTATCCGTTGATATTTACTCCTACTGAAGTGGGTTATTACGAGATTTCTCTTGAGGGGTCAGAAGCATCCCATGTTCTTGAAATTGTGGATAGTAATCAACTGTCTATTGTTCAAGTTGGTGACCCGTTACCTGCTGTGGAGACGCCAACGATGACTGATCCAAAAGGTATTGATCCAATATGTACTCGGTTTGAGGATCCATGTCCGCTGCACGAATTGACTGTTGCAGAAGCATTGACTCGATCAGGGCCGATAGCTGTTTTGGTTTCTACTCCGGGGTTTTGTCAGAGTGATGTTTGTGGGCCAGCTTTGGACCTTTTAATTGCAGAAGCCAAAAATTTTGATGATGATTGGTCGGTTATACATGCGGAAGTCTACGTAAGCCCAAATGCGGGTGATTTTAGAACTGCGCCTGTAATTAATGCTTTTGGTTTACCTTTTGAACCAAGTCTGGTTGTTGCTGATTCAAATGGAATAATTACCGAAGTTGTTCATTTAGCTATGGACAAAAAGGAAATAGAAGCGGCCTTAAAGACTGTTAACTAATCCGTGATTTAGGAAAAGGATTTACCGCATCCGCATGTTCGTTGTGCGCTTGGATTGTCAATTGAGAAACCTGTTTGGTCTAAACCGTCTTTGTAATCCAAAGTTGCTCCAACGAGAAGTTCTGCGCTTGCAGTATCAACTATTACGGAAACATCTCCGTAGGTAACTTCAACATCATCGTCTGAACGGTCAGTGTCGAAGAACATTTCATAGCTGTATCCAGAGCATCCGCCAGGTTTTACTGCTACGCGAAGCGCTAATCCTTCTTCGTTTTCTCCAGCTAGTAACTCACCGACTTTGCTGGTTGCGGTGTCTGTCAAAGTGATCATGAGAATTCTCCCTGTACAAATGTATTTATAGATTATATCTAATAAGAATGTAAGAAGTCATATTGATCTTCTAGGCTTTTATTGTGAGTGATAATTCTTTAAGTGACAATACGCTGCCAACGAGTGACCATATTCTTGGTATTTTGCGTGGCGTTATTGATCCTGAACTTGGGAGCAGCATTGTTGAACTTGGAATGGTTAAACAAGTTGACGTGCGTTCTGATGGTGTCGTTGAAGTAGAGATTGCTTTAACCACTTCGGGTTGCCCTTTGAAGGATCAAATTAAGCGTGATGTTCATTCTCGAGTTACTGCTCTGCCTGGCATTTCTGACATCCGATTTAATTGGTCTGAGTTAAATAGTGATGAGAAGGCTGCGGCGATGGCGAAAGCGCGACTAAACGTAGCGAAATCAGCGCCTGATACTGAGATTCCCCCAACGTGTCGAGTTTTGATGATCTCTTCTGGTAAAGGCGGTGTTGGGAAGTCATCAGTGACCGTCAATCTTGCGGCCGGTTTAGCTAAAAAAGGTTTTGTTGTAGGTGTCATGGATGCTGATATTTGGGGCTATTCGGTTCCGAGAATGCTTGACATTGAAGGTCGTCTTGGCGGTGACTCTGACGAAGGGAAAATATCTCCCAATGAAAAAAGAGTCGGTGCTGGTTTATTAAAAGTTGTATCAATGGGCTTTCTCGTTGAAAGCGAAGAATCGGCTTTGATGTGGAGAGGACTCATTCTCAACCGAGCGGTTCAACACTTTTGCCAGGATGTTGCGTGGGGTGACCTTGATTATTTATTGATTGATATGCCACCAGGAACAGGCGATGTTCAAATGGGGTTGGCGAAACTTTTACCCCAAGCCGAAATGATTGTGATAACTACTCCAACTTTAGCGGCTCAAAAAGTAGCGGTCAGAGTAGCCAATATGGGTAGAGCTAACTACTTACATGTTGTAGGGGTAATTGAAAATATGAGTGCATATGTTTCACCCGATGGTGTGGAACATGAAGTATTCGGATCTGGTGGTGGTGAAAATTTGTCTGAAAGTATTGGGGCTCCATTAATTGGCTCCATACCTCTAGATGGAAATGTTGCGGCTGGCGGCGATACCGGAAATCCAGTTGTGTTAGGTGAAGGTCCAGCTGCTTCTGCTTATCAAAAAATTATTGACCAGCTCGTTGACGAATTAGCTCCACCGATTGATATGGATGGATGTAGCGCTCGCTTACTTGATGCTGTTGAATCTGCTCTAAAAGAAGCAGATATTTAATCGTCGTCGTCTACCTGAGGCGATTCTAAAATTTCGATTGTTTCATCTTTTCTTTCGCTGTAAACCCATTGAACTCTTCCGTTTCTTATGTATGAATTCGGATTCGAAATTCGGGAATTCAATCGCTTTATTACGACGGTTCTAAGTAAGAGTCTTGTCGGAGGGAAAAGAAGAAGGAAACCAATGATGTCCGTAAAGAACCCTGGAGTGAGCATTAAAACTCCCCCAAGAAGAATTAAGAATCCATCTAGGATTTGTTTTTCTGGCATTTGGCCTTGTGTGATTTCATTTTTTGCTTTACGGAAAACGCTGATTCCTTCTCTACGCACTAGCAATGCCCCAATAATGCTGGTGAGAATTAGTAGGCCAATAGTGTTTAAAAGGCCGGCAAGGTCAGCAATTTGAAGCAAGATCCATACTTCAATGAGTGGAATTGTCAAAAACGCTGCAATAAGAAATATCAGAGTCATATGTTTATAGTAGGGCTTTAGCGGTGTAGTTCTTATTCGCGCTCGTATCCTCAAAATTAAATGGTTTCACAACATCCACCTTCAGTAGATCAGTTGGCTAGATCTTTAGAAGATACTGGCTTACCTCATCCTTTGCTGGTTGACGCTGCGCGGTCTGCAATTTCTAGTGGAGACGCTTCTGATGTTGAAGTTCGAGCTAGGGGTATTGCTGAGAGGATGGCTCGTAATTTACTTACGGGTGTCATCAATGGAACAGGTGTTTTGTTGCATACAAATATGGGTCGCGCTCCTGTAGATGTTTCTATGAATTCTGGGCGGTATACAAATTTAGAACTTGATCTTGTAACTGGTGAGAGGGGTTCACGACAAGATCGGGTTCCTCAATTGTTGGCAAAAGTTTGTGGGGCGGAAGCAGCAATAGTTGTTAATAATTGTGCTTCCGCGGTGATGCTTGTTCTCGCGGCGTTAGCAAGAGAAGAATCTGTTGCTGTTTCACGAGGTGAACTTGTTGAAATCGGTGGGGGGTTTCGTATTCCCGAAGTTATTACACAGTCTGGTGCAAAGCTTGTAGAAGTCGGGACAACAAATCGAACTCGAGTTAAAGATTTTGCAAAAGCTATTAAAAAAGAGAACGTTGTTTTAACTTTGAGCGTGCACCAATCAAATTATCGTATTGAAGGGTTTACAGAATCAGTAAAAATTAGTGAATTGGCTGAACTTGGGGTTCCTGTAGTCGCTGATATTGGGTCGGGGCTTATTGACGCTGGTTGTCCTTGGCTTGAGTCTGGCCCACCATCATGGTTAATGAACGAACCTGCTGCTAAGCAGACTCTTGAAGCTGGGGCAGATCTCGTAACTTTTTCTGGAGATAAGTTACTGGGAGGCCCCCAAGTTGGAGTTATTGCTGGAAATGCTGACTTAGTTAATGCATGTAGTTCTCATCCGTTAGCTCGTGCTTTACGTCCAGGTGGTTTGGTGTTAAATGCTTTAGAAAAAATTGTTTTGGCTTACTTAAATCGTGATAGTGATGCAATTCCTTTTTGGCGTATGGCGACTTTATCTGTAGAGGATTTACTTTCTCGTGCGAAAGCAATTAGTGAACAGTGGGCGTCTGAGACGTTGTCTACACCGGGTGGCGGGACTCTTCCTGGAGTTGAGATCCCTTCTGCAGGTTTAGTTATACCGGGTGATTATTCAGAGGAAATGCGTCTTAATGACCCGCCAATTATTTGTCGGGTAGTTGATGGAAAAACAATTTTGGATCTTCGTACGGTGCATCCTGATGATGACGAAGTCATAGCTGCCGCAATTACTGCACTAGGTAAATAATGCATGTAGTAGCAACTGCTGGTCATGTTGATCACGGTAAATCAACTCTTGTTAAAGCATTGACTGGTATTGATCCTGACCGATTCAATGAAGAAAAAGAACGTGGGTTGACCATTGATCTTGGATTTGGTGTGACCCAACTACCGTCGGGGACGTCTCTTTCTCTGATTGACGTTCCTGGCCATGTTCGGTTTATTAAAAATATGTTGGCTGGAGTGGGTTCGGTAAAAGCATGTGTTTTTGTTGTTGCAGCAACTGAAGGGTGGAAACCTCAATCAGAAGAGCATTTAAGAATTTTAGAATTGTTGGGGTTTGAGAATGGACTGGTTGTTTTAACAAAAGTTGACTTATGTGATGACGATTTAGTTGAGCTTGCTCAAATTGAAGTTGAAGATCATATAGCTGGCACTTTTTTAGAAGGAGCACCGGTTATTCGTGTTGATGCACTAAGTGGAATTGGGATCGATGTATTACAAAGTGAACTAGATGCTCTTGCTGAAAAATTATCAGCCAGTGAAGATAGGGACCGTCCTCGATTGTGGATTGACAGAGTTTTTTCAGCAAAAGGGGCTGGAACGGTTGTGACAGGAACACTCACAGACGGTTCTTTAAAAGTTGACGATGAGTTACAGCTTTTACCTCAAAAACGTCAAGTAAGGATTAGGGCTTTACAAAATCATTATGAGGAATGTCCTGATTTACCTGCAGGGAGTAGATGTGCGGTGAACTTATCTGGAGTAAATCATGATGAAATTGTGCGAGGTGATGTTTTAGTTCGTGACAATCAATGGCATGAGTCTTCAATTTTTGATGCATCACTGCATGTATTGAATCAATTAGGTCACTCAGTTTCTCGAAAAGGCGCATATGTGCTGTATGTAGGTTCAGGAGAGCATTCTGCTCGGATGCGTGTCCTTGGTTCTGAGGAGTTACTACCTGGTTCAAGTGGTTCAGTTCGCTTTTATGTTTCAACTGGTCTGCCGCTTTTGCCAGGTGATCGGTTTATTCTTCGAGAAAGTGGTCGTTCAGAAACTATTGGTGGCGGCGAAGTTCTTGATGTTGATCCTCAATTGAGTGCAGCTGATGCGGTTCCTGATCGTTCGGTTGACAGGCTAATTCGAGAGCGTGGATGGGTTGAAGATAAAGAATTGGAACGTTTAACGGGTAAAAAAGTTTCACCTGATATCGGTAAGTGGATTGTTGATCCTGAAGTGTTGCAGGAAACATTGAAAAGGATTCGATATGAGGTGGAGTCAGCCGGTCCAGTCGGTTTAGATTTGTCTCTTTTAGATGAGCGTGATCGTGCTGCAGTAGAACTCTTAGATGATCTTCAGCCAACTTCTGGGCGTTTAATTTCTCCAGAATTTTCACATCAACTTTCAGATCATCCATTTGTTAAACAATTAATCGAGTTTCCTTTTACTCCTCCTGACCCTAAAGAAGTTGATAGAGCTGAATTAAGAGAATTAGTTCGCAGAGGCGAAGTTATTGAACATGATGGTATTTTCTTTGCACCGATTGCTGTTGAAAAAGCTAGTGAACTTGTCGCTGAACTTTTGAAAAGTAA
>CEPW01127907.1_pt1 | contig 18848 bp, 13 predicted proteins | sample 356211 | NCBI WGS metagenome assembly CEPW01 (sample SAMEA2620021, study PRJEB7988) | marine metagenome | biome: marine biome (ENVO:00000447); feature: deep chlorophyll maximum layer (ENVO:xxxxxxxx); material: "saline water (ENVO:00002010), including plankton (ENVO:xxxxxxxx)" | depth 25 m
TATCTTCCTCCTGTAAAACATATGTACCTGGTTGACCAACAACAATTGCTGCTGCTTTGTTCGCAAAACGAATTGCTTCACTCATATCATTTTTAGCAAGATAACTAAAAACTAGTGCTGCTAGAAAAGTATCACCTGCACCAACAACATCATAAACATTTACCTTTTGTGCTGGATACAAAGTATTTTTATAGTAACATCCTTCAGAACCTTTGGTGACAATTAAATTATCAATATGACATTTTTCATCTAATTGACTATACTCAAGGTCATTTATTTTTACAAAACAATTTTCTTTGTTAGGTAAAAATTTTTTCTTACTGTCAATGAAGACAGGACATGTGCAACTATAAACTATTTCTTGAATTTTAGAATAAGTTAGATACCCTTTATTGTAATCAGAAATTACAACTGCATCAAAACCATCAGTACTGATTGGCAGTAAGAGTGGTTTTACACTCTCCTCATTATCAACTCTAAGAATTTGCTGGTTTGATTTTTCATCAATAAATCGTGTCTTAACTAATTTTTCGGAGTTAGTTAAGAACGTTATATCCATTTCAAATGACTGTAAGTTTAGGCATACATTACCTGCCATCCCAGATTTTGTCTCTAATCTAGAATAATCCATAACAGGAACTGGTGCTTCTGGACTTATACGATTGCAAGTACCATAAATGTACTCATCTTCACAACTATCACCGATAAGAAGAACCTTGAATTGTTTTGGTTGTCGAATAGTCTCCGATTCTGTCGAAGAATTTGACTGATTTGGCATACTGTGAACCTACTACTTCTTTTCCTTTCCAGTCTGAACCTACGACCATTGTATCAGGTCTCAATGAATCTAGCAATGACTCTAGTTCTTGTCTAGTATCAAAGATATGTACTACGTCAACACATCTTATTTCTTTTAACATGTATGCTCTATCAGACTGAGAGAATATAGGTCTTTCTGGACCTTTCATCTCTGCTACTTTTCTATCTGAGTCGATAGCAACAATTAGATAATCACCAAGAGAACTAGCATATTTTAAAAGTTCAACATGTCCTGGATGAAGAACATCAAAGCATCCATTGACAAAAGAAATTTTCATTTGTTGGGTACATAGATAAGTTTTTTAATCTCTGGAAGATAAAGATATTGAATTTCACTATTTCTAAGTGTATTGAAAGCATCATCAATTGTCTCCACTATTGTATCTCCAGCAAGATTGAATGATGTATTGAATACAATAGGAACATCTGTAATAGAATAAAACTCATTTATTAATTCATAATAGTTTTTATTCTGCTCTTCAGAAACTGTTTGAATACGACATGTTCCGTCAACATGAACAATTGATGGAATTTTATCTTGCTTTTCTGGAATGACATCAACAGCATACATCATGTATGGAGTTTCTTCAAGTCTATCCATATCAAACCAGTCTTTTGCATAATCCACTAGTACAGTTCCAGCAAAAGGTCTCCAAGTTTCTCGTTTCTTTACTCTATTGACTATAGTTTTACCATCCACAACTCTTGGGTCGAACAAAATAGACCTATTACCAAGAGCTCTGGGACCAGATTCACTTTTACCTTGTGCTATTGCTACAATATTACCTTCAGATATAAGAGTAGCAACTTCTTTTGCAGTTGTATTCTTTTCCGATTCACCTGAGAGTAATGTATAACTATACTCCAACTGAGAACCAAAGTATATTCCATCAAAAGATGGAATGATTTCACCAGAACTAATGATAGAAGAAATTACTCCTCCAAGTGCAACTCCATCATCTGCAGATATTGGTTCAATATAGAGATTTGCATCTTTAGGCAAAGACTTAAGTAACTTATAATTTGCAACGCAATTCAATGCACATCCACCACTATAGACAATATTTTTTGTTGGAACATTATCAAGAACTTTATTGAAAAAATTAATTATATATTTTTCAAAATCATCTTGCATTCTATAGGCAACATTTTGAGCAATTGTTCTATACTTACCTGCTTCTTCTATAGTTCCCTTATTTTCTTTCCATATCGAATTTATATAATCATTCTTATCTAAAACTGCTCCTCTAGGACCAAAAGATGTGACATTAAACGTCATTAAAGAAAAAGCATCTAAATTTGCACTTGAATTTATGTTTAATAACTCTGGTACATTTTTATCATCCTTTCCGTATGGGGCAATCCCCATAAGTTTACCGCAATCCAATCCACCCCACCCTAAAGCACTTGTGGCTGCGGAATATGCATATCCTGGTCCAATACATTTATACTTATCCACCCATGGTGGACATTTGCCCTCTTCAATAAGTTCACCACTACCAACCATTTTCTGGTGAATGAAATCAAAGAAGGGTCTACCATCTTTAAGATATCCGCACTTAATTACACTAAGATGCTCCTTACCATAATCATACATACTTCCTGCACCATCAATGATGATTGCCACTGCTTCATCCATTCCTGAACGAATAAATGCAGTAATTGCATGAAGAATATGATGGGACGTATGTTGATTTATTCCACATTCACCCCATAGTTTTTTTCTATAACCATGCTGATAAACATAATCAAGTACTTGGTCATCATGATTATTTAAAATTGAAAAAGAAAGGTTATCAATAGATAACCCAAGTCTTTTTAGTTCGTCAATAATCAGAATAGGAATACCAGAATGCTTGATATGAAGTAATCTTTCTTCTGAAATAAGAGAATGGAATTTTCCATCCTTTACAACAGCAGCTGCAGAATCATGGTCTACATGAAGACATACGTGAGTAGACATTTTTTTCAATTCAAATATAATCTAATTAAACTGCTACACCTTCAGATTTTTCTGGAACTTCAAACTTTGAGAAAGAATTGTATGGGTATCCCAATTCATTCATATCTTCAACTGTACTAGTAACTGTAACTAGTTTACCAATCTCTGGAAGATACATATAATCAATATCACTATTCTTTAATGTCTTGATTGCATCATCAATAGTTTCAACCAAAGGTTGTCCACCAAGATTAAAAGAAGTATTGAATAAAATTGGAACATCACTCAATTTTTCAAAAGCATCAATTAATTTATAATAGTGCTCATTTTCCTCTTCAGTAACAGTCTGAATTCTGCAAGTACCATCAACGTGAATCACAGAAGGAATCTTTTCTTCCACACCATCTTGACACTTGACGGCATACATCATATGAGGACTCTTTTCACGACCTGCCAAATCAAAGTATTCATGTACACTTTCTTCTTTTATGCTACATGCAAATGGTCTGAAGAACTCTCTTTTTTTAACAGCATTGACAATATCTTTACCATCTTTAATGGTTGGGTCAAACAAAATAGACCTATTACCTAGTGCTCTAGGACCACCCTCAGAACGACCTTGGAAAATAGTAACAATGTTTCCTTCACGAATTAGTTTAGCAATATCATCATAAGAAACATCTGTAGTCTCTAAGTCAGCAATTGCCCTTTCATATTCAGAATAATCGTACTGAGGTCCATAGTAAATAGACGTTTGTACTGGCCAAGGTTCTTTAATTTCGTGCTTTCTAGAATAAAGAAGTTTTGCTGCACCAATAGAAATACCACCATCATGTGCAATTGGCTCACAATGAATATTAATATCTGGAAAATTTTGCCAATACTTATAATTTGCAACGCAGTTAAGACCATAACCACCACAAACTATAACATTATTACAACCAGAAAGTTCTACTGCGTTTCTGATTAGATCACACATTTTTTGTTCAGTCATTTTCTGAACAGCATATGCCATATCTTTTTGAACTTGAGTATAACCACCACCTTGTTTAATTGCTGTGTTCTCTTCTGAGCAGTCTTCCATAAGTGTTTCACTAACAGCAATATCAATCCAAGATCCATTGGGATAATTTGGAACGAATAGTGCTCTAGTAATATTACCATTTTCATCTACCAAACTAGGAAGTTCTGGATTCTCTTTTCCATAAGGAGAAAGACCCATTGTTTTTCCAGCATCAATAGATTGGAACCCACAATACTCAGTGACTGCTTCATATGCTTTTGTGATTCCCAAATAACTATCAATTAGAGTTTCACCACCAAAGATGTATTGAGATTTTCTTGAATCTTTTTGACCCAAATGCTTCCAAAGTGTTTCAAATTTAAGCATTGATTCACCATTATTCTTTGGCCATTGTGCCTTAAAAATGGTTTCAAATTCAAATGCTGTTCCTTCCCATTCAGTACTTTCAAGAAAACTACCTGCACCATCAGCAATAACACATACTGCTTCATCGAATCCAGAATTTATAAATCCAACTGCAGCATGAAGTTCATGGTGAATAGTGTCAACAAAATGAACAGCAGGTAGATTATTAGTATCAAACTTAAATAGTTTTTGAACCAATGCCTCATAAATGTCTGTTGCTGTCCAGTCGGTCTGTGGACCACCTCTATGTGTATGACAGATGATTAATTCATCAATATGGTCAACTTCTTTAGAAACTTGAATTAGCCCTGCAAGAGGACATCCATCATACTTTCTCCTTGTAATTCTTTCTTCTTCAAGATACCACTTAATTTCACCATTAATCATTAAGGTGGTACTTGCGTTATGTCCTCTAGTAATAGCAACAATTACTTCGTCTCTTTCCATAGTAAAACCTCAATTTTTTGCTTTATCAAGTTCTAAAACTTTATCTATAGTAGTTTTTTTGGTACTCTTTTTAGAACCACTTAAAAGAGTATCTACTGCTCCTCCTCCAGAAGGAAAGGATGTCTGAGGAGGCAATTTTGCTCCCTTAACATTATTACTTCCATTGTTAAATGCAGGTTTTGATACTTTCTTTGAAGCACCAATTTTATTAACTATCGACTTCTTTAAATCTTTAATCTGATTATCATTTTCAATAACCATTAGGGATTCATTATTTAAGTCAATACATTGGTCAAAAGTCATTCTGATTGGGGTATACTTTCTTTTCTCGTTACCCAAATCTATAATTTTAAAGTTTTTATTTCCAGGATATGAAATATTCTCTGGATACGTTGAACCAATGACTACAGTTGCTGGTTTATTTAGTCCATGTGCCATGTGCTGCCCTACACTATCACACCCCAAGAAATAATCTGCAGCATTAATTATACCACACCATTCAAGAAGACCTGTTCCTGATGGTTTTGCTACACCAAGGTCTTCCCAACCAGGAATATCCACACTTGACATTAGGATAACACCATAATCTTTTTTGAGTTCTTCAATGATAGAATATACATTCTTCATCTCAAAACTTCTTCCAGAAGAATCAGTAATAAACTTACCTTCAGTTTTTACTGTACTTCCAAATGGTTGGAAAACAACAACCTTATCTTTTTTAAGTTTTTCTTTTACTTCACTAACTAAATTATATCCAAGTATCTGAGTGTCTTTAGGAAGTTCTAATTTTAATTCTTTAGTTTCTGGAACTTCATCAAGACCATTAATTAGCATATCAAATGCTTGAATCAAATTTGCTTTTTGATTAAAATAAGCATTTAATCTATAAGGTTCTGGACTAATAATTTCCTTATCTTTGAGATAGTCCTCAAAAAGATTTTTATGGTGCATAGGAAATGCCCTCTCCCGAAGGACAGGGCTTGTTAAATATAATTCTCCCCAAGACTCTGCAACAATTACAAAGTCTTTATTGGTTTTTGCATGATGCTCCAACGCAGGAATGGAGCAGAGAACTCTCCCTGCTCCACCGTTAATGAAAAATGCTTTATTCATAAAACAAATAACGATGTATTTTCAAATATTTATAATGTATTCAGAAGGGTATTATGTCCACTGAATACAGACCATACCCATTCTACCCATATCTCCGCACATACTAGTTGCACCACCCATTGCGGTAGAGTAGAAACCACCTGCACCAGGAACTTGGAGATATCCTCTACTAGCACTACATTCACATCCGCAACAATATCCAGAAGACCAAGAAGGATTACATTTGGATACATCAGTAAATCCATAGACTGGAGGATGCTGCTGATAACCATAATGATCTGTTTGGAAACAGATGCAAGGCCACATTCCTCTAATACCATATACGATACTACCTGAAGCACTTGGGTGTGTTACTGTTCCAAAGTATTCACCAGCAGGGACGATTGGAATAATACCACAAGTAGCACAGGAGTTATTGAAGCAATAATCACCACCACTATTACAGAAGCATGGACCAGCATCAGGGTGGGAATAGTGACTCATTCTGTAAGTATTTGCCTTACCATAAGTACCCATCCACTCACCCATGTTTCCAGGTCCACCTGCAACACAGAGGTTATCAATACCATAACCATCGATCCATGTTGGGCATCCAGCAACTCTACCAACTCCACCAACAGATGGGAAGCAGCAATATGCACAACCAGTACAAATAGTATACTGACAACCTGGAGTTGCAGGAATAATTACTGATGCATATGCACCCGTTGCTCCAAAAGGTGAACCACCACAGCAGCAACCAGTACTTGAACCACCACCAGCACCCCACAATTGGAATCTAATCGAGGTAGCACCATCAGGAACAGTCCATAAGCAACAATTACCACAGTTAAATTGTGGACAGGTATTACAAATCTTTTGGCCGTCAGTAACAGTAGTTAATCCAGGAATAAAGCACCAAAGGCTCTCTGCGTAAGGACAACCTTGAAGGCAAGGTTCCACGCACTGCAACCAACATAATGCAGTATCATTATAGTTTGCAGCAGAAGCAGCCTTAGCAGCAGTTTCTGTAGTCTTAGTTGCTAGCTCAGTAGTTTTTGTAGCAAGTGCTTCATCTAATTTTTTGCTTTCGTTAAAAGCTGAATACGATAATACGTCCATTTAATTATACCCCCAGTTTATTAATTTCAGCCTGAATTGCTGCTGGAATCTTGGGTGCTGCTGCTGAATCAGGAACGTTGATGTACTTCCATGACTGAACACCAACATAGTCATTAATATAGGTAGTCAAACTATCAATGTATGTTTGAATAGCAGCATTAGTGTCTGCTCCAAAATCATAATCATTCAGATAAGATTGCATCTTATCTTTTCTCGACTGAGCAAGAACCTTTCCAGAGTCGTCAACTGCTCTAAGAACTTGTGCAAGTTTTAGTGCATTAGCATCTCCATCATATCTTAACTCATATGCATCAATCATACGAGGATTTGTCAATTTCTTGAAGACATCACCATTATCCATGGTAACGTCTTCAAAAGTAGGATTGTTTACGACATCATCTGTAAAGAAGTGAGCAACCATTTCTGCCAATTCTGGATTAGCATTTGCATCAATAGTTACCTCTACATTCCCTGCAGGGAGAGGATGCCCAGGGTCAATGGCAGTAATAGTACCGTCATCGGGATCTGCATACAATTTAATTGTTTCTGGACCTTCATAAGTCCAAGTTCCAGTTACATCACCTGAAACACCTTCTACCCATAATTCGTCGGGCAGGGCATATGTGAACTCCTTAGTAATCATCGTTCCAATCTATCCTCTAGAGTTTTTCCTTTAATTATATGATTATTTATGTATTATCAAGCCTTCCAAGATACACAAACCATACCCATTCGGCCAGCATCACCACAGTTGGTGTTTTGTCCACCGCAAGTAAATCCTGCCCATCCACCAGCACCTGGAATTTGCATGTATCCACAACATGCAGCTCTATTCAGACCTTCTCTTCCTGAAGTTCCTATGCAGCAATGGCAGCATGACTCATTAGGGAATCCATAAATTGGTGCGTGTCTGACGCAAAGAGCGGCACCATTACCTTCTTGAGTTAGGTGATATGCACCCTGAATGCCATATACAGTTCCACTAGCTGCTGAACCATAATACATGGCACAACTCTTTCTGATATTTACTGCACCTGCAGTGTTTGAGCATGTATAACCACCTTGGTTACCATCAATACAAACGTCAGTACCACTTGTACAAATACAAGCAGAACCTGCAGAGTAGATGCAATAGTTACAGCAAATTAGTGCCATTGAGCATCTTACTTTCATCTCACAGAACATTCCTGCCTTTCCACCTTCAGCACAGAAGTTGGTAAGACCAGTACCAGTTACATAAGATGGGCAACCTTGAATTGTTACCTGTCCTCTTGTTCCATAACAACAATATGCACAACCACCACATAATGTGTATGTATCACCTGCTGTTACTGGAATAATTACAGATGCATATGCACCAGAAGGACCAATATGTGTCCATCCACAGCAACATGATGAACCAGTTCCTGCACCAGAACCCCAAATTTGGAAACGAGCACAAGTTACACCAGATGGAACAGTCCAAGTGCAACTTGAACCACAACGGTAGTAACCAGAAGTATCACAAACTTTTAATCCACTATCGAAGTTTCCACCTGCAGCAGGTTGGGTCGCAATAAGACCCCAAAGTTCTGGGTGCTCTGGACCTGCATTATTGGCAATTGCTATACCATTAGTTGCAATTGTAGTTTCATAACCAGCACATTCAGTTGCTTTTGCTGCAATTTGAGAATCAAGTGCATCAACTTGTGCTCTTTTGGATGCGTTAAGATCGTTTAACGCATTATATAATAGTACGTCTGCCGCCATCTTACTGTACCTCCGTAATTGATGTCACATGGAAATCACTATCATATGAAATTTCATAATCTTTAGATGCACCACCACTTGTTTCAGTGAAAGAAGTTACAACACCTACTTGAGTACCATGATATAAAATGTTAGAATATTGCATATCACCTAATGTGACTGCAGTAACGTTATTACTAGAATCAGTGGTAATACCCGTCGCACGTTCAAATTCCTGAACCAGTGTGGATCCACCACCACCACCTGCACCTCTGTTTGCTGCTATGCCTAAAAATCGTCCCATTTTGTTTCTCCGTTATCAAACAGCAGTTTCTAAACCATAGACGTTAACAGAAGTATCAGCAGAAGAAGCATATACCATTACGTATTTGCCTGCATTCAGTGCTATTCCTGTTCTCTCAAGAACTCCTTTTGGGGGAATGTTTGCGTCATACTCTATGTACTCGTCATTTCCAGGAGTGGTTGTGTCAGTAAGTGCGATACGCACAGTAGCTGCAGCAGCACCCCTGTTGAGGATGTTGATATTCACAACAGCAGTAGTTGCTGCGGGTACTTGATAAACGTTAGTGTCGGTTGTTGCCGATGGAGCAGATTGCCCTAAGATTCCAGATGCCATTTTACGAAACTCTTTCCTATATTAGTATTTAGTGAACTGACTTGTTTAATTTATTATGCCAAAGGGCATGAGCCTTAACTCATGCCGTAGAAGAAGGCATCTCGACCTACTTCCTTCTTCGTAGTAATTGCCTTATTGTCAATGTATGCCTTGACTGCTGCCTGAGTAGGAACTTTCTCATTACTATTTTGAGAGAGTGTAGTATCAGTAGAGAACTCATTAATTTGAGCACCCAACTGAGCACCAATAGATCCAAGTCTCAAGGATGTTAGACCAGACAGGTCAAATGCTGAAGCATTCAAGGTTGCAGAACCAGTTGCCTGGTTGACCTTAAAGTATTTACCAACACGGAAGTTACCATTAGAGTCAGCAGATACATAAAAAACACGACCTGGGAAGTCTTCAACAACTTCTTGTGTTTGTACTGGATCCTGTGTAGGAGTACCAGGCCAATTTGTTGTTGTTGTTCCACCAGTACCAACTTGCAAGAAGTCATGACCAGTGAATCTTCCTTGAGAATAAAGGAATCTAATCTTAACTGACTGTCCATCATATGCTTTTGCTGATTTTTCTTCAGCAAACACAACGATTGAGGTGCCAAGAGTATCTGCAGTTACCGAAGTAACATCCATAAACTCGGAGTCAATCTTAAGGAATTGAGTATCAGCAAATACAGAAGAATCGGTAACACGTAATTCAGAATCACTGTTTGTTCTATCTCTGAACAATTCAGCAGATGCTACAGTTGAACTACCAATAGAAACAGCAGGAGCACCATTATTATATGAACCAGCACTACCAGAACCATCTGATGATCTGGTAACATCAAGTTGAGTGCTAGATACAACTGTGCTAATCTTCATCAATTCATTTGCAACTTTTACAAATCCTCCAGATGCAAATCCAGTTGTAGAAGAAACAAAGATTGTTGTATCACCAGGTGCAACACTAGAAAGTAAAGTTGCAGTATTTCCACTTTCAGGATATATGGTGATTCCATTAACAGCACCACCAGTATGACCAGCAGCAACAGAACCAAGTTGTCCTCTATTTACTGCAACAGAACCTCTGCCATCTGGTGCTCTATATGAAATATTGGAAACAACGTAGGTAAACTCATCAGCACCAGTAATTGTTTGATTGTTAAATCCACCATTACCACTACCAGTTATGAACTCAACACTACCACCATCTTCCATTCCTGCTGGTAATCCAGACATTGGGAATGTAAATCCGTTAATACCAGTATTACAATCAGTATTGAGAAGAAGTTGTGCAGTTGTGCCATTATCTGCTCTAATAGTTTCCCCAACAGAGAATCCAGTTCCAACACCAAGAGGACCAGCAGTAACAAGATGGTAGATTAGTTTGTCTGCCTGAGAAGAGTTAATATATCCTTCTGCACCAGAAGTTTGACCAATAAATCTTCCACCCTCATTAAAACCAACACCACTAATTGTACTAGGGTCCATTTTGACTTGAAGACCTTCAATAGTACCAGTTACTGGGGTTTCATCGAAGTTGTAACCAGAACTTACCAGACCGTAGGTTCCCCAAGAAGAGTTGCCAGCAAGGGAACGAATTCTTCCACCCCGAGTTGCCGCATAAGAAATATGGGAATAGTAACTGAAGCAGGAAACAAATTCTGCAGCAGCATTATTTGTAACCCAGAAAGAAACACCTTCGTCATGAATATTAGTAAACGAATCAAAAACGATTGATTTATTAGAAGGAGTTGCACTTCCTACGGGGAATGCTCTATGAAGTCTACCATCAACAATTGCACCAACACCACCAGTTGAGAACGCAGAACACTGAGAAATATATGGTGACTTAGTGATTGGAGATGCTGGGTTCAGTGAAACATAGACGCCCTTAATATGTGCATTATTAATATCCTGCGGTGGTGCAGTAAGTGTCAAAGTTGTGGAAGATACTGTCTGACTAATATTAATTTCTGCAGTTGTTGCATTTAATACGTTGACAATTTTAGTATTTGCACTAACTCCACTACCAGTAATGGTTGTTCCTACAAAATCATCAATTAGACCAGTTGTTGTTAAAGTAGTTCCACTGATAGAACCCGATGCTTGATGTGCTTGACCAGCAGCAGTATATCCAGTAAGACCTTCCATTTGAAGGTCTTTAAGCATGGTCTTGTCACTCATCAAGAACATCTTGGAGTGTGCATTTGTTGCATTAACTACAGCAGAAACCGTTGTTGTGGGACCACTATAACTAGCACCATCAATAGTTGAAATAGTTGTAGCTGTTGTAGGAGCTGCATAATTTACGTCTCTAATGACATCAATTACATTTTCATGAGCATTAGAATCAATGTAAGTACCTCTAGCACCATTACTAAATGCAATTACTGCACCAAATGCGACATTTTGTAGATTTGCGTCTAGATTCAGAGTCCAAATATTTGAATTTCCACTTGCTGCTTTAATCTTAGTTGTTCTAATATTATCACCAACAACTGTTACTTCAGCTGGAACAGTTAAAGGAAGTACTTCGTTATAAGTACCTGCTTTTACGTAAATTGTTCCATTACTACTTACAACTGATAGTGCTTTTCCTAAGGTTGCAAATGAATTTGAAATATTTTCACCAGTATTGGTGTCACTACCTTCTTCAGTAACGTAGTAAACTGGGTCAGTTACATTATTTGACTGCCACTCTGGATATCCTGCACCAGAAACTGCAAGAACTGAACCACCAGCACCAACGGGCAATCTTGCCGCACCAGCACCACCTTGGATTAGAATATCACCACCAGTTGTAAGAACGTTAGTCTCAGCACCTTGAGTTAATGAATTCCAGTAAGTACCTAATGAATCGGTTGCTGGATCATTACCAGTATTAGTTGATGCAACACTGATATATGAGTTACTGTTTCTTGAAACTGCATCACCTAATTCATAAACAGTTGATGTTGCATAAGTACCAGTCCACCTAATACCAGGAACAATTAAATTCCAATCAGTAGTGGTAGTTGGGTGAACATTTGTCGAATTTCCTTCTGCGACATAAGCATATCCACCAAACTGAACAACATCACCTGCCTTATAAGCAGTAGTTGTGTTGTATGTTCCAACTGTATCAAAACCTGTTGTTACTACATCCCAATCTGCTGCTAAGTAGTCAGATGGAATTTTATTAGTGTGAATGCTAGTTGCAACATAGGAATAACCACCATAGGTAACAAAGTCACCTGGTTGATATTCGGTTGCACTATCCCAGGAATCTTCGTATTGGAATCCTCTGAGATATTCTGTTAGATATGTGGTATCGAAAGTGTTGGTGGAGAAACCAGTAGTAACACGATATTGAGTATTACCATAATTAATGATATCATTAATTTTATAGTAAACACCTGAAGTCCAATTTCCTCTACTGACTACACCTTCGGTATGAAGTGACCATTTTGCTAGGTCAGTTGCATACCAAGTAGTTTCATCAGCTACGGAAGTATGATTAGTGGTACAGACATAAGTATTTGCACCAAACTTTACAATATCATCAATTACGTAAGCGGTAGCTGCTGCCCAGTCACCTCTCCAATTGAATTTTAGTCTTCCAAGTCTAAAGTCTGCCATTTTTTGTTAAATTCCTTACTTAGGTCCTTCGGTGTTGTAATCATAACTTCCAAATCTTGCTACAAAATAGCCATCGTCATCAATAAAATAAGTGATGCGTCTAAAATCAAACCTATACTGTTGATATTTATCCTGCGGGTGGTTTGTATATGTTTTTTCTTCAGTAGTTTGCTCTACGTAATCATTACCATCTAAGAAATCAGGATATGGAGTTCCATCTAATCTATGGAAATCACCAACTTCTGAATCGGTGGTTTTAATTTTGGTGTATCGAAGCATTCCATCTTCATCTCTTCTGAGTGCATGGATGTGAAAATCATTTTGCTGAGAAAATAATTTTCCACCTCCTCCGCCCCCACCAGAGCCAGAAAGCATACTTCCGCTTAGAAACATTGTCATGCGATTAATCTCCAGTAACTACCTTCCCAAATAAGTTCTACTGCCGCACCAGCAACGTCACACACTAAAGGGGATTCAATTAATCCTGTAAAATCCTTAAATGTTTCATTATTTTGTGTTAGCACCGTGAGATTGTTCACGTCCCAAGATGCTTCAGCATCCACTATTACAATAGTGTCACCAACTGCCTTGAAAGTAGGCAAGGTAACGGAGTATGCTCCGTTCACGGTGTCGGCAAAGTACTTTACATTAGTAACAAGAGTGGTAGTACTATTTAGGAAGTCGTACCTAGATTTTTGTACGTCAAAACCACCCAAAGTAGTTCCATCATGCATTCTGATGGACTTCTTATCTGTATCATAAGTTATTTCGGCCAGAGCACCCGTAAAAGACTGATGCTCTGGTTCAGAACCCTTTCGGATCTGTACCCGTTTAGTATTTGCCATTTATAAGGGAATTCTATAAAACTATTTATCAACCTTAAACGATGTATATTTGTGTTGGTTTTGGTGATTCAAATTCAATCCTTCTATCTGCAGATGCTCCGATGAACTGAACCCCAGTCGTACCAACGTATCCAGAAGGAACAAAAGATTCTTTGAGTGCTCCAACAAGTTTGAAAAGTCCTTGCGTAACATCGTATGGTACTCGTCTTGCAAGAGTTGCGGATTGGAATGTGACGAGTGTACCTGAACCCTGATATGTTCTGGTTCTGGATTCTGCAGAATTTCCGTTGAACTCGAACAATGTTGCAACTGGTGGTGCAACTGCCGTAGTTTCTGTTGCTCCAGTGAAGGAGAACAGAGAACCAGAACCAATAAATGGTGTTCTTTGGAAGAGAACAGTAACTGTACCAGTGAGTTTGAAGAGAGATCCTGGTACATTTTCCGTGACAGCAGTTGCTTCTGCTCCACCAGTAAATCCAAATACTCTTCCAGTTCCAGAGTAAATTCTGCTTCTGGATTCTTCTACAGAACCCTGAACTTTGAAGAGACCTGTAGATTCTGGTGCAACTCTTCTGGATTCTGCTGCTCCTGTAAATCCGAAGAGTGAACCCGTTCCAGTGTGTGCTCTGAGTTCCTTTGTAACTGAAGCACCAGAGAAGGAGAATACTTGAGTTTCTTCTGGTGGATTGACAGTAGTAGATTCTGGAGCACTGATATAAACTTGCTTGCCAAGTGTATCGATTCCATCTCTCTTTGTATTGAGATCGAATGTACCAGAACCAGCAAATACTCTGCTTCTTGATTCTGCTCCCGTACCCTGAACCTTGAATAGACCAGAAAGTTCTGGAGAAGCAGTTCTGACTTCTGTTGCAGAATCGAATCCGAAGAGAGAACCAGTACCCTGATGAGCATTGGATTCTCTTTCTCCAGAATTTCCAGCAAACTGGAAGAGTGTTGGAATCTGTGGAGGAAGATCGATGGTGCGAGATTCTGTTGCACCAGTGAAGGAGAACAGAGAACCAGAACCTTCGTACAATCTGCTTCTTGATTCTTCTCCATTTCCAAAGATGGTGAACTTGTCTCCATCGGAAACATGACTGAGATTGAATACCAGATGTACTGGAGAGGAATTGAGTTGTAGAGAAACATCTCCAATTTCTGCTCCACGGGAGAACCTCTCTTCCAGATTTCCAGCAAATCTGAATATTCCTTCTTGTGGGGGAAGGTCTACCGCACGAGATTCTGCTCCACCAATGAATCCGAAGATTGTTCCAGATCCAATCTGGGACATCGTGATTCCGATAATAGAATCACCATTGATAGTAGTTCTACCACTACCCTTGTGTATTGGTGTAACTTCGGTAAATGCTTCTCCAGCAAGTCTGGTGAATCCACCACCAACTTCTTGGTAGACAAAGAAGATTTTGACAGTGCCATCGATACTGAATAGTACAGAAGCAGGATTGTTGACTGCTCTTCTTTCTTGAGCACCAACAAATCTGTTCTTACCTTCAACATCGAGTTTGGTAACTTTCTGAAGAACGTCGAATTGACCACGACCAATAATACCAAGAGAGAATCCAATGGTTGCATCTCCACCAACCCTGAATAGTGGTGGTGAGAATGAGTCGTCTGCTGCAGTAAATGTTTCTGTCTTTCCAACGAACGTAAAGAGAGAACCTTCTCCAACATTCGGTGGGAATACTCTTCTGTTTTCGGATTCTCCCTTAAATGTGAACAGTCCACCTGCTTGTTTGATAACTGCTCTTGCTTCCGCAGCACCAGTAAATGCAGAGAAAGTACCAGAACCAGGATAATGGAAGAGGATTTTGTTGACCGAAGCACCTTCGATATTGAAGAGTACAGTTGGTTGTTCCGCATTTGTTGTAGATTCTGTCTTGGAAACAAAAGTAAACAGAGAACCTGTACCGACGTAATTTTCGGTGTTTTTCTCGACCGCATTTCCAGCAAATCTGAATAGAGTTGCAAATTCTGGAAGATCGATAGTACGACTTTCTGCTCCACCAGTAAATGCGAATAGAGAACCAGAACCAGCAAATGCACGAGCTCTGGTTGTGTCCGCATCTCCATTGATGAAGAATTGACCTGTTGTTATATGTCCAAGATGGAAGGTGGTGAATGCCTTTCCAGAAGTGCGGAGTTCTGCATGTCCAACTTCTGCAAATGTTGCCTTGAGATCGGATTCTCTTTCGTTGACACCACTGACATCCAGTCCACCAGAGAACTGGAATAGAGTACCAGTACTTGGTGGTCTAAACTCGACCCTAACAAAGTCTTCAATTCCAGAATCAGTAACTCTGAAGAATCCACTTCCAGTATGAGATAGGGAAGCAACAATATCAGCAGAACCTTGAACTTTGAATAGTCCAAAGCTATCGTCTGTCTGAGCAACAACTTCTGCCGCACCACCAAATGTGGAGAATACACCAGAACCAGGATGTCCAACTTGGAAGTTTTCTCTAGCTCTCGTTCCACCAATAGCAATATGAACACATGGGAACTTATTACCACCTTCAGGTTCAGTAATAAGTCCATAATCATCATGACGATGACCATGAGTATTGATTGATTGCTCAGGATCAATAGAGATGTGTCCGAAGGATTCTTGCCTTGGATCAAGACCAAAGTCAGATACTACCTCATTTGCATAAGTACTAATCTGGTCATTGGCATAATCACTAATTGTCTGGTCAACAACAGAGTCAGTAACGAATCCATAATCTTCTGCCCTAATATTGACAATCGATCCATGGCAACTGTAGTCGAATGTGACAGACTCTGCTCCACCACTGAATCCAAAGAGTGAACCAGTACCAAACTGATGGTATCTGACATGTTCGTTGGTAATTGCACCTGTAAATCTGAACAGTGCCTGTGAAACAGACTGAACGACAGTTGCCTCTGACTTGGATACAAACCCAAATAGGGAACCTTCTCCAACATAATTCTCGGTATTCTTCTCGATACCAGAACCACGAATACCGAATAGTCCAGAAGAAGTACTCTTGATAACTCTTGCTTCTGTAGAAGAAACAAATCCAAATAGTGAACCTGTACCGACGTAATTTTCGGTGTTTTTCTCGACTGCAGAACCAGTAAACTTGTAAAGAGCTTGAGATTTCTCTGTAATTGAAGTGGATTCTGTTTTGGAAACAAAGGTAAATAGTGAACCAGTACCAACGTAAACAAAACGTACTTTATTGATTGCCTCACCATCAACTTTAAAGAGAATCTGTCTTCCAGAATCAGCATTTGAAGTTGCTTCAGCACTACCACCAAAGTTACTAAACTTACCAGATCCGTAGTAGACTGCTCTAATTCTAACGGTAGATTCTCCAGCAAATCTGAAGTATCCAGTACCAAAGTGAATTGGTAGAGTGAATATTCTTGCTTCACCAGCAAGTCTATGTGTAGGACCAGGTGTAACTGGTCTTACTCTGATTCCAATTCTTGCAGATTCGTAAGTTAAGTCTCCACCATCTTCGGATTGGAACTTGCCGAATGGGAATCTATTGGTGGTATTAATATGACCATAATCAACATGGTTATAACCATGAGTATGAATAGATTGCTCTGGGTCAATCGAGATGTGACCAAAGTCTTCTCTATTCTGAAATCTTCCAAACTCAGATACTATCTCATTTGCATGTGTACTAATTGGTACATTTGCATAATCAGAAATTGGTTGGTCAGCAAAACCTTCAGTAATAAATCCATAATTAAGAGTCTCTGCATTAACAACAGAGCTTTCATTGTAACTGAACGCAACTCTGTTGCTTGTTTCTGCAGTTCCATCAAAGGAAGAGAATGTGCCAGTACCAAACTGATGGTATCTTACATGCTCGTTTGTAATTTCTCCACTGAAGGATGCTTCTCCAGATCCTGGTAATACACTAGGTGTAATTGACTCTGTACCTGAACCAGATAGTTGAGTCTCAACAGAAACAACGTTATTTGAGTGTCTAGTCTCTTTGGAGATGCCTTTAAAGGAGAATAGACCACTTGCCTTCTCTTCGACTTTAAATGCTTCTGAAGCACCTTGTACAGCAAATAGTCTACCCTCACCAACGTAGTTCTCAGTATGACTATCTTTAGCTTCTCCTCTAATTCTGAATAGGTCTTGTCTTGTTGCTCCACTGATGGATACGACCTCTGCGGCACCCGTGAATGCGGAGAACTGACCTGTGACTGTATAATTTCCTTTTCCAAATTTTTCGGTAGCAACACCAGCAACCGTGAAGAGTGGTGTTTCTGCTGGTGTTGCATTCGATACTGCCTCTGCAGATCCACCGAAGTGGCTGAATTTGCCACTTCCGATGTAACGCAGGGTGATTCTTGTAAACTCCGTACCATCCAAACGGAGGAATCCTCTACCAACGTGAATTGGTAGTGTAAAGATTCGTGCTTCACCACCAAGAGCAAAGACAACACCACCAACACTATTTCTGAGTAGTCTTTCGTCGGCAAACTCATTAATAATCTTAAGTCTACCGTGTGGGATAGTCTGTCTAGCAGGTGTTAAGAATCCATAATCTTCAGTAGCTACTATCTCAGAACCAATGGTAACCGCAGTTACACCATACTGGTCATAATTGGTATCACTATTAGCTGCTTGTCTAATTCTAAACTGTGCATTAGATACTTTTGCTGCTGTAGGTAATGTTATAGTAACATCATTTAAAGTATTAAATGTTGTATCATTATGTGCGACTAATACCTGTGTTCCAGTCCAAGTAGTTCCATTATCAGTTGAATATTCAAATAAAAGGTCTTCACCAGTATCGGGAAGTTCACCACCGTTAGTATCAGTACCACGAATGACTGAGAAGGTTATATCTTCACGATAACTCGTATCAAATGCAAAAGTAAATGATCTTGTACCTGTTCCAGTAAACTTAATATGTCTTGCTACATTAAATCCACCAAACTCACCAACACCAGTTCCAGTATTAGCAATAGTTACGGTATTAAGACTACCACTATATGTGGAGACAATATCATCTGGAGCAATTGCAGTCTGAGCAATTAACGTTAAATCTCCGTGGTCTTCCGATGGGGTTGTAGGTGTTTCATTAATAAATCCATAATCAATACTACTAAACGGAATTTCACTGCCTAAGTTGTATTGAAAGAGAGCCATACTTAACGCATCCTCTCTCTAATG
>CEPW01071257.1_pt1 | contig 18756 bp, 21 predicted proteins | sample 356211 | NCBI WGS metagenome assembly CEPW01 (sample SAMEA2620021, study PRJEB7988) | marine metagenome | biome: marine biome (ENVO:00000447); feature: deep chlorophyll maximum layer (ENVO:xxxxxxxx); material: "saline water (ENVO:00002010), including plankton (ENVO:xxxxxxxx)" | depth 25 m
TCCACCTGGGCCGCCGGGTCCACCTGGGCCGCCGGGTCCACCTGGCATTAGAAGGGGTCCCGAGGTGGCATGAAAAACAACATCCTCAGAACGTCCACTCAGAGAAGTCATGTCAACAAAATTTCTAACTAAATACTAGAGGCGTACTAAGAATGAGTCCACAAAAAAAGCCCAACAGGACCAATCAATCTCTGCAGCAAAAAGAACGAAATAATTTCTAGACCATAAAATTAATTCATCTCAATCCACAAACTCTCAGCCATCAAAAGGCAACGATGTGGTGCAGGCCAAATCAGAAAAATCAATGCACCCAATTTCTGAACAGCAGTGCCAAAACCCCGTTCCCAGCTTCAACCCTGGAGCATCGTTTCTCTTGGCATCAGATCGAATTCTTGGAAATTTCTAGTCAAACAGCTCAAGTCAAACCAATGTCATATCAATACCGAGCAAAGGCCAGCGCTTTCCCATCAAGCCGGCCTCAATGAATGCAAAAAATGCGGAGCAACGAGCTACATGAAAGGTGGTCTTGCACGAGGCGTTAAACCCCTTCAGCAAGGCGCTCCCAGAACCGCGGCGCAGTCAGGCCTAACAACAATGGATCTCCGCAAAGGCCTTGCAAAGGGTTCAACACCAACGTCATCAACGAAGCGACATAGCGACTTGAAGCGCCTGCTCCAAGCTTCAGGCTGATGTCGCCTGCAGCTCGCCATCAACCCAGAGGCGGTTGGCTCATGAAGGCTTCCAAGCCTGTTGCTGCAGCTCAATCCAAAGCCAGCCACAACGAGGTGGAGGCGAGGAAGGGGCTTCGACTTAATCTCATCTGCAGTGCCTGGCAAGACCTGTGCCCCTCCGCTTCACCAACAGTCTCAGCAACAAAACCGAGACCTTCGAGCCCCTAGAGCCTGGTAAAGCGACGATGTACTGCTGTGGGGTCACGGTCTATGACTTGTGCCACCTCGGCCATGCCCGAAGTTACATCAACTGGGACGTCTTACGACGATATTTAATCTGGCGAAGTTACGACGTCACTTTTGTGCAAAATTACACAGATATTGACGACAAAATACTAAATAAAGCAGCAGCAGAAGGCAGCACGATGGAAGACGTCAGCGCACGCAATATCGAAGCCTTTGAGATTGATATGGCCCGTCTGAATATTTTGCCAGCAGACAGAATGCCAAGGGCAACAGGGTGCATTCATGAGATTCAAACTTTCATTAGTGAACTAGAGAACAAAGGAGCGGCCTACAGCTCCGATGGAGACGTCTACTTCGATATTTCCAAATCCAAAAACTACGGACAACTCAGTGGTCGCGATCCGAATGACCAGCAGCAGGGTGCAAGTGGTCGAACCAACGATGGGAATGGTGAACGGAAGCAGCATCCCTTCGATTTTGCACTCTGGAAAAAAGCAAAGGACGGAGAACCCAGCTGGGACTCCCCATGGGGGCCTGGACGACCTGGATGGCATATCGAATGCTCAGCAATGGTCCGCCAGGAATTCGGCCTAACGATTGACATTCACCTGGGTGGTGGGGATTTGGTTTTTCCACATCATGAAAACGAAATCGCGCAGTCGGAAACAGCCAATGGAGAGCCTCTAGCGAAGCTCTGGATGCACAACGGGATGGTGAACGTCGGCGGCACCAAAATGTCGAAATCCCTGGGCAATTTCACAACGATTCGTGCCTTGCTCGATAGCGGAATCTCAGCGATGACCCTGCGCCTATTCGTTCTGCAGGCGCATTACCGCAAGCCACTGGACTTCACTGCCGAGGCACTCGATGCTGCTGCGACGGGCTGGAAGGGACTTAACGCTGCTCTCACACTCGGGGATCGACATGGGGGCCGCTTGGGTTGGGCTGTGGCCGAGCCGCTCAGCGAGGGCGCCGAGACCGCAACAACACAACGCTTACATCCTGAGCTTCAAGCCCACGTGGACCGCTTCATTGCAGCCATGGATGATGACCTCAACAGCTCCGGGGCATTGGCGGTGCTGTTTGATCTCGCCAAGCCACTTCGGGCGATAGCGAACCGCCTCGAACGAGGCGATGACAGTGACCTAGCACCAGGTGATGCCAAAGCCCTCGAAGGCCGCTGGCAGGTTCTGCGTCATGTTGCAGCGGTCCTCGGCCTCCGCTGCGAAAACAATGCAGCAGCTGCATTGGATGACGAGGCAATCACTGCAGCCATTGCGGCCCGCAAGGAAGCCAAGAGCAACAAGAACTACAGCGAAGCCGACCGAATCCGCGATGAGCTCACTGCACAGGGCATCGAGCTCATCGATAAACCAGGTGGCCTCACCGAGTGGATCCGATCCTGATCCAGGCAGACTGAGGGCCCGTCGATCAAGTTCACATGCTCTGGCTGAAGCGCCTCAATTTTATGGAGACCGCAAAGCTGGAAATGGAGCTGATGAAGGCTTTTGAAGCGGGCGTTGATTTGGATGCCAAGTTGGCTGATCAGGCCGCCCTTGCCACCAACGGTGATGCCGAAGAAGCCTGGAAGCTGGAGGTTTGGCAAAAAATGCTGATCAGAATCCGCAAAATGCAGACACTGATGCAGGACAAGCCAGATCCCAACGGCTAAGGACGTCAGCCGGTTGCCAGATCCACCACGCTGATGACCAGCCCCACCGCCACGACTGGCGGTGCGATCCAGCGGAGCATTACAAGAAGAAGCCGCCGCAGCAGCGATGGAGTTCCTGAGGCGGATAAATCCTGTTCAAAACGGCTGGGCAGAACCCAGCCCAGAAGGAGAGCAAGAAGCAGACCACCCAGGATCAACATCAACCCACCAAACACGGAATCCATCCAACCCAACACGTCCATGGAGGTGGCAGCGGGCAGACCAGCGATAAAGATCAAACCGGTGGAGATCCAGACGGCACGGGCTCGACTCCAACCCCAGCAATCCATCAGGCAGGCCACAGGCACCTCCAGCAGAGAGACAGCCGACGTCAACGCCGCGATCATGGCGAGCCCGAAAAACAGCAGCGCCACCAGCACTCCAACAGAACCGAGTGATGCAAGACCCGTTGGCAGCGCGATGAAAATCGTGCCCAAGGTCGAGCTGCTGATCACATCCTGCAAGCCGAAGCTCATCACGATGGGGAAGGTGACCATCCCCGCAAGAACACCAACGGCCGTATCCATCCCCACGATTGCGACTGCCTCACGAGGCAGATGAGCGCGTCGATCGAGGTAAGCCGAATACGCCAGGATGCAACCGATTCCGGTACCAATCGAGAAGAACGCTTGCGTAAAAGCGTTTCTCACCGTGGTGAGATTGGTGAGCTGAGCGCCGTCCCACCGCAACAGAAACGTGCGATAGCCCTCTGCAGCTCCATCGAGTCCGGCCGCCCAGAGCGCCAAGCCAATCAGAAGCACAAACAGCAGTGGAAGCCCCCATCGAGACAGGCGTTCTATGCCGCCTCGCACCCCAGCAGAGACCACAATCCCTGTAACCACGAGGCTGAACAGTTGGCCCAACAACGCCGACCGTCCACCGCTGAGGCCGGCGAAAAAAGTTTCCGCATCGGCCATCGTTGAGGGGAGACCATGGCTAACGGTCTGCACAAGCGTTGCGCCGGTCCAGCCCATCAACACGGCGTAGAAGGCCAAGATTCCGCACGCAGCCAGCACAAACAGCCAGCCCATGGGCTGCCAGCGCGGGCCGGCCGCCTTCACCGGAGCCATCAAAGGGCTTTGGCCCGTACTCCGTCCGAGCACCATCTCCGCCACCAAGACCGGGAGACAGACCACAAGAACAATCAATAGATAGAGAATGAGGAAGGCACCACCACCACCTTGAGAGGCGCGATAAGCAAAGCCCCAGAGATTTCCCAAGCCAACGGCACTACCAGCGGCAGCCATCACAAATCCCAGCCCAGACCGCCACTGCTCCTTCGCTGCCATAACCGAGCGCGTACCACAATCTGAGCGCCAGCTTGCCAGTGATTCGTCCGCTTGATGGGAGACTGTGAGCAATTGCCGGATCGACGTGAAAGCCATCAGCGTGCTGGGCTCCACGGGCTCGATTGGCACTCAGACCCTCCAAATTGCCGAGGAGTTCCCCGAGCAATTCCGGGTGGTTGCGCTGACCGCCGGGCGCAACATCAAGCTGTTGGTCCAGCAGATCCAACGGCATCAACCAGAACTGGTCGCCCTTGCCGATGCCGACCTGCTGCCTGAGCTGCAGCAGCGACTGGATGACCTTCCCCCATCGGAACGGCCACAACAACTCCCTGAGCTGGTGGGAGGACCCGATGGCCTCAACACCGCTGCATCTTGGAGCTCGGCTGATCTTGTGGTCACCGGGATTGTCGGCTGCGCAGGGCTATTGCCCACCCTTGCTGCCATCCGAGCTGGGAAGGATCTAGCTCTAGCCAACAAAGAGACCCTCATCGCCGCCGGACCGGTGGTGCTTCCAGAACTCAAGAAAAGCGGAAGCCGTCTGCTGCCAGCGGATTCCGAACACTCCGCGATTTTCCAATGCCTGCAAGGCACACCCTGGGCTGACAACGCTCGACTCTCGACAGGTGTGCCAACGCCGGGGCTACGCCGCATTCAGCTCACCGCCTCTGGAGGCGCCTTCCGCGACTGGAAAGCAGCAGATCTCGAGAAGGCCACGGTTGCAGACGCCACCAGTCATCCCAACTGGAGCATGGGTCGCAAGATCACTGTGGACTCTGCATCGCTAATGAACAAAGGTCTTGAGGTGATTGAGGCGCATTACCTCTTCGGCCTGGATTACGACCACATCGAGATCGTCATTCACCCTCAAAGCATCATCCACTCGATGATCGAGCTAGCCGATTCCTCTGTACTGGCTCAACTGGGTTGGCCAGACATGAAGCTGCCAATCCTGTACTGCTTGAGCTGGCCCTCACGGCTTGAAACGCCATGGCGCCGTCTGGATCTCACCGAGGTAGGGCAACTCACATTCCGCGCTCCCGATCCAGCCAAATATCCCTGCATGCAACTGGCCTATGCCGCCGGACGGGCAGGCGGCACGATGCCCGCAGTCATGAATGCTGCCAACGAAGAAGCCGTGGCTCAATTCCTCGATGAACGCATTCATTTCCTTGATATTCCGGCTGTGATCGAAGCGGCCTGTGAACGCCACAAACAAGATCTGATTGAGCACCCTCAGCTGGATGACGTCTTGGCAGTGGACCAATGGGCCCGCACCACCGTGCGCGAGCAGGTCAAGCGCGGCACGCGGCGGATCCCCCTGACCGCCATGGCGGCATGAATGCCCCCCGCGTCAGCCATCACCTCCTGCTGTGTGCCACCGCGACAAAAGCCAAATGCTGCGATCCGGAGATTGGTGCAGCCAGTTGGGATGCTTTGAAAAAGGGAGTGAAATTGCTCGGTTTAGAAGCACCTGAACGCCAATCAGGAATCGTGCTTCGCACAAAAGCCGACTGTCTCCGCATCTGCGAAAAGGGGCCGATTTTGCTGATCTGGCCAGATGGATGTTGGTATGGAGGCGTCACACCAGAACGTATCCATCGGATCCTTCAAGACCATGTGATTGAAGGAAGTCCGATTGAAGAGTGGCTCATTCAGCGCTCAAGGATGGACTGCAACCATCGCAACGCAAGCTGATCCCCCCAACAGCCACCGCGTCCATGGAATCCGTTGTGCCCTCCACGGCGAGTAAAGGTTTGTCGAATTGAGCTTTCCTCTGGAAGAGCCTCCTGCAATGACAGTGCCGAAACAGCTGGCACCCAGGGATCATCCATGGCTTGCAGCAAGAGCGTGGGAGGTAAACGATTCGGAGCTGCTATCAGATGCTGCAAGGGTGACGCCCCTTGGTAGTAAGCGTCCACATCGTCAAATCCCCATCGAGGAGCCGTCACAGCGCGATCAAAGGCACGGATCGTGCGTGGGGCAGCATCTCCGCTGAGCTGTCTCTGCTCTCGATCACTCACTCCAAAGGGATCCGCCAAGGTCTGGCGCACCAAACGTTGCAGCAACCAACGTTGATACACGCGATTACGCGGTCGTTCGATCGAGGCACTGCAGGCCGCAAGATCAAGGGGACTGCTCGCACAGAACAGTCCATCCAACACCCCAGGTTGGGCCAAACAAGCATTGAGCAGCATGGTGCCGCCCAGGGAGATTCCCGCGCCAAACAGGGGTCGACCACAGGCAAGCTCGCGGGCTCGCGTGATCACAGGCAACAGATCACTGTTGCAGCGGGCGGCGTAGGTCCCACCGGCGAGATGACGGCCTGGATCAGCACCACGCAAGTTCAGCCGAAGAACGGCAAAGCCCCCTGCCTGCAGCGCTAGCCCCATTCGGCGCAATCCTTCGCGGGAACTGGACCCGCCTAAGCCGTGGAGCAACAGAACCAGCCCCCGTGGTGCAACGGTCGGCTGATCCAACAAAGCGAGAAGCTGCCCTGCGGCAGCAGCCCCACTGGCCAGAGCGGGAACATCCACCAGCACGGGTTCACCGCATTCGGATGGAAGACGGACGGGACGCAAGGTGTCTCGCAACGTCTGAAGATCGCCGCCGATCCATGGCCAACGCTGTTCAAACGCGAGCACCCCCAGCTGCTGTTGCAGCCAGGGGTCGTGCGCACCGGAGGCAATCACTTCTTGCCGAGACCCAGATCCTTGAGCTCGACCAACAAATCACCAAGAACCTTCTTGGCATCACCAAACACCATTGAGGTGTTGGCCAGCTCAAACAGGTCGTTCTTGATGCCGGAGTAGCCGGCACTCATCCCACGCTTAACCACGAACACAGTGCGAGCCTCCTGAACATCCAGGACAGGCATGCCATAGAGCGGTGAATTGGGATCACTCTTGGCCTGAGGATTCACCACATCATTCGCACCGAGCACCAACACCACATCTGCAGCAGGAAACTCAGGGTTGATCTGATCCATCTCCTTGAGCTGCTCATAGGGCACATCGGCCTCAGCCAACAGCACATTCATGTGACCCGGCATCCGACCGGCAACTGGATGAATGGCATAAGCCACATCAATCCCAGCACTTTCAAGCAAGCGAGTGACTTCGCGCAGGGTGTGCTGAGCCTGGGCAACAGCAAGGCCATAGCCAGGCACGATCACGACGCGCTCTGCTGCTTCCATCGTGAGCGCACACTCTTCAACACTGCAGCTGGTGATGTTGGTGTATTCGCCACCGCCACCTCCAGAGGCAGCACTCGCTCCGAGGGCACCGCCGAACAGAACCGACACCAAAGAGCGATTCATGCCGTTACACATGACCTGAGTGAGGATCAGGCCAGCAGCACCAACCATCGCACCAGCGACGATCAGCAGTTGACTGCCAACAACGAAACCAGCAGCTGCCGCAGCAACACCGGAATAGCTGTTCAACAGCGAAATCACGACGGGCATGTCGGCGCCACCGATCGGAAGCGTGACGCCAACACCGAGAAGGCCAGACGTCACCACCAACAGCCAGAGGCCCGTGCCGGAGTCGGCATTGCGCAACATCTCGAGCGCACCAACCAACGAGGCCACCGCCAAAGCGATGTTCACAACGTGGCGCAGCTTGCTCTGCATCCAGGACGGTGTGGACAGCCAGCCCTGGAGCTTGGCCATGGCCACGATCGAGCCTGTGAAGGTGATGGCACCCACAAACACGGACACAACGATGGAGACCAGGGCAACGGGACCACTGGCATCCAAGGCAGCCGGATAGAGCGCTGCAGCAAGAGCCACCAGCAGCGATGACATGCCACCGCAACCGTTGAAGAGAGCAACGGTTTCCGGCATGGAGGTCATCGGCACCCGCTGGGCCGTGATGGCTCCCAGCACGCCACCCACGAGGGTTCCACCGATGATCCACACCCAGGCAGCGGGCTGAATGCCACTGGTGCCGAGGTAGTTCACCAGCAGTCCCAACACGGCCAGTCCCATGGCGATGGCAGCCAATTGATTGGCGCCCCGGGCAGAACGAACCTTGGACAACCCCTTGATGCCAAGGGCTAGCAACAGAACGGCAACAAGTTCGATTGCGTATTTGAGAATGTCAGACATCAACGGGTCTCCTTACGTGCAGGCTTGCGGCTGAACATGGCCAGCATTCGATCGGTGACTAAGAAGCCGCCGATTACGTTGAACAGAGCAAAGCCAAGAGACACAGAACCGAGCATCAAAATTGCTGTGTTGTCTCCGGCTTTGATGATCGCGGTGAGGGCCGCCAGCACGGTGATGCCAGAGATGGCATTAGCGCCACTCATCAATGGCGTGTGCAAGGTGGGAGGCACCTTGCCGATCAGTTCGAGGCCGAGAAGGCTGCCGAGGAGCAGCACCCAGAGAAATTCAACGAAGGTCGCGTCCATCAGTTGGCTCCGGGGGTGAGTACGTCGCCGCGGCGAATGGTTCCATCCTGGGCAATCAAACAGCCGGCAACTAGCTCATCCTCGGTGTCGAGGCTGAGGGCACCATCCTTCAAGGTGGGCTCCAGCAGAGCGACGAGGTTGCGGGCGTAAAGAGCACTGGCATGGTTCGGCACAGTGCAGGGCAAATCATTACCGGCGATCAGCTTGACGCCCTTCCGATCCACGGTCTGGCCAACGACGGTATCGGCACAGTTGCCACCTTGGGCAACAGCCAAATCAACGACCACCGCACCGGGACGCATGCGATCCAGCATGTCTTCGCTGATCAGACGCGGTGCGCGGCGACCTGGAACCTGAGCCGTACAGATGGCTACATCGGCTTCGGCCAGCTGATCGGACAGCTGCTGACGCTGGGCCGCCAAAAAAGCATCTGAGGCCTGTTTGGCATAACCACCCGACTCAGAGGGCTTGTCATCCATCTCTGGCGGTTCGATGAACCGCGCTCCGAGGGACTCGACCTGCTCCTTCACAGCAGGGCGAATATCACTGACGTAAACAACCGCACCAAGCCGACGGGCCGTTGCAACGGCTTGTAGACCAGCGACTCCAGCACCAAGGATCACAACTTTGGCTGGTTGCACCGTGCCCGCTGCCGTCATCAGCATCGGGAAGTAACGGTCCAAAGCCGCAGAGGCCATCAGAACCGATTTGTAGCCAGCGATATTCGCCTGGGACGAGAGGGCATCCGCCGACTGGGCTCGACTGATCCGAGGCAGTAGCTCCAAGGCCATGGCAGACAAGCCGGCGCTCTGCAGCGCACTGCTGAGATCAGCGTTGGCATAGGGAGCCAACAGACCCACCACAAGAGCTCCGCGACGGAGTCGTCGCAGCGCTTCGACCGATGGCGTCTGCACACAGAGCAAGGCCTCGGCTTGCCCCCATGACGCTCCATCGCCAGGAGCGACTAGCTCGGCCCCCTGGGCGGAGTAAGCATCATCCAAATAGCCGGAAGATGCTCCGGCACCACGCTCGACTGCAACCGTGCAGCCGAGCGACACAAATTTTTTGACCGTATCGGGCGTTGCCGCGACCCGGGTTTCCCCCGGCAGCGACTCCACCGGTATCAGAAGTCTGGGCAAGGCGAGCACATCCACCGACCCAAGGGAGATTACGAGGTCGCCTCCTGGGATTTGGAGTTTTTCTGTAGAAGCCAGGATGGGAGCTGCGATCTGGCTAAGTGAGGAAAACCTGTTCCAGCTCCCAATGGGTCTCACTGCAATCGAGTGTCCCGATGGCATTTGTCACAGCCACCACGGTGGACATTCCGTGGAACGCCATGCCATGCAAGACACCTTGCAAACCCACGGACGCGACTGGTGTGAGCGCCTTGCAGAACGGATTTACGAGATCTCGGTCGACACCTTTTCTCAAAGTGTGATGCCAAGCCTCCATTCCGCTGGCTGGCAAAGACGGCATTTGGACTGGGAATTCAAGCTCAACGAGCGTGAATCAGAGCCGGATCGGACCTTGGTTGATGGAATCATCAACGCCACCGAGAGCTTCCTGCGCAGCAGTGAGGTGCACCGACTGTTTATTCAGGAATTGGTGGAGGGCACCTTTGCCGAGGCGTCAGCGGATGACCTTCGCGTTCAGGCGGTGCGCACTTTGGTGGAAAACGAGATCATCGCCATGCTTGACGAACGTCGTCAGGACTTGCTCGATCGCTTGGCACAGCAACTATTGACCTCAGCGAAAGGAGACTTCCAAACCGCACGAACAGCGGCAGAGGAGGCACTGATGGAAGTCGAACGTCTCGTTATCAACCACGCTGAGGCGCTTTAAACCGCCGCTCTTCAAGGGTGCCAAGGCAAGGCGTAGTCGTTAAAAAGGCACATCACGTCTCTGCCCCCATCACCGCTCCCTCTTTTGCTGTTGCTGGTGCTGACACCTGCAACCCCTCCAACGAGATCAAGCCTCGGCACTGGCAGCAGCAACTGATTCAGCTGTTGCGACGGCGGATGGAACCCAAAGCATCTGCCAGCCGTGATGTGTTGGTCTTTGCCGGACCGGGTGCTGGGAAAACCTTGGGGGCACTGCTTGCCTTTCAGGCGATGCACCGAGATGGACATTTGCACCGCTTCCTGGTGTTTTGCCATCGAACCTCGATTCAGGCCCAATGGACCTCTGCTGCCCATCGACTAGGGCTCACCCTCCAAGAGTGGCCTCTCAACGAATCCTCACCACCAGAGGTCGATGGACTGCTACTCACGTATCAGGGAGCAGGACGCCAGCTTGAACGCCTACGCAGCGACTTGCGTTCTTGGTCGGGACAACACTGTTTGGCGATTGCGGATGAAGCCCACCACTTAGGCATTGATCCGGACGCACCGGATCAGACCGCCTGGGGCGACACCTTTTTGGAGCTGACGCAGCACTGCCAACTCAGGATGGGACTGACCGGGACTCCGTTCCGGGCCGACAACCTTGGCTTCTGCGCAGCCCGTCGAATCAAGACATTGCAAGGTGGCGAAGTCGTCGAACAAATCAATCCCGACCTGGCCGTCGAGCCGAGAGAGCTGATTGCCAATGGCGACGTCAGGCCGTTGGAATTCCGCTTCCAGGACGGGTGGGTGGAACACAGCCGCGAAGGCGAGCCAGATCGCGATGTTTCACCGTTGTCTGGCGAGCAACGCGAAAGCTGGCGGGCTCGCAATCTTCGCCGGGCCGTTGGTCTTCAAGACCCCCAAAGCATCGGCAACCAGGTTCTTGATCGGGCTCAACGGGGTTTAGCCCAGATCCGGACGAGCCATGCAGAGGCAGCGGGATTGGTGATCGCACGAGACATCGACCATGCGGTGGCGATCGCACGAATCCTGGAAACCGATGGAAGTCGTGTGGATCTTGTTCACTCCCAAAACCCCAATGCTGCAGCCATCTTGCGTCAGTTCCAGGCTGGGCAAGCCGACTGGCTGGTCAGTATCGATATGTGCGCAGAAGGGTTCGATGCACCACGCCTACGGGTGGTCGCTTACCTCACCACCGTGGTCACCCGCAGTCGCTTTGTTCAGGGCATCACCCGTGCGGTTCGAATGACGCCAGACCTAGCCGCGAAGGAATCCATCCCCCGCGATCCGTCTCTGGTCTTTGCACCAGCTGATCCATTACTGATGGATTACGCACGAACGTGGTCGATTGCCGAGCCCTACGTACTGAAGCCACGCGATGACGCCAGTGATAACGAGGAGGAACCGGGTGCGAACTGGCGTGGTCCGACGCTGCCCCTAGAAGCTGTCGAGGATGGAGCAGGAGCCGTCATCCGAATGAAAACCCCTCAACTCCCCTCTTTTTTGACGCATAGGAAACATCTTTCTGCGTAGAAAAATGCGAACTTCTTCGAAGTGATGCCCCGTTTTGGGCATCCGATCGACCAACCTGATCACAGCAGAGGAGATCCTATGGACGCCGCTATGGAACGTCGGGTCGTCGTTGCGACTAGCTGGGTTTCCACCCGAATTGCAGTGTTGGACAAGGAAGAGCGTTACGAAGACAGCTATGCACTGACCCAAGAATTTTGTGAGTGGATCACTTGCATCGGCGAAGACGAGTCGATGCTGGAAAGTTCAGTGATGACTGTTCCTCGTCAACCGCGGAAGCGCCACCGGATCAGCTAAACGAGCGCTGAGTTCATCCTAAATCTTTTCTTAAGAATTACTTAAGGTCGCAATTGCGACCTTTTTTTGTACCCCCGCGTACTCGCGGCAACCCTTAAACTCAACTCATAGTCATTCCGCATAAGACGATGGTGTCGGCTGGGCACGTCTCCGAGCAGATCGAAAATCTCGTCATTGTTGGCTCAGGACCCGCTGGCTACACAGCAGCGATCTATGCAGCGCGAGCCAACCTTCACCCTCTGTTAATTACGGGTTACGAGCGAGGAGGCATCCCTGGGGGTCAGCTGATGACCACAACCCACGTGGAAAATTTTCCAGGTTTCCCAGACGGCGTTCTAGGTCCAGATCTCATGGATCTGATGAAAGCCCAAGCCACCCGCTGGGGAACACATCTGATCGAAGCTGACGCTGACTCCATCGACCTCAGTCAACGGCCGTATCGCATTCAGTCTGAGGGCCGCACCATCCAAACCCATGCCCTGATCATCGCGACAGGTGCTCGGGCTAACAGGCTGGGCTTGCCGTCCGAACAGCAGTTTTGGAGCAGCGGCATCAGTGCTTGCGCCATCTGCGATGGTGCTACACCACAATTTCGAAAAGAGGAACTCGCCGTCGTTGGAGGCGGCGACTCAGCCTGTGAAGAAGCGGTTTATCTGACCAAATACGGCAGCCATGTCCACCTTCTGGTGCGTTCCGATCGCTTAAGGGCGAGTGCTGCGATGGCAGACCGAGTGATCGCCAACCCAATGATCACTGTTCACTGGAACAGTGAAATCGTTGACGTCAATGGTGAGGACTGGCTGCAAAACCTGACCATCCGCGAGCGCACAACCCAGAAACTCACAGAACTCCCCATCCGAGGGCTGTTCTATGCCATCGGTCACACGCCAAACACGGACCTCATTCAGGGTCAGATCGATCTTGATGAGAAGGGATACCTCTCAACACCATCTGGTCGCCCCGAAACGTCCTTGGAAGGAGTCTTCGCTGCAGGGGATGTCGCCGACGCTGAATGGCGTCAAGGCATCACGGCAGCTGGAAGCGGTTGTAAAGCAGCATTGGCCGCAGAACGCTGGCTCACCCATCACAACCTGGCCACATTGGTGCACCGGGACAGCGTTGAGCCAGGCAAGGCTGAACTACCCAAGAGCGTGGATGTCACCACCGAGGAGACGTTTGATCCCCATGGCCTGTGGCAGAAAGGCAGTTTTGCGCTGCGAAAGCTCTATCACGACAGCGATAAACCCCTATTGGTGATTTACACCTCGCCGACCTGTGGCCCTTGCCATGTGCTGAAGCCGCAGCTTCAGAGGGTGGTCAGTGAGTTAGACGGAGCAGCCCAGGCTGTTGTGATCGACATCGAAAGCGATCAAGCCATTGCAGAGCAAGCCGGAGTGAACGGGACACCAACCGTTCAACTCTTCCATCAAAAAGCGATGGTGCAGCAGTGGAAAGGTGTGAAGCAACGCAGCGTCTTCAAATCAGCAATTGAAGCGCTGCTGGTGCCCGCCTGAACAAAGCCAAACTCAACGACGACGAGGCCCGCCTGGACGATTACCACCCGGACGCCCTCCGGGTGCACCGGCGTTGCGCTCCCGATACGTAATCCGACCTCGGGTGAGGTCGTAAGGACTGATCTCAACGAGAACTTTGTCCCCAGCGAGAAGTTTGATTCTGAACTTGGTCAACTTGCCAGCGGCACGGCAAAGGCACTGATGGCCAGCCGGCTGCTCAAGAGTGACCAGATAGAACCCATTGCCCTGTTCCTTCTCAATCACACCTGAGGTTTCGATCATTCGCCGCTGAATTCGTCCTGTCGTTCACCACTTTAAGTGTGCATGGAGAACACTCAGGTCAATAGCTGTGGCCACTAGGCTCCGACGCTGCTTCTTGAAACGTTGATGACTCTGCCCCCACTAACCATGGACATCGGCTTACTGCTGATCTCCATCGGTGTTGTCAATCTGTGGAAGGCTCGCGAAAACGCCGGTTGATTTGACCACGCTTCTGCTGCACAAACCGTACGGAGTTCTCAGCCAGTTCACACCGGAACCGGGTAGCCGCTGGCGTTGCCTTGCAGACTTTCTCGATGTGCCAGAGGTTTATCCAGCCGGTCGTCTTGACGCAGATAGCGAAGGGTTGTTGCTACTCACCAGCAACGGCCGTCTACAACAGCGATTGACTGATCCGCGCTTCGGACACTGGCGGAGCTACTGGGTGCAGGTTGAGGGAACGCCCGAACCCACTCAGCTCACCCAGCTGCGCGAAGGAGTGCTTGTTCAAGGACGCAAAACACTCCCAGCCCAAGCACGTTGGCTCCAGGACCATGAGCAACCTCAGCTGGAGGAACGAACTCCACCGATTCGCTTTCGCGCCACGATCCCGACTAGCTGGCTGGAACTGTCATTAACAGAAGGTCGCAACCGCCAAGTCAGACGAATGACAGCAGCAGTCGGATTGCCCACCTTGCGTCTGGTGCGGTGTCGCATTGACCTCATGGACGACCAAATTCCGCTGAACTTGCAGGGTTTAGAGCCAGGTCAATGGAGGATGGTCTCATCCACAGAGAACGCTCGACTGATCAAGCTTCTGAGCAGCGGAAATGATCACAGTCGAAGCCCTCGCCGACGGCGATCAGTTCAACAATGAACAACGTTTGCAGAGCTGTGATTCAGTTAGCCCAAGGCATCCTGAAGTTCACGAACCGTCTGCCACTGTCCGTAGTAGTAATTGGCCAGCGCACGCTTTTCTGAATCATCAAGACCATCGAAAGCGTCAAACCCCAGTGATCTCCAGAGCTCATGTCCGCAGACCCGAGTGAGCTCTGTTTCGGCTTCACTGTTGAGATTGTCGAGGCGACGCTGCAGGTTTTTGACTTGAGCCGCGGACATCCAACAACGAATTGCAGAGCTCAATCTAGCAATCGAACAGTACGTTTGAACTGTCCCAACAGTGCTCGACCTCAGAACGGAAGTTTTTTCTTGGCGTCTTTATCCAAATCAGCCTCCATCTCTCGCAAACGCTTGAGGATGGTGTCGTAGTACTCACGGATGTAACTCTCCATATCCGTGGTCTCGTCCTGATTTAAATCAAACGCTGCATAGCTTTGCTCCATCGGAGCATCAAGTGTTTGTCCGCTCCCCGTCACCTCAGCAAAAGCAAGGCGTTCAGCCACATTCACCGAAGGTTCAAAAAACGACGCCACTCCCTGCATCAAGCGAATCAAGAACGGTTGCACCCGAAACACTCGAGCCGACTTGCCACTACAGCGCTCACAGAGCTGAACGAGCTGACCGGTGTTCCAAGCTTGGGGACCCACGACAGGGAACGTTCCACGAATCGTTTCCGATCGTTCAAGGGCAGCAACCGCAAACCTGGCCATGTCCTGGGTGTTCATGTAAGCGATCGACGTGGGACTTCCGCTCACCCAAACCGTTTGGCTCTCTAGAACTGGAATTGCGAATTGACTGATCACCCCCTGCATGAAGGCTGCACCCTGCAGGATTGTGTAATCAAAATCAGACCCCTCGAGCAGATTTTCGGTGCACGCCTTGATGTCCATCAGAGGCACTGACCGGTGGCTGTGAGCCCCGAGGAGCGACAAGAACACGAATCGCTTGACCTCGGCTCGCTCGCAGGCTTTCAGCAGATTGAGCTTTCCGTCCCAGTCAGTGACGTAAACACTTTGAGGATCGGTGGGACGACTCGTTGCTGCATCGATGACGGCATCAACACCATCGAGCGCGTAATCGAGGCTGTCGGGCTCAAGAAGATCACCCCGCGTGAGTTCACAACCCCACTCCTGAAGGAATGCGGCCTTGCGAGGCGTTCGCACCATGCAGCGAACCTGATGACCAGCATCGAGGGCCCGACGAGCGATTTGTCGCCCCAGGGTGCCTGTTCCACCCACCACCAGAACCTGCATGGGGTCTCGAAATGCAAGGGAGGAGCCTAAAGGTCTTCAGGCTCCTGTGGAGATTGTGATTCAGTCTCCCTGAAGCTTGAGCAGCAGAGCACCACCAGCCAGACCCACAGGGATCAACACCCAAAAGATGGCGGCAGTACCGAAAATTTCAGAAGCCATGATTCAGGGCAATCCATTGACGAGGCCTATTTAAATCCTTCCTCGTCCAAGTCGCGACAAACCTGTAACAGCTCAGGCAATCCAGCGTCAGTCCTGACCTGACTGGCCATTACTCCACTGACCGCAGCCCGGTGTCCACGACATCGCAGAGCCTTCACCAAAGCTGCCAAAGGGGGGGGACCCGCCAATCGCAACCGTTGCGCCAGTTCCGCCGTCGACCAAACCATGGGTAGATCAGCAGCGTCCTCTTGAAGCCGACGCAGCAAGTGATGAGTCTTCGACGCCAGAGAGATCGAAAACCCAGCGAGGTCAGCCAGAAAATCCGAGTCCTGCAGAGGGCCCAGCCAAAGGGGGCCATGGATCGCCAAGTGAGCCTCACTCTCGAGGCAGTTGCAAGACGACCACTGACGCATCTTCAACAATGTCTGATGCTGCTGAGCACCACAGGTGCTGCAACGGGCCAGCATCCCAAGCTGTGCCTCTTCACCGGGGCAAGGGCGTTTACGCAAGCGGACTGCAATCCGAAAGGTTCGTCCTTCGCTAAAGCTGCACAACGGCTCTAAGCCAAAGCCCAACATCCAGGCTTCACGTGCAATCAAGCCGAGTTGCTGTCGTAAAGCCAACTCCCAGCTCGCAGGATGAACACGGGCAGAGGCCCCGAGATGGCGAACGGCTCCAGGGCGATCGTGGCCGGTTGGCGAACGGCCGTCGGTGCTCGCCAAAAAAAGAATGCCCCCAAAGGCCAGGGTTTTGAGCGCAGGTTGCAGCAAGGCGCCTGGGCTGCCAAAGGCATCGAGATCAATGAAATCGAAGGTCTGACCTGCAAGGAAGGCCTCGGCCAACAAGCCTTCGGCCGAACGCGTGCTGAGTGTCAGAGCCACTCCCGCTGACCTCAGCGAAGCCAAGTTGCTCTCCAACCAGATCAACCGTTCAGGATCAGCATCATTGGCAGAGATCCTTGCGGCGACAGCGGCCAAAGGGGCAGCCTCATGGCCCCAGCGCAATGCCCGGACACCGCAACCGGCCATCAAATCAAGCCAATTCAGTGGCCTTGAAGCGTTTGCCGCCTGATGACAAGCCAACAAAACGGACAGATCCCTCGACGGGCGCGACTCCGGTCGAAAGAATCCTGGGCCAGGGTCAAAGACAGCCTCCCCTTCGCGATAGTGACGGTCCGAATCGTTCAGCGCATTGCCTGCAACGTCCCCCCAGACTGCCGATCGGAGCTCCCTGGATTGGGGGGAACACCACGAGTGGATCTGGCGCGGTCTGCCGTGTCATTGGCGATGTCTCGGACCCGAGCAGGGTCAACCGCTTTTGCTGCTCCATGGTTTCGGAGCCAGCAGCGAGCACTGGCGACGCTGCGCACCCTCGCTGGCTGAGCGGGGCTACAGAGTATTCAGCCTCGATTTGATTGGGTTCGGTCGCTCCGCACAACCCGGACTGGCCATGGAACGTCCCCTAGACAACCGTCTTTGGGGACGACAGGTCAGTGCATTTCTCCAAGAGATCATTCAGCGACCGTCTGTCCTGATTGGAAACTCTCTGGGCGGATTGGCCGCGTTGACCGCAGCAGTGCTCAACCCATCAAGGGTGGCCGTCGTCGTAGCAACTCCGCTCCCGGATCCTGCATTTGTCACGCCGGTCCCATCCCGCCGCGGTCCGTTACGACGACGCTGGACACGCTGGGGCCTGCATGGATTCTTCAGGGTGTTTCCCTTGGAGCTTCTCCTTCCGTTCATTAGCCGCACACCCTTGTTGCGAGCAGGTCTCCAGGGTGCTTACAACTGCTCGATCCGCGACGACGTCGCTCTACAGCGTTCGATTCGGCGGCCCGCCCTACGGCCCACAGCGGCCCGCGCCTTGCGCTCCATGTGCATCGGAATGGGGCTTCGTCCGCGCGGAGCGACAGCCCCAGCGCTGCTCCAACAACTGGAGCAACCCATGCTGCTGATCTGGGGCGTTCAAGACCGATTTGTGCCCTTTGCCTTAGGGCAACGCATTCATCAACAACATCCAAAGATTGATCTATTGCCGATCGATCACTGCGGCCATTGCCCCCATGACGAGTGCACCAAATCGTTTATCGAGCAGCTCCTTCCCTGGTTGGACCGTAACTTGGGTGAAAGACGACCGGCTGGGCCAGATCACAGGAGATGAAACACACCCTTTCGGTAGTTGTTGAAGACGAATCCGGAGCACTCAGCCGGATTGCTGGATTATTTGCGCGTCGAGGTTTCAACATCGACAGCTTGGCCGTCGGGCCTGCTGAACAAGGAGGGCAATCTCGTTTAACGATGGTTGTTGAGGGCGACGACCAGACCCTCGAACAAATGAGCAAGCAGCTGGACAAGTTGGTCAACGTGCTGCAAGTGCTTGATCTCACCCAACGGCCCGCCGTTGAACGAGAACTGATGCTGCTGAAGGTTTCGGCAGCCGCTGAACATCGCAGCGCCGTGTTTGATCTCGTTCAGGTCTTCCGGGCCAAGGTGGTGGATGTGGCTGATGAAGCACTCACCCTGGAAGTGGTGGGCGACCCCGGAAAACTGGTCGCCCTCGAACGGCTGATGGCACCGTTTGGGATTCTCGAAATCGCCAGGACTGGAAAAGTGGCCCTTGAGCGTGCTTCGGGTGTCAACACCGAATTGCTCAAGGTGTCCCCCAGCGAAAG
>CEPW01008259.1_pt1 | contig 18573 bp, 20 predicted proteins | sample 356211 | NCBI WGS metagenome assembly CEPW01 (sample SAMEA2620021, study PRJEB7988) | marine metagenome | biome: marine biome (ENVO:00000447); feature: deep chlorophyll maximum layer (ENVO:xxxxxxxx); material: "saline water (ENVO:00002010), including plankton (ENVO:xxxxxxxx)" | depth 25 m
AACTGGAAGCCACTCAGTTCTCCACCACCACCAAGCTCAAGGGCACGACCCATTGGGCGTTTGGTGCTGCCAAGTACCACGGTCAGGGAAGCAAAGGTCAAGCCGCTACCAATGGTGGTACCTCCTTCAGCTATGACCTCCGTCTGGCTCTAGAGACCAGCTTCACTGGCGAAGACATGCTGGTTACCCGACTTCGTTCGGGCAACATGGACAATATCTACGGCGGCAACGGCGTGGGTCTGTTCGCTCAGGAGTACGGCGTCAACACCGGAAACACTGTTGTAGTTGACCGCCTGTTTTACAAGTTCCCAGTTGGTGACGAGATCACCGTTATTGCTGGTCCTCGCGTCCGTATGGACAACATGTTGCCGGTGTGGCCTAGCGCCTATCCGTCTGACATGACCATGGACTTCTTCACCTATGCCGGTGCACCTGGTGCATACAATCTGGCCTTGGGTGGTGGTGCTGGTATTTATTGGAAATCTGATGCTTTCAGCATCTCCACTAGCTACCTGTCTCAAGACGCAAACTCCAGCAACCCCAATGCTGGCGGCATCATGACTGATGCAGCTGGTACTAGCGCTACTACTCAGATTGCTTATGCACCTGAGAATTGGGGTATCGCTGGTGCTTTCACTTATGCATCTGGTGCTGAAGACGGTGGTGCTCTTTACTCCGGTAATGGAACGCCTGAAGCTGTTATTTTGTCTGCATCCGGCAATACATATAGCTACGGCATCAGCGCTTGGTGGACTCCAGAAGAGTCCGGCTGGATTCCTTCCATCAGTGCTGGCTGGGGTCTGACCGATATTCCTAACAGCAATATTGCTGGAATTGAAAGCGCCACCACTCAGTCCTGGTATGTGGGTCTTGAATGGGATGACGTCTTCATGGACGGCAACTCCTTCGGTATGGCTGTTGGTCAGCCCACCTTCGTGACCGATTTGGATACGAAGGGTGATGTCAGTGATGACGTCGATGGTGCTGGTTATGCGTGGGAGTTCTTCTACAAGTTCCAGGTCACCGACAACATCACCGTCACTCCGGCAATCCACTACCTCAGCAAGCCTTTTGCTGCGCAGGATTCCGATGGTTTGAACGCGCTCAGCGGCCTCGTCAAGACCACCTTCAAGTTCTGATCTGGCCGTCTCTGATTCGTCGGAGACCAACCAAATCAAGTCTTGAGACAACGACCCATCGCTTCGGCGATGGGTTTTTTATTGGTTGATGGCAAGACCACCCCTCTCGGCTGGCCTCATGCATGCAGCCCCGATGGGGGCTTTTTTTCTGCGCTGGGTTTGGCAGGCTGCAGGTATGGCCATTGCTCAGGACATCACGGATCTGATCGGCGCCACTCCGCTGGTCAGGCTCAATCGGCTACCACAGCAGGACGGTTGCCAGGCTGAACTTCTGGCCAAGCTGGAGAGTTTCAACCCATCGGCGTCGGTGAAGGACAGGGTCGCCAGTGCCATGGTGCTGGAGGCGGAGCAGGCGGGAACGATCACCCCAGGCCGCACCGTGCTGGTGGAGCCCACCAGCGGCAACACAGGGATCGCTTTGGCGATGGTGGCTGCTGCGCGTGGGTATCGCCTGATCCTGACCATGCCAGACACGATGAGCACGGAGCGTCGGGCGATGTTGCGGGCCTATGGCGCTGAGTTGCAACTCACCGACGGCTCGGAGGGGATGGCCGGTGCCATCGCTTTGGCCCGAGAACTCGTTGCAGAGATCCCTGGGGCTTATCTGTTGCAGCAGTTTGATAACCCGGCCAATCCAGCGGTGCATGAACGCACCACGGCTGAGGAAATTTGGAGCGACTGCGAGGGGCGGATCGATGTGCTCGTCGCTGGCGTCGGCACGGGCGGCACCATCACCGGGTGCGCCAATGTTCTGCGTCAGCGCAATCCCAAGCTCCAGGTGGTGGCGGTGGAGCCGGCCGCTAGTCCGGTGCTCTCCGGTGGATCTGCTGGGGCCCATCGCATCCAAGGCATCGGCGCCGGTTTTATTCCCGCTGTGCTGGATCAAAACCAAATTGATTTGATCATCCCTGTAGAGGATGAAGATGCCATGGCGATGGGGCGTCGTCTAGCTCGGGAGGAGGGTCTTCTTTGCGGGATCAGCAGTGGTGCTGCCGTAGCAGCTGCTCTGCGGGTCGGATCTTCAGCAGAGATGGCTGGCAAACGAATGGTGGTGATGCTGGCCAGCACCGGTGAGCGTTATCTCTCCACACCGATGTTCAGCTCAGCGGGATCCTTGTTGCCCCGTCGTGATGGACACCTTTAAAGCGAAGCTATGACGATGGGTGCGCTGCGCTGAAGTCATGAACGATCCCTATGCCGTTCTTGGCGTTACCAGCCAGGCCACCACTGCTGAGATCAAGTCGGCCTATCGCCAACTGGTCAAACAGCATCATCCCGATGCAGGAGGTGATGACGAGCGGATCCTGGCCTTAAATGCCGCATGGGAAGTGCTGGGTGATCGAGAACGTCGCGAAGCGTTTGACCGAACCCGGCGACCGGTCAATGCATCGGTTGATCATGGTGTCGGAACTCAGCGTCGGGCCAATCGTGCCCACGGACGGGCCGTAGCTGAGGACGCGGCTTTGGCAACGTGGCTTCAGCGGGTCTACGCCCCGATCGACCGGCTTCTGGGGGAAGTGATCAATCCATTCCCAGCTCAGTTCAAGGCCCTATCGGCTGACCCCTATGACGACGATTTGATGGGCGAGTTCTGTGCCTATCTCGAGCGCAGCATGCAGAAGATGGAACGGGTGACATCCCTCTTTCAATCTCTTCCGACACCGCATTCCGCGAGGGGGTTTGGCCTCAGCGTCTACCACTGTCTGTCTGAAGTGGACGACGCGTTGAAGGAACTCGAGCGTTACACGATGGGATACGTCGATAACTATTTGCACGACGGTCGGGAGATGCTCCGCGAAGCCAAGCAGCGTCGCAAGCGACTGCAAGACGAACGTCGTCGGTTGGAGATTGTGTGATGAAGGGAGATCGTGTGATGAAGCGCTGGCAGTTCTGGTGTTGGTTGGCCTGCATCTGGTGTGTGGCCACCATCGTTGATCGGTGCTGGTGGTCGCTTCAGGTCGGCGTGCCGGCCTGGGATCAGGCCGACTATCTCAACAGCGCCCTCGACCACGGTCGTGCTTTGGGTTTGCTTCCTGGTGGGGCTTGGCAGGGGTGGAACAACTTGCTGGACCTCTCTCCAAAAATTCCACCACTGGCCTCGTTGGTGAATGGCACCGTGATGGCGATGGCCGGTGATCAGCCTGCTGAAGCTGCCTGGAGCCTCAGTATTTGGCATGGCGTCTTGCTCTGTTCAGTGGCCGGTTGGGGGCAGCGTTTGCATGGCCGTGGTTTTGCCTTGCTGGCGTGCGGGCTGACCGCTCTGGCACCGGCCTTACTCGAGCTCCGCACGGATTACGTGTTGGAAATGCCCTTGGCAGCCTGCTGCACCCTTGCCCTCTGGCGCCTTGATGTCTGGTGTGATCCTGATCATGGCGGTCGTTGGCATCAGGCCTGGTTCGCCACGTTGGCGGCTTTGGCGGCGGTGTTGGTCAAGCAAAGTGCCTTGCTGGTGCTCACTCCGGCGGGGTTCTGGGCGTTGTGGATTGCCCTCCGCTGTGGTGGCAAACGCCACCAACAGCTGGTGCTACTCCCCGCTCTTGGTGGGCTACTGATCGGTCCTTGGCTTCGACACAACTGGATTACAAGCTTGGGCGGCACCAACCGGGCGGTCTTCGAGTCGGCGGCTCGGGAAGGCGATCCAGGGGTGCTCAGCGTTGAGAGCTGGATCTGGTATTTGCGCTTGTTACCTGAACAGCTCGGCGCCATTTTGCTGGCCATCGGCGTGTCGGGTCTCTTGCTCTGCTGGCTGCAGCGTCGTGAGTCCAAGACTTCACAGGATCAGCCGTGGGCTTGGCGTTGGTTGCTGATCAATCTCATCAGCGCTTGGGTGCTCACCACGTTGAGTCCAAACAAGGGCGATCGCTACATCGCACCGTTGCTTCCGATGTTGGTGCTTCTCCTGACCCGTGGCTGGTGGCAATGGGGGCTTTGGTTGCAACAACGTCGGCCGATCTCAGCGGTTCCTCTGTTGGTGGTGGGTTCCTTGGCGTCGCTGCCAGCTGGTTGGTCTCAACAGCTGACCCGGCTTAAGAGTCGTCCAGTTGGTCCCGTGGAGGCTCTCGTTCAGGCGGCAGGTGGAGGCGACCCTGCGGTTGCGAAACGGACTGTGATTGTGGTTCCAAGTACGTCGGATCTCAACCAGCACAACGTCAGCTTTTACGGCCGTCGCCAGGGCGGGCAGCTGGTGGGCCGTCAGCTGGGTGGTAGTCGTCAACATGTGAGGCCTGTGCTGGAACGAGCGGAGTGGGTTCTCTTAGCGGAGGGCCATCAGGGCTCGGTCCGCAAAGCTGCCCACAAACTCGATCGTGCTGTTCGACGCAGTGGAGTCTTCGAGCAGGTGATCCAGTTGGAGCGACCGCGCGGGGGGAGTTACTCCCTCTGGCGCCGTCGCCTTGATCATCCGGTCACCACGCCACCGTTTGCAAGCCAATTCGAACAACTGGCTGAAGGCATGGCCAATGGTCCTGCTGGACTGGACCCGGTCTTTGCTGCAGTGGGCTTAGAGCACATGCTCGAGGGCCATTTCAGCTATCGGGAGCCCGTACAGCAACAAGCCTTAGCTCGGCTCAGCCTGAATCCTGATGATGCATCGGCACGCTGGACGTTGGCTCTCTTGGCGGTGCTGGCGAATCGATCCAATGAAGCCGCCGTCCAGTTTGCTGCACTCGAGCGTTTGGCTCCAACCAGTCCATGGCCTGCGGCCTATCGGAGTGTTGTGTTGTTGGCTGGCTGGAACCCATGGGCGGCCTCCGCTGTTGCGGATGCGGCCCAGGCCCGCACACCCGACACCCTGTTGGTTGCGCTTGGTGATCTAAGTGGTGTCCTGGGGGGAGCGATCTGGCGACTACCGTCCGCTCTGAAGTCGGTACCAGCGGCCGTGGAGCGTGTGGAAGCTGCTCTGACTCCCTCCGCTCAGGAGCAGGCTTCGAGTTGATCCATCCTTAGCCATACGTCTGGGACCGGTCGGTTCCAACGCACTTGGCCGTACTCGCCCTTCACGATCAAGAGCTCACCGGGTCCGGTAAAGATGTAATCGGGCGGCGTGGGATCGCTGGCAGACGCTTCCAGACTGGCGATGTAGGCCTTGCGGTTCACCCTGACCAGGGCCCCCTTGCGAAGGCCTGCTGGCTTGGCTTTGGCCGGAGCCGCGGCGTCTTGATCAGCCATTGATGCTTGGGAACGGCCTGCTCAAGTTAGGCCCACCTGGACTCCCTCCAGGGGATCAGAAGTCATGACGGATCACATGATCCATCGAACGCTCCGCGAAGGCAGCGATGGTGAGGGCAGGGTTCGTTGCTGCGGTGCACAGGGGGATAAAGGCAGCATCGGTGACGTAGAGGCCCTTGTAGCCCTTCACTCGCCCGTAGAGATCGCAGGCTTTGCCCATCACGGCACCACCGCAGGGATGGGCAGTGGCCGAGGCATCGGCCTTGGTCTTGCGCATGGCAGCAGGAACAGCATTTCTGGTCACGGGATTGGCATCCCGGATGGCATCAAATTTGGCGCAGGTGTGCTCCATGCCGGCCACCAAATCCTTCATGGCCTGGCTGTTGCCATCCCAGTGCAGGACAGCTTTGCCCGCTTTTTCGTCGTAATCCCAGTAGCCACTCTGGTTGGGGATCGACATGCCGAGGAAGGTGATCGAATCCTTGGGTGAGACCCACATCGGGAAGGCAATCATGGATTGCGGGCCATAGGGGTTTTCCTCATAGTCCGCACCGAGGAAGTGCGCTGGCCCTCCCTGTTTGTAGTTGGTGTCTTCCCCGGCTGCAAAGACGGCGAAGGTGTCACCATTGTTTCCCCAATGTTGTCCGATCTCGTTGTTGAGCTTGGGAAGTGTGCGTTTGTGCTTGGCACGCATCAGCAACGACGTCGTCCCCATGGATCCAGCCCCGAGGAAGACCTTGTCAGTCTTCACTCGGTAGGTGGCAAGAACATTGCCCTTGGAATCGATCTTGTTGTAGGTGACGACAAATCCATCACCGTCTTCCGCGATCTCAGTGACATTGGCGTGGTCTTCGACGCTGACGTGACCGCTTTGCTCGGCGTATTTGAGGTAATTCTTGTCGAGACTGTTTTTGTAGCCGCTGTTCGCGCCGTACCAAATCTCACCTGAAATGGCACTTGGCTTGAGGCTGCCGTTGATCTCTTTTCGAACAACGTGCCAATTGGTGCCCACATTCAGCCGTTTCGATGGCACACCAGCCGCCTGAATCAGCGCGTTGGCCATCCGAGCGTTTTGGTAGTAGGGACTATTGAGAACGTCGTCGGGGATTGGGCCCGCTTCCATGAGTTCGACCACCCGCGGGTAGTACTCCTTATCCATTTCGTCGTAGCTCACCTCCTTGGGGAAGGTGCGTTTGAAGTTCTTTTCAGAGGGCTGCAGAAGAACGCTGTTGTAAACGAGAGATCCACCGCCAACACCGCAGGAGGCCCAGACGGTGATGCCGTCTTCGGTGAGGGTCTCGATCATCCCGGTTTCTTTCTCGATCTTCACTGGTTTGAAGATCGGTGCTTTATCGGTTAGCCAGCCAGCACGGCCATCGGGCTTTTCGTTGGTGCAAAACGTGTCCTGACTCGGCCCTGTGGTCCACCGTCGCCCCCGTTCCAACACCAGGGTTTCGACACCTTTTTCGCCCAATCGATGGGCTGCGATCGATCCCCCGAAGCCGCTGCCGATCACGACGGCCTGAACCTTGTACTTGCGGCCGTGACCGCCGCCACCATGCTTTTCTTGGGCGCTGGCTTTTGAGCCTTTACCAAAGGCCGAGAGTAAAGATTGGCTCGCGACTGCGGCCGCTCCACCGATGAGGACGTTGCGGCGGGATGTCCGGAAAGAAGCCATCGGAACGGAAGCTCGCGTTGCTACTCGTGTCGTGATAGCAGCGTTGCAGCATCACGGCTGCTAGTTGCACAACATTGATATCAACGCGTTCAGCGGGTGATAACCACCGCTGACATCAACTCAAGACAGCGATTGAAGGTGCTTCAACATCGTGTCGGCATCTGACACCTTGAGGGGGTCCTCTGGGTTGGGCGCATCAATGCCTTCTTCAACAAAGGCTGTCTCAATCTCGACGCCATTGAGGAGCAGGGAGTAGCGCCAGGACCGCATCCCCATGCCCAGGGCAGAACGGTCGATCAACATGCCCATCCGCCGTGTGAATTCGGCGTTTCCGTCGGGAAGTAGATGGATCTGGTTGACACCAACTTTTTTCCCCCACTGGAACATCACAAAGGCGTCGTTCACGGCAACGCAAACAATTTGATCAATGCCAAGAGCCTTGAACTGATTGGCGAGGTCCTCGTAACGCGGAACGTGCCGATCGGTGCAGGTGGGTGAAAAGGCTGCCGGCAGAGAGAACAGGATGCTGCGTTGTCCAGCGAAGATTTCGGTTGTGGTTTTGTCCTGCCAGCGGAAGGGGTTGTCCCCAGGGATCGATGCATCCCTAACGCGGGTATGAAAGGTGATCTCCGGAAGGCGGCTCAGCAGCATTGAGATCCGATCGATCCACGGAGATTAGATCTGTTCAGATTGCCTCGCTCGTTGCTGTTCCAAAGCGCTCGCGACTGCAAGCCACTTAGCCTCTCCGCGCGATTCCTGTTCTGCGATGCGTCTGCTGTTGCTCGGCTGCACTGGCTTTGTCGGTCGGGAGCTGCTGCCTCTCTTGCTGCAAGCAGGTCATCAACTCACCGTGGTGAGCCGTCGCTTGGCGCGGGGATATGACGCTGAGCGGGCATCCGGTGCACTCACCTGGTTGCAGCTTGATCCAGCGAGTACGACGAGTTGGCAGGACGCTGACCTGCTTGACGCCCTGAAGCAGGCCGATGGGGTGGTGAACCTGGCGGGGGAGCCGATTGCCGAAAAGCGCTGGTCTCCAACCCATCTCCGTGTTTTGGAGGCCAGTCGACTGGAGACCACGCGTTTACTGGTTGAGGCGATGGGAGCGTTGCCGACACCTCCGGGGGTTTTGGTGAATGCCTCCGCGATCGGCTTTTACGGAACAAGCACCACGGCTCGCTACGTCGAGACGAGTCCCTCTGGAACAGATTTTTTGGCCTCGCTCTGCCAGCGCTGGGAAGCAGCCGCAGCCGCGGTTCCTGCTGGCACGCGATTGGTCAAGGTGCGCATCGGGATCGTGCTGGCAGCCGATGGAGGTGCCTTAGGCAAGATGCTTCCGGTGTTCCGTACCGGCTTCGGCGGTCCGATCGGCAGTGGCCAGCAGTGGATGAGCTGGATTCACCGAACTGATCTTTGTGCCCTGATTGCTCAAGCTCTAGAGGATCAATCCCTGAATGGTGTGATCAATGCTGTTGCCCCAGAGCCTGTGTCGATGGCGGCCTTTTCCAAGCAGCTCGGCCGTAGCCTCGGCCGCCCAAGTCTTTTGCCTGTTCCAGGGCCCGTGCTGCATGTACTGCTAGGGGATGGAGCCAAAGTGGTGCTCGAGGGTCAGCAGGTCTGTTCAGAGCGCTTGGAGTCGATCGGATTCAGCTTCCGTTACCCGACCCTGGCTTCAGCACTCGACGCTGCCACCAGCTGAGGATTCCACTGGTGAGCGCTGCCATGATCAACAGGCTGATGGCAGGAGTGAACAGCGGCTGCCACAGCTGTTGAAACAGATCCATGGGCCCATTGCGGCCTTGGCTCTGGCTGAGGACGGCCACAGCAAAGAACCCTGCGCCGAGAAGAACGACCAGAACATTCAGCATCAGCAGCCGATCGAGCCAGCGTTTCCAGGTGGGTTCGGCGCTTGCTGTCATGGTTGGACAGGAGCGCACAAAGCGCTGATCGCTGCCGCCATTCTCGGCCCACCACCGCTGCTGCCAAGCCTGCGCTCCGCTTCATGACGACATTGGCGTTGAAGCTCTGTGTCGGAGCTGCTGCGTTTCATCAGCTCCATTGCGAGGTTGGCGGTGGAATTCAACGTCTGCGGTTCACCGGGCTCACCGTGGGCACAGAACACGGTGGGCCCGAGCAGGCGTCGCTGGGCTTCGGCAAAGGAGGCGGTGAATTGGGGCCCGTTGCCCACGAGTTGCAGCACGGGCTTTGCCAATCCCACCGCCTGCTCAACAGCTGTTCCGGCCATGCCGATGATCAAATCGCTGTTTTGCAGGACGCTCTGAAAGGCTTGCCGTCTGACTTGAATTGTCGGGGCTCCATTGCGCTGCAGCTTGCCGGCTGTCAGTGACCAACCTGCGGCTTGGCTGAGCTGCTGGAGCGACGCATCGTCAAGGCTGGAGACCAGAGCTAACTCAAGCCTGAGACCTGCGCTCGTCGGTAGACGCTCCACGACTTGAAGCAGAGTCCGCAGGTTGTGTTCCAGTTCGGGCCGCCGACTTCCTGGGAGGAGGCCGATCACAGCACCAATCTGCTTTGGCTTGCCGTCGCTAGCCGTGAGCACAGGGTCCATGAAGGGATTGCCGAGAAAAGACACCGTTCGTCTGAGCTGTGCGCTGAGATCGTCTGCCGTCAGCTGATCACGGCTAAAAACAGCTCGGAAACGACGCGTGGCGAGCAGCTGCCCGCAGGGCCACGGCAGCCGCAGTCGTCCTTCGTAGTGACTGGAGTAAGCCACCAAATACGTGGCGACCGGTCGGCGACTGAGCCAGGCTGCGATCACGGGGATCACATCGCCGACCACCACGATCAGATCAAAGGAGTGGGCATTGCGCAGCAGCCGAATCAGGCGTCGCAGCAAGTACAACAGTTGGCCCTGGACGAGCTCCGTGAGTCGCCCTTTCAGGCTGGTGTAGCCAATTCCACCGGTGGTGAATTCATGGCTGCGGCCAAGCAGTTCAATCCCAGCCCGTTGATAGGGCTGCCCGAGCCCGGCAAGCGGTAAGGCCTGCACGTCATGGCCGAGCTCTTGGAGGCGCTGCCCGAGCAGTGATCCTGAGAGATCTTCACCATGGCCATTGCTCAACAGGAGAAGACGTGCCATTGATCACCTCCTGGTGTCGGTGCTGATTGCGTTGTCGGCGGTGTGCTTCCCATGGCCTGCGCTCAGAGGCTCAACCAGCTCTTCACCTTTTCCAGTGCTTTCCACCCAGGGCGTCGCTGTAGGCCATCGTCGATGGAGGCTTTGAGGTCATCTCCCATCTCGGGAGCCAGCGCCATCACCTGCTGCACCACCTGAATGTGATCGCGAACGCCTTTGGAGTCCGTTTCCAATAAGGCGAGGCTGAGATTGATTCGGGCTTGGGGATCCTGGCCGTTCAGCTTCACTGCGAAGCGTGCGGATCGCAGGGCTTCTTCGGGTTGATCACATAGCAATTGCAACCAGGCCAAGCACGTCCATCCGGCTGACTGACGCGGTGCTGCTTCGGTGATCTGCAGGAAATCGGGAAGCACATCAGCTGCGGCGGCGCCGGACTGATATCGGGCCATCGCCTGCTCGAACAGGCTCTCCTGGCTGGACTCCATTGGGAAGGAGCGTTGAACGCCCCATCAGATTCCCATGTGATGCCGATAGGAGGGCATCACACAGCGAAGGAGCTGCCACATCCGCAGGTTTGCGTGGCATTGGGGTTGGTGAAATTGAACCCTCCCCCGATCAAGGCGGTACTGAAGTCCAACTGCATCCCGTAGATGTACAGCAGGCTTTTGGGGTCGCAGATGACCTGGAAACGTTGGCCGTCAGCTGCTTCGTACTCGTAGGTCTCGTCGTCGTCCAGCGTGTCGGTTGCGGGGACGAAATCCATCGTGTAACTCATCCCGCTGCAGCCCCCAGAACGCACGCCAACCCGCAGAACTTGGTTGGAGCCCTGTTCGCCGCAGAGCTTGGCCAATTGCTGCATGGCCGGTTCAGTGATCAGGATGCCCTTGCCGTCCTTGGCGGTATGGGCCGGCGCTGTGCTGGGAGTAGAGGTCATCGTTAACGCAGGCTCGTGCCCTCACTCTATGGAGCTTCATACATAGAGTCGCCATTAGTTGCACACCACATGGTGCGGGTCGCGATTGTCGGTTCCGGTCTCGCCGGCCTCTCCGCTGCGGTGGATCTCGTGGATGCAGGCCATGAGGTAGAGCTCTACGAAGCACGCCCATTCATGGGCGGAAAGGTCGGAAGCTGGGTGGACGACGGTGGCAACCACATCGAAATGGGGCTGCACGTCTTCTTCTTCAACTACGCCAATCTGTTTGCGCTGATGCGCAAAGTTGGCGCGTTTGAAAATCTGCTGCCCAAGCAGCACACCCACCTCTTCGTGAACAAAGGCGGAGATCTACGAGAACTGGATTTCCGTTTTCCAATCGGTGCGCCATTCAATGGCCTGAAAGCTTTTTTCACCACGCCGCAGCTCAGTTGGATCGACAAGTTGCGCAATGCTCTGGCGTTGGGCACGAGTCCGATTGTTCGAGGCCTCGTTGATTACGAAGGGGCGATGCGCACCATCCGAGCGTTGGACTCGGTGAGCTTCCAAGACTGGTTTGTTGGCCACGGAGGGAGTCCGGAGAGCATTCGTCGCATGTGGAATCCCATCGCCTATGCGCTCGGATTTATCGATTGCGAGGCCATCTCGGCTCGTTGCATGCTCACCATCTTCATGATGTTCGCCGCCAAGACGGAAGCATCCAAACTCAATTTGCTGAAGGGATCGCCGCATCGGTGGCTGACTGGCCCGATCCTCGACTACATCCAGCAGCGCGGTGCGAAGCTCCATCTCCGTCATCGCGTGAAACAGGTGGAGTTCACCGAAGGAGAGGCTCCTCTGGTGACGGGTCTTCAACTCGGAACACCGCAGGGTGATGTTCGTGTGGAAGCCGATGCCTATCTGGCGGCTTGCGATGTGCCGGGGATTCAGCGCCTGCTGCCTGACGCCTGGCGCCGTTTTCCGCAGTTTGAGGCGATTCATCAGCTCGAGGCGGTGCCTGTGGCCACCGTGCAGCTGCGCTACGACGGCTGGGTCACAGAGTTAGGCGATGCCCAGGACTCCCAACGACGGGATTTGGCGCAGCCCACCGGTTTGAACAACCTTCTGTACACCGCTGATGCAGATTTCAGCTGTTTCGCAGACCTGGCGCTGGCTAGCCCTGAGGACTACCGCAAGGAGGGTCAGGGATCTCTGCTCCAATGCGTGTTGACCCCCGGTGATCCCTGGATTCCGAAATCCGTTGATGAGATCGTTGCCCATACGGATCGTCAGGTGCGTGAGCTCTTCCCCTCAGCGCGCAACCTCACCTTGACCTGGAGCAATGTGGTGAAGCTGGCTCAATCGCTCTATCGCGAAGCTCCTGGCATGGAGCCCTACCGCCCGGAGCAGCGCACGCCGATTAACAACTTTTTCTTGGCGGGCAGCTACACCCGCCAGGACTACATCGACTCGATGGAGGGGGCGACCATGAGCGGCCATTTAGCGGCCGCGGCCATCCTGGAGCGTCCGGCGCAGCTGGCGACCAACGCAGCGGTGGCTTAACCATGGGACGTTGGCTGGAACACACCGTCACCTCGGAGGTTCAGGCGCCTGCGGACAAGGTCTGGGCCGTCTGGAGTGATCTTGAGGCCATGCCCAAGTGGATGCGCTGGATCGAATCGGTCAAGACCATGGATGACCCGGATCTCACCGAGTGGACCCTCGCCGCCCAAGGGTTCCGATTCACCTGGAAAGCGCACATCACCCAGCGGGTTGAGGCTCAACAGTTGCATTGGCAATCCGTTGGTGGGTTGCCAACCAAGGGTGCCGTTCGTTTTTATCCGGAGACCCCAAACCGCACGGTGGTGAAACTCACCGTGAGCTATGAACTCCCTGGGGTCTTGGCACCGCTGATGGATCCCAGCATCCTGGGAGGAATTGTCGTCAAAGAACTGCAGGCGAACCTTGACCGTTTCCGTGACTTGGTGGAAGAAACCGATTGATCCAATGCTGCGGTTTGGTCTCGTTCCCCTGGTCACAGCTCTAGCTGTAGCTGGTTGTGGCACGGACGACTCGGCTGAGCTGATCACTGCGGTCCCGCCAGCGGCTGAGCCAGAACTCGCCGTTGAACCATCGTCTGAGCCACAGGATCCACCGCAGATCGGCTTAAGGCCGTTACCCACTCCTGCAGAGGTCATCGCTGCTGCCCCCGGTGGGCGGCCTGATCCCTTTCAGCCTCTTCCGTTGGTGGCGGCAACGGGGTTGGCTTCTGTCGATGGCGAGGCCACGCCCGCTGTGAATCCTTCGAATGCCCTTGTGCTCACAGGAGTGATCGCCGTGGGCGGAGATCCACGGGCGTTGGTTCGTTTGCAGAACAGCACCAGCGTTCTCTGTTTGGGCTCTGGCGGACGTTGTGACGGTGAGGTGGACGCGCTGTTGCCTGAGGGTTGGTCAGTGGTCGCGATTGATCTCGAGGCCGGTTGTGTCCAGCTGTCTCTGGATGACGACGTTCAGGATCCGGTCTGCATGCTCTGAACGCAGCAGCGAACAAGGCCGTCCAAATCATGGGGATTGGCTTCGCCGTCCACTCGACCGAAGCATTCGAGGCAGTGACGGCTGGTCTGGGGACCGATGGAGATCAACTTGATGCCAACCAGTCGGTCACGCCAATGGTCACCAAATTGGCTGGCCAGCAGCTGTGCAGTGTGTTGGGCTGTTTTGCCGCTGCTAAACGCGATTGCATCCACGTCTCCATTGGAGAGAGCCGCTGCCGTGTCCTCTGGAATTCCGTCAGGGCACCGGGATTCATAGGCGGCGACCTCCACAACGCGGACTCCCGCTTCGCCAAAGGCATCGGCGAGCACGGTGCGTCCGCCGCTTTGCACGCGCGGCAAGAGCATCTTGAGTCCCCATCCGGACACCGGAAAGTGTTCGATCAGGCTGTCGGCAACGAAGTCCGGTGGGACGAAATCAGCCTCAGTGCCGAGCTCATTGAGCAGCCGAGCCGTCTTGCGGCCAACACTGGCGATCTTCAGGCTTGGCGGGCGCCGGGCCAGGCTGCAGCCCTGGCGTTGCAAACGGTCTTCGACGGCCTGGACGCCATTGGCACTGGAGAAGACCAACCAGTGAAAACTGTCGAGATCAGCCAGGGCATCGTCGAGGGGTCCCCATTGATCCGGTGGGCCGATCACCAGCGCTGGGAGATCGAGAACGCGTGCCCCCTGGGCTTCCAGCAGTGCCCGCCCTTCCCCCTGTTGCTCGGCGGCGCGGGTTACGACCACCGTCCGCCCGCTTAAGGCCGTGCTCATGACAGGACCTCAGCATCCAATTTCACGATCGCCTGAGCGCGCTCGCGCAGCTGTATGGCGGCATCGCTTTGCCCTTGCTGATGCAGCAACTGGATGGCCCGACGGAAGCTCTCCCGGGCCGCATCGATGTTGCCCCCCAGCAACTGGGCGACGGCCATGTTTTGGTGACAGGAGGCATTGTCCGGTGCTTGTTGCAGCGCCCGCTGATAGGCCTGCAGGGCAGCGCCGATGTCACCGTTCTGACGCTGCATGAGTCCGAGGTTGTACCAACCCATCGCCACCTCTGGAGCCCGTTCGGTCGCTGTCTTGGTCAGGGCGATCGCTTCTTCCAGCTGGGACTGCTCCATCAGCCTTGCTGCCAGGTTGAGACGAGCTCCCAGGCTTGCCCTGAAGTCTTGAGGAATGGCCAGGGCCTCGCGGTAGGCCGTGACCGCTGCCGCAGGATCTGAGGGTGTGAGGGCAAGGCCGAGATGCAGCAGTAGCTCGTACTGCTCCGGTGTGTTGGGCGACGACTGCTGCAGGGCTGTTCTGAGCAGCGTTTCGGCATCGCGATGGCGGCCTTCGCTAATCAGCAGCCCCCCCAATTTGGCGCTGGCATAGGGATCCCCAGGGTGACGCTCCAGTTCTGATTCCATCGCGTCGCGCAACCGCTGAGCCTTGTCGCTGCCTTGCAACAGCTCCGGGCGATAGCCGTCGTGCAGCAGAGCTGGTTCTTCGCAGTGGGCGACTGTCCACTGCGGTTCCTCGGTGATGAGTGCCTGCACGCTGTCATCCACCATCGAGTGATAAGGACGGCTCCAGCGGATGCGGGGATGGCGGCGGAACAGACGGCTGACACTCGAATAGGGCGCCATGGCGGCACCGACCTCAAAGCGGAGCAGGTTGATCACCAAGACGTTGGGATCGTTCATCAGCCGCTTCAGTTCGGGGATGGCTTCGCTGCGAAGCTCTTCATCGGCATCGAGCACCAGCACCCAATCGCCGGTCAGGAATTCGAGAGCGGTGTTGCGCGCTGGTGCGAAATCACCAGGCCAGGGGATCTGTTCCACGCGGGCACCTGCGGCCTCAGCGATGGCGATGGTGCCGTCATTGGAGCCGGTATCCACCACCACCATCTCGTCGACAAATCCCCGCACTGATTCGAGGCAGCCAGCGAGGCGAGCCTCCTCATTGCGAACGATCATTGAGAGGCTGAGCATCGCCGACGGCTGGAGTTGTCGGCGCGAGGTTAGAGCGGTTATCGGTGGTTCAGTCGGTGAAGGCGCCAGCCTCTGTACTTCCGCTGCTCAGCAACCTGCTGAGCACTTGGCGTTGGGCTTCTTGCATCTGCCCGGGGGAATAGGCCGCGGGGAGAGTGTCTGGAAACAAGGGTTGAAGGGTGTCCCAGAGGTAGGGGCTTCCATAGACGATGACCCCAGCCAAACGATTCAAAGCCAGCAGTTGACGAATCGCCGCTGGCCAAGGCTCATGGCTATCTCGGCTGCCCCGGAAGGGATTACCGCGAAGGAACAGTTGCAACAGAACGCTTCCATCGCCAAGACGATCCAAGGCGAGAGGTCCCTCTGGGTTCGACTGCCAGGGGGAGACGCCTTGGCCATGGATCACCACTGGGTTCAATCCCTGCGCCGAAGGCAGCGCTAATGCTGGTGCATCTGCACTGAGAACTGCACAGTTGGGGACGACGCTGTCGACCCGTATCAGGTTGATCCCTTTGGAGATGCCGATCGATGGCGGCCCATGAACCTGCAGGGTGCGAGCAATCAACTCCTCTTCAAGCTGGCGTTCGTCCGATGTGACCATCGCCGTTGATGGGGTCGAAGGTGAGGAGGGCCTGGTGCGTTGCAGTGCCTGACGGCGGCGTTCGAGCGATTGTTTGAGCCTTTCGATGGACAGGCGCCCACTGGTGATCGCTGAGCAAAGCCCATTGATCGCATCGTCTGCATCCCCAGGCATCAAGATCAGGTCTGCACCCGCGATAAAGGCCAACACCGCAGCCTCTGCGGCTCCATGCCGGGCTGCAATGGCTTCCATCACCAGCGCATCGGTGACCACCAGCCCCTCGAAGCCGAGATCGCGACGGAGGAGGTCGGTGAGCACCGTTGGGGAGAGGGTCGCGGGCTTCTTTGGATCTAGTTCGGGCAACAACAGGTGGGCTGTCATCACGCTGTCGACCCCTGCGGCAATCACCTCGCGGAAGGGAGGCAGCTCCACTTGATGGAGCCGTTCGAGGTTGTGGGGCAGCACCGGTAAATCGAGATGCGAATCACTCGCGGTATCGCCATGGCCAGGAAAATGCTTGGCGCAGCCAAGAACGCCTCCCTTGGCCAAGCCCTCTTGGAAGGCGGAGGCCAGTGCTCCAGCGGTTGCTGGATGCTCTCCCCAGGCTCTGACGTTGATCACTGGATTGGCCGGATTGTTGTTGATGTCGCAGACCGGTCCGAGCACCCAGTTCAGTCCGCAACGCCGGGCTTGGTCCGCGGTGCAACGTCCGTAGCGTTCGGCAAGGCTGATCGCTCGATCTGGTTCGGTTTGGTAGAGACGGCCAAGGGCGAGTGGTGGCACCAGCCAGCTCGCGCCTTCAAAGCGTTGACCAATTCCTTCCTCCACATCAGCGCAGAACAACAGGGGTTGGCTGCTCCAGCTCTGCAGTTGGAGCGTGCGCTGCTGCAATTCAATGGCGCTACCCCCCAACAGGATCACGCCACCAACACCGTCGTCTAAGAGGCGTTTGAGTTGCTCATTGCTCAGTTCCCATCGGGGGTAACGTCGTTGGTTGTCCTGATGGTGTCCGCTGGCCCGGACGACCAGCAGCTTCGCCACGCTGCGGCGCAGTTGTTCAGGTGTCAGGGAGCTCATCGCTACTGGGTGGGATCTCGCCACGTTCCTGCCGTTCATCTTCCAAACGGTTCAGCAAGCCGAGCACGCTCGTGCCGCGTTCGAGCCCCCGATCAAGCTGAAACACCACTTCCGGTGCTCGGCGCATTTGCAGGCGACGTCCGAGTTCACCACGTAAAAAGCCACTGGCGGCTTGAAGACCCTCGAGAACTTGAGCTTGGGCCTCTGCCTCGCCAAAAACGCTCACGAAGATTTTGCAGTGCTGCAGGTCGCCGGCGACATCCACATTGGTGATGCTCACCATTCCTTGGTGAACGCGTTCATCGCGGATGCCATTAATCAGCAGTTGGCTCACTTCCTTACGGATCAGTGCTGCAACCCGTTCAACGCGACGACCCTGTGCCATCGAGTGCTTATGCCATCGGTGCTGTGGACACCATGGCACGCAGCACCAGGCTGAGAGTGACGAATCCGCTGATCAAGGCGCCGATGAGAGCGACCGCTGTCACGGGGTTGCTGCGGCGTCGTGCGAGGGGTTCGAAAACTGAATTGACCACGCCGAGGGTGAAGGCCACCAAATAGCGGGGATAGCGGGTGACGTTGACAAAAAACTCCCGCATGGTTGCGGCACTCGACGGAATCTGATGGCTACTCTGCCGGGCCCAGGCAAGAACTGGCCATGCTGGAGCTCCATCAATTTCGCCATTCAGCCTTCTGCCTCAAGGTGCGGATGGTGCTCCAGGCGAAAGGCCTCAGTTTTCGTACCGTCGAGGTCACACCAGGCATCGGCCAGGTTGCGGTGTTCCGGTTGTCCGGTCAGCGACAAGTGCCGGTGTTGGTGGATGGAGACGTTGTCATGGCCGATTCCAGTGCCATTGCCCGCCATTTAGAGCGGCGTGAAGCTTCTCCAGCCTTGATCCCCTCTGAACCCAAAGCTGCGGCTCAGGTGCATCTTCTCGAGGATTGGGCTGACACCACCCTGGCGGCAGCGGTACGGGCGGCCTTAGTGCAAGCGGCGGCACTCGATCCTGAGCTGCGGGTTGCGCTGTTGCCTGATGACGTCCCCGATCCAGTGCGCTCGGTGATGGGAGCATTGCCGGGTGGATGGGTCAGCAACGTCACTGAACTGGTGAACCAGAACGAACGCGCTGATCTGTTGGCAAGCCTTGAACAGCTGGCGCTCAGTGTGCAAGCCAAGCCTTGGTTAGTCGGTGATTCGATGTCTCTGGCTGATCTTGCGGTTGCGGCTCAGTTGTCATTGATTTGTTTCCCGTCGTCATCGGGAGCTGCCCTGGCGGGCAAGGGAGTGCCTGGTCTTAGCGATCACCCCAAATTGCAACCACTGTTCCAGTGGAGAGATCAATTAGAGCTGAAGTTGATGGAGAGAACGTTGGAAGAAGTTTGAGCGCGTTCAGACACTTGTTAAATAATATTAAACTGCA
>CEPW01006735.1_pt1 | contig 18508 bp, 21 predicted proteins | sample 356211 | NCBI WGS metagenome assembly CEPW01 (sample SAMEA2620021, study PRJEB7988) | marine metagenome | biome: marine biome (ENVO:00000447); feature: deep chlorophyll maximum layer (ENVO:xxxxxxxx); material: "saline water (ENVO:00002010), including plankton (ENVO:xxxxxxxx)" | depth 25 m
GTTGACGTGCTATTTGCGACATCGTTTTATATCATTGGTTCAGTCGCTATGAAGGTTATGGATTCCATGATGAAAACCCCTGTCTCAGACATGATTTCTAGGGGTCCAGCAGGTCGTGCAATGGCAGAGCCATTGTCTGATGATCTGCTGAATGCGCTGCATGCGCACCTGAACATGGAGCGAAAGGCCCATGCTGCTTACTTTGCCTCCGCGATCTGGTGTGCTGAACGCGAACTAAAGGGATTTGCCAAATTCTTCAGTGGTGAATCAAAAGACGAGCACGAACATGCAGCTCACATCGGTGACTATCTCATTTCCCGGGGACAAACAGTTAAGCTTCACCCACTCGAAGCACCATGCCAAGCTTGGGATTCGCCGGCAGAGTTAATGGCAACATCCTTTCTAATGGAAGCTGATGTCACTGCATCACTGCAACAGATCTATGCATTGGCTGAAAGAAACGGAGACACAAGAACCACAGTATTCCTAGACCCATTGATTGATCAGCAAACTCAAGCTGAAAATAATTTTGCTCATTTGCTTGGACGAGTGCGTTTTGCAGATAACCAAGCTGCCGCACTTCTTCTCATCGACCAAGAGCTAAGTCAAGGTCAAAACCAGCCAGGAACACTTTAATTGATATTGAACTTTCATGCTCTATTATGTATTAATAGAGCATGAAAATCTATCTCGGCAAATTCCTAGGATTAATCACGAAACACTTGATATCACGCATCAAGGATTTAGGGGTTACCAACAAGTATTCAGAGATCAGTTTATAGGTCCACCCCTGACTTCTAAGAGCCATTGCAATTTTTAGCCTCTTACTCCGCCAACCTTCAGGAGTTCCGAGGTGATGAGAAATAGCTTGATTAGACATTCAATAATTTCAATCAAGTTCAACCATAATTGGATGATTGGATATCGATTGACAAGTTAATTGATTTGGAAATCTCAAATGACAAAGAACATGGCATCAACAGTTACATGCAAGGAATCAAAGTAAAAACCAAGAGATGTCGTAGCAAATGACAGCTATTTGAGAGTCATTTGGTCGATTTGTAGGGTGCTTGGCGGATAAATTGAGTTTTTGGGTAATCAGTGACTTCGTTCAAAGTCGAACTTCGAACCCCAAATGGGATAAGAACATTCGAATGCCCCGATGATGAATATATTTTAGATGCTGCTGAACAAGCTGGTATTGATATGAGTTATTCCTGCCGGGCAGGTGCATGTAGTTCATGTGTCGGCCAAATCATTTCTGGTAGCGTTGATCAATCGGACCAGAGCTTCCTAGACGATGACCAAATGCAAGAAGGCTACTCACTACTCTGCGTAGCTTATGCTACTTCAGACGTTGTGGCTAGAACAGACTGTGAGGATGAGTTGTGGTGATCAACTAATCCATTGGACGACTTGAATCAATGGCTATCCAAGACAAACGAAGAGCAAATGCCCACAGATGTATCCAATAAACTCTTCGAAGCAAGATAGGTTACAGAAGACTGTCTCCTTGTTACCGTTTGGTTGTACATCTTTTTCGGTATACGCTTCACTACAGCATAGATTATTAAATAACTAGTTTGAAATAGTGTTCGACATTCAACTGCCAAAAGACAGAAATGTGTCTTCTATAGTCGAACTTTATCTCGACACTGTGTGCAAAAGAAAGATCAAATACAGCCAACTACGAGAGCTTGAAAAGCTTGAAACAAACGCCGATACAATCGAAAAGAAGTTAATAAATACCCTGAAAAGCATGATCACGAGAAAAGTAATTCAAACCGTATAATCTATAGCTTTAATTCTAAATTTTTCTTTCTGAAATCGCTACCGTGAACAATGAATTCATCGAAAATACTTTGGATAGATATGCAGCCGAGTTTGTTCTGTTTTAACAAACGAGCTGTTCAATCTCTCAGTCAAAATAGACCCGTTAGAAGATGGTCGTTTCAACATGATCCAGATGAGTCATGTACTCAGGAAACTGTTGAGAATATGTTGCATGAATCAATTAGTGGTTCATCCGAAAAATTTCATTTGATAGGCCATGGTCTTAGTGGAGTTCTTGCATGTTGTTTTGCTGCGAAGTATCCACAACTTATTCAGTCCCTGACGCTTTTATCTGTTGATACATACACCTTTAACACCTGGTCGTCCCACTATTTAAAAACAAGAGGTCAATTGTGCTGTGATCGATTGCAGATATTGTCTCATTTATCGACTCTTTTGTTTGAACCAAGGGATGCCAGAGTTCAACTTGCGCTTCCACGATTACTAGCCAAATGCCTTGACTACGAGTTTATTCAAGGTTCTCTGATTACAAATGACCATCTTGGCAACCTTAAAAAGCCAAATGTTCCACTTTTGGTAGTCAATGGTAATGACGACTATGTAATCGATCGGAATTCAAAAAAACGATGGGAGGAATTGTTTAGCCCAGGAGATTTTTACAAATCGATCAAAGGAGGTCGACATTTTCTTCAATTTGATAAGTCCAAAGAAACCGTTGGAATCATTGAAAATTTTCTAGACATGGTTCCATGTGAGCCAGCCTTTGATTCATCGTCAAACTGCTATTCAACAAACATCGGTAAATTCGCATGACTTCAATGATCAGCACAGACGTTTTAATCATTGGTGGTGGGCCCGCGGGGTGTGCATGCGCACTCTACACAGCAAGATCTGCTCTAAAAACTATTATTTTAGATAAAAATTCTGCTGTTGGTGCACTAGCAATCACACGAAAAATTGCTAATTATCCAGGCGTTGATAGTGAAACAGCTGGAAGTGACTTGCTTGACACGATGCGTGAGCAAGCAGTTAGTTATGGAGCTGAATACCAGCAAACACAAGTATACGGGATTGAATTATCTGGGGATCAGAAAAAAGTTTATACGCCTGATGGAACCTATGTTGCAAAAACTCTTGTTCTCGCAACGGGAGCGATGGGTAAGTCAGTCGTGCTACCTGGTGAACAAGAATTTCTCGGGAGAGGTGTTAGCTACTGTGCTACCTGTGATGCAGCATTCTATAAGCAACAAGAAGTTCTCGTCTATGGCTCTAATAAAGAAGCAATCGATGAAGCACTTGTATTAACAAAGTTTGCATCTACGGTCCACTTTGTCACAAGTCAAAAGCCACAGGCAAAAAGTGGTGCTGAACAACTATTGACTAAAACCAATGTGAAGCACTGGGAGAGAACTCGTCTTCTATCTATTGAAGGAAATGATGAAGGAGTGACCAAAGCAAATCTTGAAAAAACTGGTGAAAAGGATTCAGTCGAATTAGATGTTTGTGGAGTTTTTATCTACTCTTCGGGAAGTCAACCCATCACTGATTATCTCCATGGGCAGATTCCACTTACAAAAGAAGGTGGTGTCAAAGTTAATACAGATATGAAAACTGAAGTTGATGGAGTTTGGGCTATCGGTGATATACGTAATACACCTTTCAAACAGGCTGTTGTTGCTTGTGCGGATGGTTGTATTGCTGCCATGTCTATCGACAAATATCTGAATCAGCGGAAAGATTTCCGCGTTGATTGGGTCCATCGCTAAAAAAAGCGCCCGTAAGGGCGCTTTAATTTAGCGAGCCGAGCTTGTCTTCAAGCTTCAGCTGTAATTTGTTGAACCCATGCCTGAAGACGCTGATCAGTTAACTCTGACTCATTATCTTCATCAATTGGAAGCCCACAGAATTTACCATCGATGACACTCTTCGAGTCATCGTAGGTATAACCAGAAGTAGGAACCTTACCAATCAACTTGGCACCAGACTGCAAGAAAGCTGTGTACAGCTCTTCCATTGCATCGCAGAAGTACTCTGAATAGCTCGAAGAGTCGCCCAATCCGACAATCGCTACAGATTTACCTGCAAAGTCCTTATCGGGGATTTCTTGTGCAAGATCATCCCAAGCCGTTCCAGAACGAGCTTCATCTGAGCCGGTATTCCAGGTTGGAACACAACAGATTAATGCTTCAGCTGAGATCAATTCATCAACAGAGTCGATATTATCGACATCTTTAGATTCAGTACCAGGCAGCAGTTGGGTCAGACGGTCTGCAACATCCTCAGTCTTACCGGTTGAGGTTGCGAAGAAAATAGTGAATCCCATGAATTCAAAATAACATTAATATTTTCACCTTTAGAGCCAACAGGCCGTTGAAGAAAGATTCGAATCGTGGTCACATCAGCTACAACCACTTGTATTGAAATCAAGCTGATATTGTCGCAAGACAGCAAAAAAGCCCTCACAAAAAGGGCTTAGAAGTGCTAGCAAAAACACTGCTGGCATCGGTGCCAGTATTTGAGCTGTCAACGATGCACGATCACTGAGCCTTCATGGAGTGATCGTTTCGTCAATTCATCTAAAAAATCAAGTTGGCAACTCACTCGATTTGATGATGACTGAAGTAAATCAAGAATTTTACGAATTTCCAAACACCGATTGGTGTATTGAACGACCTCTTCCTGAAGACGGTTTAAAAACAGTTGATCATGGCAACGAACAACTGATTTGCGGATGTAGCGGATTCGATTCCAAATCCACTCTGCTTCAGAACAGAGGTCCCCAACTAACCCGAGTGTCGGTTCCATACCGTAATCAGAACGTAAGGGGTGACGAATCAATCAGTGACGGAGCCAAACTCATATTGATATCGCTTGCCGACATCTCAACAAGATCAGCCTGACGCCACTTGGATAGCAAACGAGTTGTCGTCACTCGCGTTGCACCAATCAACTCACCAAAACGCTCATGCGTTAAGCGAAAAGGAAGTTGAAAAGAGTCGCGGCAACGCAAACCGAGTCGATTGACCAGTAATGCCATCAAGGCTTGAAGCCTCTGTTCAGCTTGGCCCAAATGACGGACACGCAGCAGTTGCAGCGTCCACTCATTGACGGCATCCATCCCAAGCTCTTCACTATTGACAACGTCACGACGGAATTTCAGAGGGGTCAAAGCCTCTATGCAGGCACCGTCGCTGCACAACCGATCCGTACGAAGACGATCACCCGCTTGAAGGAAAGCAAGGGTCATGCCCTCTGTTTCCTCACATGGGCAATACACACGACACACGCCTTCTACGACCTCAAGAACAGTGGCTTGCTCACGGCCAGCTGGATCCAGGAGCACGGTCTGCAACCGGGGCATGGACATCGGAGCTACTGGATCGTCAGGGGGGAAGCAGAAACTCGAGGTTGCCACGGACTATCGAGATTGAGAATTGATTGCAAGAGTAGATGAAATCTCTCGAGAATGCAAGTCATTCTCAATAAGGGAGCAAGAAGGAATCCCAGAGCTCTGATGGGCACTATGAGGTTGCGTCAACAATGGCTGCGCTTGTCGCAAAAGGCATCGCAAAAGTTCAGCATCACCTTGGATGCGCACCATGATTTCCGAGCAAGTTGACCAATAGTGAGGAGCAAGGAAAAGCAGCCAAGGTGAAATCCGACAACCCGCCGTGACGAAAGAATGCGTTCTGCGTATCACGGTTCCAAGCCTGTCCCTTGCGCTCGGATCATGAGCTGACAAGACCAACCTCAATTAGGTCTATTGACGCCTCAATCAGCGGAGTCCCCTTGCCGAGAAGGAAACGACTCGCGTCAAGCGTGCGTAGACGCCAGAATGTAACGAACCTGTTACATCGCTCTCATGACCGTTGGCGAGCTCTTTCTTGAATCCCTGAGTACTGGCGTCATCACTGAACGGGAGGTGAACTGGTTGACCACACACCAAACCAGCTTCAACCGAGCAGAAGAGGCAACAGCACTTCGGCTCGGACGTTTGATTGATGCAGGCGACATCAATCTCGGCTGCAGGATGCCGCTGAACTTGAACCAAAACGAATCAACGCTGGAGGAATGGCTGGAGCCTCTGGGACGGCGCCGCGGTCGCAAGACAGTGAATGCCTAAGAAAAGGATCGTTTGGTATCCAACTGAACGACCTGACCGCATCGATGTTGGTTAAAACGAATGTGTAGCAGACGCTACCCAACGTTCACCTCGCCTCTGCGAGGCGCAGTTCGACTCAGGCCATGGAACGGGGACCTGAGCTTGCTTCGAGGACTATCCGATGACACTGACCTATCGCGGCCAGCAGTACGTGCAGAAAAAAGCTGAGGCTTCTAGCACCCAGTCTGTTGTTCTGGTCTACCGCGGTTTGAAAGTCAAAAATTGACTGTTCAAACGCTTTCATACATTGCCCCGCTGACGCGGGGTTTTTTTATGGGAAGTCAGTCGTGGTCCGTCAACATGAAATAAACCAGATCTTGAAGGCCAGCAGCCAACTCATGCTCACCCTCAAGGATCAACATCGAATGCAATTCAAGGACTCCAGCCAAATCCATCGACGTGGAATGGTTGATCAGACTTCGTGCTGAACAACGGGCAAGAACCAGGGGGAGGCTCATTGTCATCCCATCACCCTGGCCTAACTGAGCATCTCCGAAGCCGGCTCTTCGCTTTTTTGGCTGATTTCAACGATTAGCTCGACAAACGACAGCCTGATTCCATCCAGCAAAGACAACGCATAAATACTCATTCATTCGTCACACCATCCCCATTAAGCATTCAAGATTCAGAACAAGTATTTGTTCTCTAGTCGACACAGAGATGGACGAGGAGAATCAAAAAATCAGCCAGGGGAGGGCTGACCATGTTTGAAATTTTCAAGGGTCACACACACCACTGCCAACACAACACCTGGCTGAAATTGGAACGTGATGGAGCACTCTCTGCGAAAGACAGAACAAGTCTGATGGCATTGCGATGCAAAGCCAACCCGCACACCTGCTGCTTGCAGACAATCGACGTCAGCTCAGATGCTCGATCACTGCACCCAGATTCATGCCTGCCTTGAGGTAGCCAGCAGCAACGAGAGCAACCACCATGACCATCAAAGCCAAGACAGACATCGAAAGTTTGAAAGCATCAGACATTAATGATCAGCAAAGAGGTGAAAAGCATAAAAATGGCTCAGAGCCTCAAGGACTCACCAACTACAAAAGACCGAAGAAGGTTGAGCCATCAATGCAGAATGCCTTGAAGACCATTACCAGACAAGCAATCGGTGGGAACAATCCTTAAACGATGACCTTTGACATCAGACGTCTTTACAAGACCTGAGCCAGTACAGTCGTCACAGCAGTGTCCACACTCAAAATACGCTGACCCAGACTGACCCTTTTCGCCATAACGGATTCGGCAAGAGCAATTTCGAACGGAACAAAACCACCCTCCGGACCAATCATCACAATCGCCGGCTGATGAGACACAGCAGATAGCGGAGTCGTCGCTGTCTTATCAGTCAGCCAACAAGGGCGTCCAGCAGAAAGTTCTGGCAACGTGTCTTCAACAAATGGGCGAAACCGTTGATGCAGAACGACCTTTGGACAAAACGTGTCCATGGATCTCTCCATCCCAGCAAAAAGAGCTTGATTGATCTTCTCAGGATGAAGTAAAGGTGATTGCCAATAACTTTTTTCCACACGAGCAGTATGAATCAAGTGTAAATAATTAACACCATATTCAGCAACAGCCCGAAAAATTCTCCGCAACATCTTTGGTCTTGGCAGCGCTAAAACGAGATCAAATCGATGTCGCGGAAGACCATGATTGGTCAACTCGACTTTGAGATGAACGTCTTTAGAATCAATCCCAACAATCGAGCCAACCCCCTGCAACCCACCAACACGCCCGACACGCAATTGATCGCCAACATTCGATCGCAGTACTTGTCGAATATGAACAAACCGATGATCGCTTAAAACAACATGATCAACATCAATCCAGTCATTGTCATGAAGAAGAATAAGGTTCATAGCCAGACTGTTAATACTGATTTAGAAGATTCTCCATTCGATCTTCATGAGTGCCCAAACTCATCGATGAGATGGATCTTCATATCCTCCACCTCCTGGCGTCAGCACACAAATCGCATCGCCAGCAGCCAAGTCCAGCTGAACAGAACCAGGTAAACGTTGATTCGTACCATCGGCTTTCAGCACAGAGTTGATCCCGCAGGCTCCAGAGCCACCTCCTTTCAAGCCCTTGGGCGCTATCCGACGAGAACCGCTGATCAGTGAGAGCTGCATTGGCTCCAGAAAACGCAACCTGCGCTCAAGACCATCCCCACCACACCAGCGTCCAAGCCCTCCAGAACCAAAACGACGCGCAAACCGCTCTAAACGGACGGGGTAGCGCCGCTCCAAAACCTCTGGATCCGTTAGCCGTGAATTGGTCATATGGCTCTGCAGACCGACTGAACCACTGAACCCCTGACCTGCTCCCCCCCCACCAGCAATCGTTTCGTAGTACTGAAAGCGTCCGTTTCCAAAGCTCAGATTGTTCATCGTGCCCTGGCTAGCGGCCTGGACACCAAACGCAGCCAACAAGAGATTGCAGAGTGCCTGAGACACCTCGACGTTGCCTGCCACCACAGCAGCCGGAGGGAGTGGATTCAAGAGACATCCATCCGGAACAATCAGATCTAAGGGATCAAAACAACCCTCATTTAGAGGAATATCCTCATCCAACAAACAACGAATGACATAGAGAACACAGGCTCTTGTCACAGCCAACGGAGCATTGAAATTGGACGACTGCTGCAAAGAACTTTGGCTGAAATCAAGCAACAGACGTTGTTGCTCATGTTGAACACTGACCCCGACATCGAGAGTGGCACCGTCATCGAGTTGAAGCGAGGCATGCCCGTCTCTGAGGCTGCCAATCAGCCGACGAACGCAGGTAGAAGCATGAGCTTGCAGTCCGGCCATCTGCTGTTGAACGGAGGCCACGCTTTCCCGTTCGACCAACCTCTGCAATCCCTCCACTCCCGCTTGATTGGCAGCGACCTGAGCTTGAAGATCGGCCAGCAACTCCTGCGGATTTCGTGGTGGGGTCACCAGCGACTGACAGATGTCGTCCCACGACTTGTGATGAATCCGGCCGTCGCGAACAAACAAGAGATTGCGAACCAACAGTCCCTCGTCTGAAATGCAACGGCTGAAGGACGGCATGGATCCGGGACTGATTCCGCCGACATCGATGTGATGCCCACGACTTGCCACGAAAAAACTGGGCTGAGCTTCCCCACAAAACACAGGGGTGATGGCTGTGATGTCAGGCAAATGTGTTCCGCCATGGAACGGGTCATTGCTCAACCATGTGTCACCAACGCGCAATGCATCGATCTCGTCTGCTGAGATCTGTGCCAGTAAGTCGCGGACGCTGTTCCCCATCGAACCGAGGTGAACAGGAATATGCGGTGCATTGGCAACCAAGCCGCCACGCTGATCAAAAAGTGCGCAAGAAAAATCCAAACGTTCGCGGATATTCACCGAACGGCTGCTCTGGCGGAGACGTTCGCCCATCTGCTCAGCAATGGCCATAAACCGATGCCGGAACAATTCACCGCGAACAGCAACACAATCCGAACCCAATGCGCCTGCATCTGAGCTGGCCTCTCGATCAAGAAGCAACGATCCATCCGAGTGAACCCGCGCCGACCAAGTTGGTTCAAGCACGATGCAACCCGTTGTCTCAGCAATCAACGCCGGGCCCTGCACAACCTGCTCAGATCCGAGCGATTCACGGTCGTAAAGCGGAACACAATCCCATCCACATCCGCGTAAGTGCAACGAAACCTCCCGCAACGGTGTCGATGAAACGGACGACATGGTGTTAATCGATGGCGTTGGCTGAAATTGCGGAGCAGCCGTGAGCTCAACGCTGATCATGTCGAGCACGAGGGGGTCATCCTCAGCAATGCAATAGCCAAAACGCTGCTGATGAAGCGCCTGAAAAGCGGCAACGAGATCACTCAGAGCAAGTCTCGAATTCCATTGCAACGTGAGCGTTTGATCAGAGCCTCGGTACCGCACAGCCAACGCAACTTGAGGCTGTCCCACGTCGCCCGCATCCCCCTGTGCATTCAAGCCATCGCGAACGTGCTGCTCCAACGACAACACCCGCGCCGGAAGTTCCTGAAGCAACTCAGACGTCAAGGTTGTTCCGAGATGTTGCTGCGCTCGACGGCGTTGGCGAGCCTGACCCATGCCATAAGCGGACAGAACACCGGCCATTGGATGAAACAGGACCGTGGTCAGCCCAAGCTCCTGAGCCAAACGGCAGGCGTGCTGCCCTCCAGCACCGCCGTAGGCCACCAAGACACCCCCTGAAATATCTTGACCGCGATGCAGCGAAACACGTCGGATCGCATCTGCCATCCGCTCAATCGCCAGCTGAAGGGCACCTTCCGCCACATCCTCAGAAGATTGATGGAGACGAGATGCCAGACGGGCAAAGTTTTGTTGGACAACAGCAAGGTCAGGCCTCTGATCACCGTTGGCTCCGAACACGGCAGGAAACCGATCCAACTGCAAACGTCCCAAAAGGAGATTCGCGTCGGTGATGGTGAGAGGCCCACCAGCGCGGTAGCAAGCTGGACCGGGTCGCGCACCCGCTGACGTCGGCCCGACCTGCAGATGGTCCTGGTCACAACTCAAAACGGACCCACCACCAGCTGCAACCGTGGCGATCGGTAGGCGGGGGGATAGCAGCTGAAGACCAGCAATCTCGGTGGTCTCCTGAAGCTGACGCAAAGCGGAATCGTCTGCGGTCCCCACACAGAAGACATCAGTCGAGGTGCCTCCCATATCGAACCCGAGCACGGGAACTTCAATCAAGCCAGCCGATCGTGCAGCAGCGATCGCTCCAACCATTCCGGCGGCAGGACCGGACAAAATCGTGTCCTTGGCCAATAACGAACGGGGATCCTGCAAAGCCCCACTGGAGGTCATGACCCGCAAAGGGGTGCCCACGCCCAGGGCCTGCTGCACCTGATCGAGGTAACCCTGCAATACAGGCGCAACAGCCCCTTCAACCAGTGCGGTCTGACCTCTGGGCACCAGCCTCGGCATGGCACTGACGTCGTGGGAACAAACCACTTGGGAAAAACCGAGTTCCCGCAAAACAGCAGCACAGTCCTGCTCATGCGACGGATTGGCATGGGCATGCAAAAAGGCAACAACCGCATGACGAACCCCGCCATCACGGATGGCAGTCAGCTGTTGACGCAAGCCAGGAGGACAACTGAAAGCCTCCACCTCCTGACCATCGGCTGCCAGGCGACCGGGGACTTCCAGCACCTCAAGCGCAAGAAATGGAGCAGAGTGCTGTTCAAGAGCAAAGAGTTCGTTGCGGTGCTGATCTCCGATTCGTAGGAGATCAGCCAGACCAGTCGTCGTTAGGAGAACCTGCGGCTTGCCACAGCCTTCAAGCAAGGCATTGGTGGCCACCGTGGTGCCAAGCCGAACATGATCGATCAGATGGTTGGGTAGGTCGCTGTCAACAGAAAGCCCCAAGCAATCGCACATGGCTGCGACAGCCGGATCACGTCCACTGCCTTCGGATAAGACCTTGCGGACGTGTAGACGACCGCTGGGGTCACAACCAATCAAATCCGTGAAGGTACCGCCACGATCCACCCAGAAGTGCCAGCCCACATCACAGCCCTGTCATCGCTGACGATTCTGAAGGGCAGCATGAACCCATTCAAAAGCAAATAAGTTCAAATCATGCGACGTCGCTCAAGCAACGGCTGACAAAATGCCAAGTAGGGCTTGCTAAGTCGTCTTGAAGGATTTCAGTTCTGCCAATCTGAAGAGCATTCCACTATTCAAGGCGCTCACTGAAGAGGAGGCTGCATTAATCACCAGCAAAGTTTTTTCAAGTGAGCATGAGCCAGAACAAGTGTTGACGATGGAACATGACTGGGGTGAATCCATGTTTGTCCTAGTTGATGGATTGGCAAAGGTAAGAACATTCAATGAAGATGGGGAAGAAATTGTTTTTTGTATTCTTGGAAAGGGCGATGTTTTTGGAGAACTCTCAGTTGTCGATGGCGGTACACGATCCGCCGATGTCGTCGCAATCACAAACGTGCAACTGATTAAACTCCCAGGCCAGCCCGTAGCGCACACACTGAAAAGCAATGCTGAGTTCACACTTGATATTGCACGCCTAGAAGCAACAAGACTTCGAGAGCTGAATCGGAGATTTGCCCTACAAAGCAGGGACGCAACAACGCGTTTTCTCAATGCGATGGCTTATGTGGCCTGCAAAATATCTGGAACGAATGATCCGACAGCAATTATTCCAGACTTCGTGCGAAGGGAGATCAGCACACTTGCAGGGCTTGCGCGAGAAACAGCCTCTCGGACTCTGACCAAGCTCAAAGAAAAGGGGACTGTTCAGCAGAGCAAAGAAGGGCTGCAATTAATCGATCTGCAACCACTGATCAAGCGTGGGCTGATCGACTAATACACCGACAAATTCTCGTGACCAAAATCACAGCCGTTGAGGACGGAGATCAAAGCTATTTGCAAGTCCGTGAAATAGTTTCTTGACATGACAGGAGCAATCACAGCAATCCATCATGGGACTTTCGCCTGACCACCTCATCAGCAATGGCTTAACGAGCCATGCATGGAACGCTCTTGGTGAAGACAATGAGAATTTAGGTTATTTCATTTATCAAGATGTGGGATCAATTACCTTTGACGATGGAAGTCAGGGCGAGACAACTCAACATTCGGACGAGGCAATAGCTTTTATACGCGACATTTTCATTAAACTTGATCCAATACTCGATCTTGATTTTCAAGAACTCAACAGCTGGGACAACTCCGTATTCGATATCTATGCATTGAGTGATTACAGCGAATGGGACAGAGACACCGTTGGTGAAGTCAACCCTCAAGGATCCGGATCAAACTCTTACTTTGACATTTATTGGAGAAATGGTGGTGGCGATGACCTTAGTGAATTTGATGCCAACACGATTATCCATGAGATCGGCCATGGACTCGGCCTTTCACATCCTCACGAACGACCGTTTGACCCTGAATTCAATACAGATGACACTGTAATGTCATACAACGAAAGTCCAGATGGTTGGGACACCTGGTTCTCAGACGCGGATATCAATGCTTTACAAACAATCTGGGGAGAAGAAGACGACTCAACGAATTCATTAAATCCGAATTCAGGACATGTGGATGATCAAAAACCACAGGGATTTAACTTGATCGAAGGGAATCGCCAAAAAAATCAATTAAATGGAAGTGACGACAACGATATAATACTTGGCCACGGAAACGGCGACAAGATCAATGGCAAAGCCGGTGACGATATTATTGACCCAGGAATCAATCGGTCATGGAGAATCAGCAAGCTAAAAGGCGGACAAGGCCATGACACTTTTGTAATCAAAGACGGATACTGGTCGGTCATCCAAGACTTCAATCCTCTAGAAGACAAGATAGACAGTAGCGGGCTTAAGAATGGACTGCAATGGGATTTTCAAAATGGTAAAACATTTATCTGGGGAAAAGACGACTACGAAGTTGCTCGAATCAAAGGCTACATCGATCTTGGCTCTGAGATATTGCTATAAAAAGCGAGATAACTATCTTCCCTGAATGGTTTACGCATGAAGAGCCCTTTTCACAGTCGAACTCCATTGTGCAAGATGCTTTTCCTGAAAAGAGATAAAAGACCTCGCGAGTTTAACAATATACCCCGCAGAGATGGTCTCATCTTCTGGGATCCAGTGAGAATGATGAAATGCAATCAGATGCGACCCTTGATCAGTCATTCCCACATACTTTGAGTGTATTATCGAATCATTAACATGGTCAAAAATCTTCTTAACGGCTTGTAGGTCAGCACCCAGATCAGAATGAATAACATGATTCATTTGAATCGTATTTCCTAAGACGGACATGGAACACACAATATTATTCATGGAAAAGTTAACAAATTCGCAACTATCATCTTTCTTGACGACCTCGCTTTTAATAAATGCTTGATTCAAAATGCCGGCAAGCATATCTGCACTCAACTGATTCGGAAGATAGGTCAAAATCATATGCAGAAAGCGAACAGGCGCAAATTTTAGATGTTTATAGTTGCAGAATTGTTCAAAGATAATCTGATTAAAAACAGATGCTTTCCTGAGAAACAACTGAGTAGCTTTCACGTCAGGTGACGAAAAGCTCAATCAGCTCGAGAAAAAAGAAATGTTCTCCACCAAACCACTCAAAGCACGCGATGCTGGTCCTGTTCCACACCCTGATGTTGTTGCGTCTTGGAGAGCCTCTCCACTGCTTGGGCCATTTTTCAGGGGTTGTTACTGGAAGCCATCCCTTTTCTGCTATTAGGTGTGACCATCGCAGGATTGGCGCGTTGGCTGGTGCCCCAATCCGCTTGGGTCCGCCGACTCCCCAGCCATCCCTTGCTCGCGCCGATTGTCGGCGCACTGATGGGGTTCGCACTACCTGCCTGTGAATGCGGGAATGTGCCCGTTGCGAGAAGACTGTTAGCCAGCGGAGCACCCATGGGCACAGCCTTTGGGTTTCTCTTTGCTGCACCAGTGCTCAATCCCATTGTTCTGGCCAGCACCTGGGCTGCCTTCCCTGATCAACACTGGTTGTTGATTGCACGACCACTGGGGGCCTTTGTCCTGGCAGTCCTGCTGAGTTTGCTGCTCGTACAACTGCCTGAACACGACCTTCTCGACAGGGTTCTGTTGAGTGAGCGTCGGATGAATCAACCGTTAAGCCGAATCGGCTTGCTCGAGCGCAGTACAGGGTTGATTGGCGCAAAGGCCACACCACAGGCGATCACAACAACTTCGAAGCCATCGGGGATTGATGTTCTCGAGCAAAGCAGCCGCGAATTTCTCAGCCTTCTCGCTTTGTTGATTTTGGGATGTGGCATCGCTGCCCTTGTTCAAACCTGGTTGCCGCGAAGTTGGCTCCTCGCCATTGGAACAGCGCCGACAGCATCAATCCTCGCTCTGATGCTTCTGGCAGTCGTCGTTTCAGTGTGTTCAAGTGTGGACGCCTTTCTTGCACTGGGTTTTGCTTCAACTGTCACTCCTGGAGCGTTGTTGGGATTTCTGTTGCTCGGACCGGTTGTTGATTTGAAATTGGCGGGACTGTTCACAGTGCTGATGAGACCAAGAGCGATTGCACTGACGGCCTTGGCGGCAAGTGTGGGGGTCTTATTAATCGGTCAGTGGGTGAATTTTTGGTTGATTTGAGGCAGTTGACATGATTCGAGGACTGTTGCTGATTCTCTGGGGATGGATCGTGCTCTGGAGCGTGGTCTCTGGACGTGTCGATCTCTTGATGAGAAGTGTGTTCCATGGCCTGGTGGCAGCGTCGGGAATCGCTCTGGTGATTGCAGGGGTCGTCCTCGCAACTCGGAAACGCAACAAAACTGAACGACTGTCCTGGCCCTGGATATCCAGCGGCATCATTGCTTTGGCGGTGTTATTAATTCCCCCCAACCCATCCTTTAGTGATCTCGCCGGGAACCGCCCTCAAGCATTGCCAGAACCTCCCGATCTTGCGTTTGTGCTTCCCCCTGAACAGCGCACATTGACCGAATGGGTGCGTCTATTGCGCAGCCAAACAGATCCTGATTTGGTTGAGGGAAATCCAGTGAATATCAGTGGGTTCGTGTGGGAACAACAAAAAGGACCACCATGGATTGCACGGCTTACGGTTCGCTGTTGCCTTGCCGACGCCACTCCAGCCGGATTGCCCGTTGAATGGCCAGACGGACAGGAACCAAAAACAAACCAGTGGCTTGAGATCAGCGGCACCATGGCTGTCAAAAGCATTGAAGGACAGCGCATCGCCGTGGTGAGGCCTGACAGGATCCAAAACATCGAACGGCCAGAACGACCGCTCGAGCCATGACCAAACGACTGATCACGTTTCTGGCAATCGCAACAAGTACCGTCCTCGTTCAACAGCAACTGCTGTTACGCAGACCACCACGACTGATCGAAATCAAAACACAGCTCATTCAGTCCGGTCGTGCAGCACTGGATCTGCGGTTCAGCCGACCAATGGATCGCCAAGATCTTGCTGAACGTACCGCCGTAAAACCAGAAGTTAGTCACCGATGGCTGGGTGAGAATAACCAACTGCGCCTCATTATTGAAGAGACAATATCAAGTAATACTCCAATAGGAATAGATCTAAACGGGACAGATCAACGCGGAATCCAATTTCGCCAACAACGTTGGTGGTGGGATCCACGTCCATGGCTGCTCGTAGTGCGCGACCTCCACAACGGTCAACAAGTTCAACTATTGGATCGTGCAGGTGAATGGAGGCCCTTAAGCCCGATTTGGCCTCAGATCACAAACCTTGTTCCGCTTGGAAATGGACAAGGAATTGCGATGGTCAGCAGTGATGACAGTGGTCGAGAACGGATTTGGCTGAGACGACTCAGGACATCAAATCTCAACCGGGAGTTCAGCGCGATTCAAGCCCCGCAACCACTCCAACTGGAATCGCTTAGTGAACAGCCAGTGCTATTCGGTCACCTCAGCAGCAATCTTCAAGGTGATCTCCTGGTGCAAAGCGGAGGATTGCAGCCAGACAGCGAACGGGTGACCTTGATTCGTCAGGATGGATCAAAACGATCCCTTGACGTTTCAACATCCGGTCCTATTTCCCTCTTACCACCGGGTGGGGGCATGGTCGTTCCAAGTTACGACAGCCTCAATCTGCGTGCTCTAGTCAATAACAAACAAAGGCAACAAGCGCTTCCGGGAAGTCGAGAACTTGGAGCATTCTGTCCAGCCTCTGGCCGGGCCATCTTGATTCGACATTGGCCCGACTACCGCCGATCTATTGAACTCGTGATTCCTGGAATCGCACCAAAACAACTATGGCTGGGAACTCAAGCTGTGCTCGGAGTCGCCTGCAATGGCAATGGCGATCATATCTGGGCCGTGTTGGGTCGCTGGCAACGCAATCGTGGAGAACACGAAATCATCTTGATCAATGCTGAAGGCAAGATTCTCAAGCGCAACAACCTGTCTCCATGGTCGATCAAGGGGGGAACACCAATCCAATTTGATTCAGTGAGTAACCGCTTACTACTAACTGTGATCAAAAACGGAGAATCGAGTTCACAAGTAGGGATGATGGATGCAACACATTTGCGATGGAAAGAGCAGCTATCAACAAATATCGTTGAAGCACAATGGCTTAGTCCATAACAAAAAAAATGCCACCTTTGGCTAACCAAAGGTGGCTAAATTTTGCTAGCTAGCAACGACAATCACATCATTCCTTCGTGATGCGCATTATGAGCATCTCCGTGATCATGGAGAACTTGCTCCAAATCAGTATTGAGAAAACTCATGTGCTGAATACCAAGCCCATTAATACCCTTGGCCTCGACCTTGTCATGATGCCCATGGTCATGGTCGTGGTCATGGCCCTCATGATCGTGTCCATGGTCATGACCTTCATGATCCTCAGCTGAGTAAGGCTCAGCGGTAATAATTCCTTCGTCTTCTTTGCCAAGAAGGCGACCCGGCTTAACACTTTCAAAGCCTTCTTTAAACGGACCTTTGACAATCAACTCATCGGAAGAATCAAAGATTCCATCCTCATTAGAGTCAAGAAACATTTTATATCCTTTGCCATTCTTTTTGTGAACAACAAAACCACATTGACCGTCGTCAAAACACCACTCGTAATGAAAACGCTTAGATTCGCTCGGACGATCCCTCTTTACCACTCGGGACCAAGTTCCAATCTGTGGATCCAATTCAGAATTGTTCAAAATGAGCAGAATAGACTCCTATATATTAGCGACTTCTAGAAATTTTTCCCCAAAAACGATGAAAAAGCCGTAAAGAATGATGAACAAGCAATTAATTTTTCTTTACGGCTTCGTTCTCTTAGAAGCTGAAAGTTACACCAGTACCAACATGATGCTGCCAGCCTTCACCCCAACCCGATGAATCATCAGGTGTGTACACAGGCTGCCAATGTGCGAACAACAGTGCATCACCAACGGGTACGGACAGTTCAACTTCACCAGCGAAGTCCGTGCGCTGATCTAAGCCTGAATAGCTTCCAGGAGTGTAAAAACGCGGGCCGGCTTCAAATTTGATGTTGATTTCATCGGAACCAACTTTGAAGCCCACACCAACACGTGGATCTGTGTAGTTACCAATCCAAACCCCATCGGATTCCCATCCCTGACGATGGTCAACAGAGACATAAACACCGTCAACAAGATCCTCAAGACCATCGCCTAGGCCAAAGTTGACATCTCCATCACCCAAAGCCCAAGTTAATTTTGCGCTGAGTTCATTTTTGAGACCTTCAACATCATCACCTTCGTCTTCGGTGACCCAATAAGGCAGCCAAGACAACGCTAAATCAAGCCGATCATTCGGGGCATAACGCACTTGTAAGTAGCCCTTAACGTCCGTTCGCTTGAAATCCGTGTCATGGCTATGTGCATGAGCATCATGCCCGTGCTCGTCATGGCCATGCTCGTCATGACCGTGATCGTCATGGCTATCGCGGCGACTTCGAGCGCTTCTGTGGTGGCCTTTGTGGTCGTGATCATGGTCATGATCGTGATCATCATGGTCGTCATGATGGTCTTCAGCATGAT
>CEPW01030719.1_pt1 | contig 18300 bp, 21 predicted proteins | sample 356211 | NCBI WGS metagenome assembly CEPW01 (sample SAMEA2620021, study PRJEB7988) | marine metagenome | biome: marine biome (ENVO:00000447); feature: deep chlorophyll maximum layer (ENVO:xxxxxxxx); material: "saline water (ENVO:00002010), including plankton (ENVO:xxxxxxxx)" | depth 25 m
TTGTTTTGATGGTACACAAATCTCATCTATGTTATTTAGATTATTGATGCACATAGATTTTGAAAGATCATTGGTTTCTAAAACAAATAATCCAACATTTTTCTTAATAGTTTTATTGGGGGCAATACAATGGGGTAATGTTTTTTGAAAGACTATGTCGTAATTTTTATATCGGGATGATTCGTATTGAGATATCTGCTTAGATACATCAGTAACATTATTAATAAAATATACTGGTCGAGTAGTCAAATTAGGTATTTGTGTTGAGATAGCTTTTATATAATCTCTAGATGCCATACCCCAGCCGTCATTTTGTCGATATGGTCCTATAAATAAACCGTTCATTTAGTTTGATCCTTCATATTTGCATACTCTATATAATCTTCTTTATTCATTTTATCAGGTTGATCTTTTGCTATCATAGCAGTATTATGATTATTGATCATGATCTCTAGATTACTTTTAACGTTGTCCATATTATAGTTTTGAGTTTGCATACCATTAATAGCAAAACCATAATCTAAATTTCTAATCATATTTAGTGTTGAGATTGATGTGCTAATTTGATGATGAGGCATATTAGTAGAAATCCAATTGATCAGAACATCGTATGCATTACCATCTTTATTTAAATCTCCTGTTGGTTGTATAGGAGGTATCCTTTGATCCCACTGTCCTTGTAAGCCAGTTAGCTTAATGTTATCTAGGTAAGTCTCCCATTTCTTTGCAATATCATCCCAATTATAATATTTTTCTACTAGTTGTCGTGTTTCATGTCTTTTTTGTTCTTTCAGTACATCTGGTAAATTTAAATATTCAGTAAGTATTTCTACGAAACTATCATTATCAGGATATACTCTAATGGCTTGTGTTTCCAACTCCTTAAAGAACTGATTGACTTTAATAGGATAGCCATTTAATTTATTAACAACATCATTCATGGCACTATAGTCTACAGATGCTATAGGGACACCAGCAGCACCAGCTTCAACTTGAGGCATACCAAAACCTTCACAGATAGCATATTGCACATAAAAATCAAAGGTATTAAAAATGACGTTTAGATCAGTTTGAGATAACCCACTAGAAACATTAGGCATGGAAAAAGATTTTGAGCCACATTTAGGACAAACAGATAGTGGATGTGAATATTTTGAAGGTCTAAAAAATCCACAATTTTTACATGAGTAGGTGAATAGTACTCTGTTGCCAACTTCATATTCTTTTAATAGCTTAGGCAAATCCCATCCAGCATCAGGATAGCTTGTGTGTAAATGCAAAAATAGTTTTTCACCTATTGGATTATTTTCTTCTTGCATTTTATTTAATAGTTGTTTAAATGCAGCGAATAGTTCTGGTATGAGTTTTCTTTTTTGATTTCTCATAACCCCACCGATAATGAACTTATCATCTACACCTAAAGCCTTTTTTACTTCTTGTCTATTAGGTAGTGGTTTAAATATGTCTAAACTAACACCGGGTGATACAGTATCAATATAGTTAATTTTATTATTACTCTGATCTGCTAAAGTATCTCTACCAAAATCTGAGTATGTAAAGATAGCATCAGCATGCATAAAGGTATCAATCCAATCTTCTTGTTGTGGAGCAGAATCCACTGTTGGCATTAATATCCAGTGAAAAAATGGTCTGAGCGGAGAAAATTGCTGATAGGCATTCATCCAATAATCTCTAACATCAATAACTACATCAGGTCTAAAATCTAGTAGTACTCTTTCAAATCGCCATCGACCAAATTGATTTTCCATACTAGAATTATATTCTTTAGATCTGGGATCTTCACTACCTACAGCATTAGCATAGTATCTCCAATGTATATCCTTATCTTTAGGATCATTGACCTTACCATAGCAAGCAAATTCTGCTATCTCATATTTATCTGTAGCATATAGTCTGCTAAGTATTTCTTTGGTATAGGTTCCAAAACCAGAACTTAAAAAGCTTGCTTCTGAAACCATTAGAATTTTTAGTTTTTTATTTTGCATATTTTTATTATAAAAAGAAATAATTTACCGGGTGCGCCATCACACACCCGATAAATTACACACAACTTAGAACGCCACCTTTTCTTGAGATTGATCTTTCTTCTGACGAGAAAGTTTAGTAATCTTAGAAAAATTATTAACTCTAACCTTTAGAGAGTTGTGCTTAACACCATCCTTCTCCCACGAATCATTCCTAAGAGATCCTTCGACCATAACCAAGTCACCCTTCTTGAAAGATTCTCCGATAATTTCTGCACCAGTGTCCCATGCTTCGCACTGGACAAAAGTAGTAATCTTATCTCTCTCTCCATTAGACTTAGTATATTCCCTAGATACTGCAATAGTAAAATTGACTACTGAAGTTTGCTTGCCATTGGTATTGACTTGACGCACTTCAGGATCACGAGCAAGATTACCTCGAAGAAGATTAATATTCATCATTTCCTCCTAAAAAAATTAAAAACCAATCGAACACAAAAGAGATTTTTTACACCTCACCTAAATTAAGAAATCTCGTAAAACTTATCCTGATTGAAGGTGAAGATACCATATAATACTATTTACTGATATTATGTCAAGTTTTGGGTATAAAAGCCTTTTGGACGATAAGTGAGTCTCCGTTTCTACTCTTATTACCTTTGACTATAATAACATTGTTGTCAAATAGTATATTTCTGTATTGTTTGTATGCTTCTGGAAAAAATATAACACTATCAATCATACCGAAGCTATCAGATAAAGAAACGAAAGCCATCTCTGCTCCAGGGTTTTTACCAGATTTAGTTTTGGTAACACTTAAACTAGATATCTCTCCACATATAATCATATCATTTAATAGTGTATTTTTATATTCTTTACAATTGCAATTAGTCATAGTAACATCATACATATCTACTTTAGAACAAGTAATACTACAACCCAAAGAAGTTTCTTCCGCGTCAGAAAGCCACTCAGGACTATCTTCTAAAGAGTACGGTGGATTTTCCATAGTATTTAGCAAACCTAAAACTTTATCTTTTCTGCGGGATGTAATTTTATGCTCATGATATAATTTGTAAATACATTCATACAGGTTGTTACATGATGATAAATTATTAATAACGAACTCTGATTCTTTTTTTGTAAGTTCACTGGCTATGCTATAATCAAAAAGCATAGAGGTTCTAGTATTTTTTACAAAATCCACACCACCACTAGTAATTAAAGCCTTAGCTGCTGTAGAGTTAATATTCAGTAAAATATTAAATAACAGTTCGCACCAAGTAATTTTACTAAAATCAATTTGTTGTTCTGATACTAAATTGGTAAGTTTCTTAAATACAGAATTTCCAAAACCTTTTACATCTGTCAGACCAAAATAAATTTGTTGATCTTTCATAATAAAGAGGGGATTCATGTTTCTAATATCTGGAACAGCTACGCTTATATCCATTTCCATAGCATTTTGTATTAATGCTTTAATTTCTGCTTTTGGATCTATTTTATCTTTAGCAAATCTAAGATAGGAAGCAAAAAATGTTTTAGGAAAATGCGCTTTGGTATATGCTGACAAGTAAGCGTTGTATGCGTAGCTGACAGCATGACTTTTATTAAAACTATATCTTTGACTTTTTTCAATCCATCCAAAGATTTCTTCAGCTTCATCGGAGTTAACTATTTTAAGTTTTTTAGCACCTGCAATAAATTTCTTTTTCAATTTAGCCATTTCTTCTGGTTTCTTTTTACCGATAGCTTTTCTAAGGTTATCTGCTTCTTGCAAATTAAAACCAGCAATTTGTTTAGCAATATTCATAGCTTGTTCTTGATAAATCATTTCGCCGTAAGTAGTTTTTAATACAGGCTCTAGTGCAGGATGATAATAATCCACAGATTCTTCACCATTCTTTTTATCTATATAATGATTAGAAACACTTTTACCATCTCTAATAGCTTCTAAGCATCCGGGCCTAAGAATACTAATTAAAGCAGAAAGTTGCTCTACGTTTTCTGGCTTTAGTTTCTTAGACATAGACTTACCGAGTCTAGTCTCCAACTGGAAACAACCTTTAGTATTACCATCGGATAGCAAGTCCCATGTTTTACTACAATTAAAATTAATGTCATCGTGAATTGGATCAAAATCTATTTTTAAAGGATCTTTAGACAAAACCCTAAAAGAACATCCACAATCAAATTTATATTTATCCATTACTTAAAAGAATCCTTAAACTTAATATTAGCTGCCAATTTTCTGTGTAATTTCATAAAACGAACCATAACTTCCGCACTATCACGAATATCTTTTAGGGCATCATGAGCACCTTCTTTAGAAATTCCAAAATAATCTCTTAGCGAATCAAGAGTATAGCTTTTAAGTTCTCCATTGTGTTCAAACCAATAAAAAACTAAATTCATAATATCAATAACATCTCTGGGGAAAAATATATCTGTTTTCTTTTCTTTAGTAATGTTACCATATTTATTACTCAATCTATCAATTATAGGTAAATCAAATCTATAAATATTATAGCCAGCAGCAATCGGTGCAGAAAACTTACTTTTCTTAGAGGATCTAGTATGATATTTATCTAGATAGTCTACAAACATTTTCCAAGAATGTTCTTGAGCAGGATAGCTTCTCCACTTGTCCATTATATCTGCTTTAGAACAACCAGCAACCTTTGCGTGAAAATCTACCACATCTGTTGTATATTCATAATCTGGGTCTTTAGCTATGGTTTCTGGTTTAAAATGTATATTAAATTCAGAATTAGGTATAACCTCTAATTTCATAGGGTCAACCATAACAGCAGCCAATTGCACTGGACTACAAACCTCTGGATTTACTCCATCTGTTTCAAAATCAAATACGCAAATTTTATTATAATTAATCATTTTTTATAACTTCCACCTCATGAATAGGTACTATGAAATGTTTTTGATTAGGGTCATCAAATTTAGTTGCATTAAACACTTTACAACATGTTACCCTAATATCATTAATTTTAACCAACTTTTGGTCACCATCCATAAACATTGTTCCAACGGCAATGTCTTTAAATTTCTGTTTCATTATATGGTCTCCTCTTTTAGTAGGTCTTGAATTGTCATGATTTTATCTAGCATAGCTATTCCTAATATATCAAACTTAATAATCCCAATCGATTCTAAGTCTTGCATTTCCATGCCAGCAATCATTTGTTTATTTTTTGAATCATACACCATAGGACACACATCGCTTAGTGCTTGAGAACTAATAGCAATCCCAGCCGCGTGTTTAGACTGATTAGACTTAACTCCCTCTAATCTTATAGCCTGTTCAAAGCGTTTGGCAAGTGGTCCTTGCAGTTCTCCTTTTTTATCTACAGAACACCAATCTTTTAATTTATCCGAATTATTTTCTAATGTCCATCTAATAATTGATGCTTCTCCAGTATCTTCTTTCATTTCCTGTAATTGATCTGCAATCCTAGCTTCATCAGGAATGTTTTTAGTAATATCATTCATTTCAGCAAAAGATACATTACCATAAACCCTTAAAACATCTTTAAGTGCTCCCCTACCCTTGATCGTATTAAAGGTAATCATTTGCGAAACTTTATTTTCTCCATACTTATCTTTGATATATTGGATAATTTTTTCTCTTTTATTGATAGGTACATCCACATCAATATCAGGCATAGATATGTGTTCAGCAGTATTACGTCCTGCATTGTAAAATCTATCAAACATCAGATTATATTTAATAGGGTCAATGTCTGTAATACCGATCAAATATGATACTAAACAACCAGCAGCACTACCTCGACCCGGCCCCGGCAACCATCCTTGTTCACGAACATGATTGACTATATCTTGCACAATTAAAAAATAGCTAGACAGGTCAGCACCTTGTAACACATCTAGTTCGTATTTAATTCTATCGACATATGTTGAATGTTCCGATTCTGGTACATCATTAGCAATTTTTTGTTTCCATCCATCTCTACATAGTTGTCTTAGGTATTCAGCATCATCATAGCCTTCTGGACAAGAAAAAGGTGGAAGATTAGGTTTACTTAAAATGTCATACTCTTCGCACAATGAATCTATTAAATTAGTATTTTCTATTTCTTCTTCTGTGTGCAGCTCTCTAATTTCTTCCTGTGAAAGAATATGATAGTTATCAGAAGTAAAAAAGCATCCCATAGGTACCGATTCATCTGTACTAAGTTTACGATTGATTTCTGTAAATGTAGTTTTCAAATTATTACAAAGCAAGATTCTTTGATCAACAGCATCGGATTTACGACAATAGTGTGCGTCAGGGGTACAAATAGTTTTAGTGTCAGTGTGTTGAGATAGTTCTCTAATGCAGTCAGTTAGATTTGATTGAACATCAAGATTGTCTCTATCCATTAATTGTGCTTCTAAAAAGAAATTGTCTTTACCAAAAATATCCTTAAATTGATTAATATAGTTGGTTCCAACTTTTTTCCAATCGGAAATTATTGTGTCATTTTCTACAAGCTTATTAGCAAGAGTAGAACCTAGATGGCCACATATTCCTATCATGTTACCATCAATCATTTCACCTAATTTATTAAGATCTAATCGAGGTTTATGATAATAGTGTTCTGGACGATTAGATTCTGAAACTATACGAATAAGATTTTTCCAGCCATCATAATTTTTGGCTAATACTAAAAAGTGAGTTAAAGATCTGTTTTCTTTATCTTTAATAGTAGCATCATGTTCAGATATATATAGTTCACAACCCAAGATAGGCTTAATGCCCTTTTTCTTCATGGCTGTATAGAACTTGATTGCACCCGCTATATTACCATGATCTGTTAAAGCACAAGAAGTTGCTTCTATCTCTTGACAACGAGCAGCGATTTGTTCTGGCTTAGATAAGCCATCCAATAAGCTATACATGCTGTGTACATGTAAAGGAGTATATTTTTTCATTTTGCCATCCCAAAGTTATTCAGCACTTCCCGGTGCCTTGTAGTGTCCTATATTATAGCCTTCAGCCTGATACTCGTCAATCACATTATCCATACCTTTTATAGTTACGTCATGTTTTATTTGTTCACACTTAGTCATTGTATCTCCCATATTCATTAGTTGTCCCTCTCTATATTCAACTATTGGAAGATATGGACTATTTTCAAAAGTAGTTTTGCCAAAATGACATAGCTTAGTACATTTCCAACTTTTATTAAGCGGTGGATTGGTTGTATCTCTAATGGCTTCAAATTTTCTTTTGAGCATCATTTCTACTTGATATAGATTGTCTTTACTAAAACAAACAGAAAACATACCACCATCATTAATAAAATCAATAGATACCATAATATTTTCAATATCAGGATAAAGCTGATGTACCGCATAATAATATAGCATTAATTGAGGATCATTATGTAATTTTTTAAGAGTTTTTTCTTGACCCGTAGCCCAATCTAGTCTTCTACCTGTTTTCCAATCTATAACTTCATATGTGTTATCATTAACTTTAGTAATTAAATCAATTGTACCTTTAATAGACAGTTGTCCTTCTAGATGTCCTTCTTTGGTATCGTAGCTATATTTAGCCCATTCTTTATCTATAGTTATATCAAAGTGTTGTTCAGGTTCAACTATCTCTCTATTTCTAGGATCAAACATCCCATCACCATATTCGATAGCTTTGTAGACCCATTTGTGGCAATCTTTATAATCTCTATCTGTCCACTTGTGATGTGTAAACTGAGAGGTATAATAGTGATAGACCTTTTCTATCATATGATCTAAATTATAGTTTGTAATATCTACAGGGCCTATAATATCGTCTTCAAAATATCTATTATTATTTTGTATATTTAATTTAACAAAAGCTAAAATTTCTAGAACTTTGTGTACAATAGTTCCTTTGTCTGCTTTTTTATTAGATGGTGATCTATGACCTAGATTATATTCTATAAAGTATTGCATAGGACACATGGAATGTGTACCGTATGAACTACTTCTAATGTATGTTACTATAATGGTAAAATTCCTTTGTCTATTAGAAAATCATGAATAATTTCGTTTTGCTTTCCAATAGATAATTCGCCATTATCAATGACCAAATCAAAGTTTTCTGGACTATAGTTGTTTGCGTCTAATGACTCTTCACTGGCATGTGTTGAGTTGTATGGGTTTCTATTAAGTTTGATAACTATCCCATTGTTATTTTTAATAGCTTCAACTTCATTGGGAAATCGGCAGTCTGCAATAATTGCTAGATTAGGTTTTTCTAAATTAATTTTATTAATAGTAGCGCTAGCCCATACATTGTGTTGTATTTTCCTAAAAACATCAGTTCCTACATATTGCATAACTTCCCTAGCTGTCATTTGCTGATCTGTATCTGGCCAGTAGCAATCTACTAATTCATTTTTTGACTCATCGGAACCATAGCATTGATGATATGTTAAGCCAAATACATTCATACATACATCTTTTTTTAAAGGGTCAGCAAAATTATATATTGTTCCCACACCTAGTCCACGATTTTCAAAAATGTTTTTTACAAATTCAGCAGATGTTGTTTTACCTGACTGTTTTCTACCAGCAAATGCTATAATCATACTATGCCTCTTATGTAATTTTTGATTTCCGTATCAATTTCTTCTGAAGTCATATCTGCAATATCGGCTTTGGTAATAGAGGGTATAAATACTCTATATGTATTTTGACATTTTTCTTTAATTTGTTGTGCTGCTTTTCTGCCAGCATCATCATTATCAGTTAAAACTATAATAGTCATTGCTCCAGACGAGTCTAGGATAATTTTTTGACGGTCGCTTAATGCTGCTCCAAAAATACCAACACTATTATGTATATTATTTTCTTCTAATTTCCAAACATTACCGGGGCTTTCAACTAGAATAGCAACGCCTGTTTCTTGGATATGCTTTTTAGCAAACCAAAAGTTATATAGAGAATTTTGACTTTTAAAATTTGCACTATGTTTCCATTTAGAATATAGATATTTCTGATGATCCTCTGGGCAGTTATTATTAGGATCATGAAAACATCCACATTTATCACATTTTTCAAAAATACTCCTACCCGTACACCCTATCATATATTGGTATTCAGGATCATAAATAGGAGCAACAACCCTATTGTACATTTCTCTGTCGGGGTTGTCGCAGAGTCCAATATCATACTTATCTAAAACGGCTGGAGTAAACCCTCTATTAACATAGTATTGTGCTGGAATTTTTAATAAACCTCTAATGCGATTTCTAGTTAAACAATTAGTTGTATCTATTTTAACACTATTCTTAATTTGATTAACAGCATTAGTAAATCTACTTTTGTTTCTGGTTTCAGTAGACACCTTAATATCATTTAAGTCTTTTTTCAAAAAAGATGTAATAAAATCTATAGTCTCTTTGAAAGTTGCGGTTTTGTCACCTTCTTTGCTCCACTGATACTTTTTATTTGAGAGTAAGCCTCTAACAAAACCTATAATAGATCCCTTGAAGCATTTTTCGCATCCGTGTGTTCTGCATTTCCAATTACCTCTATAAGTATCTCCTTCAACATATAGATTTAAGGCGCTTGTGTTGTCACCTTCATGTATAGGACATGCCATACTAATCATCTTGCCATGATCTTTATAGTCTAATTCAAAGTGTTCCAATAGATCTTCTATATTATCACAAAGATCGTCACACAAAATTTTAAGTTTCGCTTGATCATTCAAACGGGATTTCTTGGTCATCAGCATTATCGTCCTCTACTATAAAGCCATCATCATTACTTTTATTATTATTCATTACTTCTAATTTAGTCTGACCTTCAGTAATCTTAGCACACCAGCCTTTCATGTTACAATTGATATAATCGTTATCATCAAGACCTCCACCGTGCCTACTGATCAAAGGTACCAATTTTCTATTGCCATTATTTGCTCCGTCTTCAGCAATTTCTTCTGGAGTTTTGCGTTTAAATATACTAAAATTACTACACAACCAAACAATTCTATCTGAGCCCGACGCTGTGTCTGTACTTTCTTTTGTAATTCCGTCTCTATTTAATTGTATAAAAGCTACAATAGGTACTTTGTATCTTGTAGCGAAATTATGTAGTGAAGTCATCATAAAACCAAGCACCTGATATTCCTTCATATCTTGACTCATGCCTTGACTATCCATAAGTTTTAAATAGTCATAAAAAATTACGCAGTCTTTAGCTGTACCATCTTCATTTAATCCTACCTCTTTAATGAGCCATCTTCTCATAATTGATAGCTGATCTTCAAAAGGTTTTCCAGCAATAGACTTATAGAATAATTTAGTATTTTTTAAATCTTTAACTGCTTGTTTTACCTTCATATCTTTATTGGGTGTTTGTGCAAATTTACCTGTTTCAATGTCATTGATCTCAATCTCTGTCATCATTGCCATTACTCTATTTAAATGATCTTCTTTGGTCATTTCTGTATCCATATTGAGTACAGGAATTTGTAGTTTATTAGCAATATGAAAACCCATATTATCAGACAATAATGTTTTACCAGTTTTAGGTCTAGCAGCAATTACATTTACTGTACTGCGTCTTAGTCCTCCACCAATAGCTTGATCGTATACCGGAAACCCTGTAGGGATACCTACTTGATCTACTTTATTATCTATTAATCCTTGCACATATTCATCTAAGTCATCGCTGATGGACACAGGGTTGTTATCCACATCATTAAGCATGTTAGTAAAATCAAACACAGTATCTTCTGCAATACCGAGGATACTACCTATTGATTCGGTTCCAGTAACATCTAAGATTTTATCTTGAGCTTTATCTAATTGTTTTCTTAGTAATCTAGCTATTTCTAGTTTACGAATTTTTGCAGCAAATTTACGAACATTACCTAGATTAACAGGAAAATCTAGAACAGCTTTAAGGTGTTGTACTTCTTCTTTTTTGTTAAATACATTGGAAAGACCTAGTTCCTCTGCCGTAGAGAAAATTAATGCTACATCAACAGAAACCTTATGATCTCTTTCAAAAATTGTTTTTAAGCATTGGAAAATAATCTTATTACTATCAACAGTAAAAGAGGTATCCTGAACTATGTCTGCAATATCAAGATACGCATCATCTCCATATTGACATACTCCAGCTAATACTGCTCTTTCTGCTGCTGTATCCGAAAGTACCATTACCCAGCACTCCTTGCACAAGCGTTACATTTGTATCTTTCTGGAGTATCTGATAATAAAACAGGGTTGATTTCTTCTGTCTTGCCACAAACTCTACACTTAACTTTTATAGCTTTAAATGTTCTGGTTCTAGGAGTAGGTCCGTACTTATTTAGTTTCTGATCTATCGCAATATCTGCTTTATGTAGATTTTTTTCCGACATGCTATCAAATTTATTTTCAACAAATTTTGGTTTTCTACTGCCTCTAGTTCTAATCGGGCTTTCCTGAACGGGTTCATCTTTGTCGTCAGATTGTTCTTCTGGCAACATATTTTTTAACATATCAATCATTTGTTTGATTTGAGCTTCTGAAAGATTCTCACCCATTTTTCACCATTCCTTTTGCTCTTTGTATAGAGATTAGTATATCTGAAAGATTCTTTAATGCACTGGACAAGTATGTTAAACGATCCATACGTTGTTTAGCGAATGTAACAATTTTATTTAATTGATTTGCTTTATCATTATGTTTTATAGCCTGAGAAGATTTTTCTATATATCCATAACCCTTATAATTATTGATCTCATCAGCAATTGTTATTTTAATTTCATTCTCAGCCCAATTCATACGAGCCTGTTCACGATTAAGTGTTCTTTGAATATGGAAACCATACTGACCAATTCGATAAGCAATCTCTGCACACTGTACCAAATCTAATTTTTCAAGTACATTTCTATTCATTACTAAGTATTCTTGTAATTCTTCTTCTGGTAAACTGTCGTTAGAGTAGTTGGGTAAACCGATACCTTTTTCGTACTCATCTAAAACACCATCCCAAAATTCAACTTGTTCTTTAGATGTTTTGGTTGTTGTCATTTAATATTCTCCGCTTCCACTGTTCAACATTTTCATCATAGGGCAACTCAATATACTCAATATCATTTAACTCGCACCATTCTTGTTTTTCTCTATCTCTTTGTTTATGCTTGGCAAATCCCATCATAGTTTGATGAAAGTGTGGTATAAATTTATAATGTTGTTCACCGTGTACTTCTATGCATTTATTATTTAAAGGTAGAAAAAAATCTAAATATACTGTTTTACCTTTTTTAAGAGGCACTGTAATTTCTTCACACACTTGTAAAGTAGGAAAACATTCTTTGATTAATTGTCTAGCTATTACATGATATTTAGACCTAGTATTTCTACCAGAAGCACGAGTGATACCTCTAGATAAATTTAATTTAACGACTGTACCATCCAAATCTACAACAGTCCTACTCATACTGTCAGTCCCATCATTTCCTTTAATTCTTTGTGTAGTTGTTCTGCTACCTTAGGATTAGCTGTCAAATAGTCTCTAACTTTTGCTGCTCCCTGAAATTTAGGCGTATCTTTAACAGATATTAATGTGTACCAAGCACCACCTTTTTTAATAATACCTAAGTCCGCACATAGTTCTGTTAGTTCGTGAACACCATCTATACCATGTCCGTAACGTAAGTAGCTAACACTTTTACCTCCCGGTGGACCAAGAGCAGAGGTTACTATCTTCCATGTAACCTTTTGACCAATTTGTGGCCCTGTGGCTGGTTCGTTCCATGCTTCTACTTGTTCAGCCCATAGTTTTACATCGGTTTGATAAGCTACTGCTTGACCAGACTTTTCCTTAAAAGCTTTACCATATCCTGTAGGATTACCCATTAAGTGTGTAATACCGATAACAATGTTTTTGTTAACAGGAATTACATTTGCCACCTTACGACAGAACTTAGCTAATAATTTAGCACCATCTGCACGTTGCATTTTATCCATACTAGATGTGATTTCAGCTTCTGTACACAGGGCAGAGTATGAGTCTATAATAATAATAGATCCGGGAATCTCATTAATAATGCGTTCTGCAATTGCTAAGTATTCTTCTCCATGTAAAATTTTACCCTGTTGAGAACCTATAATTTCAAAACGATCCAAATCCAATCCCGCGATACCTTGTAGATCTCTCTTTTTTAATCTACCTTCAATATTCAAATAAAATGCTTGTCTAGGCTTTTTTAAGTTGCCTTGATATTTTTCATTGAGTGCCGTAGCTGTGAAATCTAATGAGGATGTTGTTTTACCGCATTTAGGCTGACCAGTAAAAATAACAAAACTACCTTCTGGAATTCCACCACCCAATCCTAAATCTAAAGCAGGACTTACCGGGATGATAATCTGGTCTTTGTCTACAATAGAATTACCTGATAAAACTACCTCATCACCAAATTGTTTTTTGATGTCTTCTTTAAGTGCCATTATCTAAATCCTCTAGCTTGGAAACTATACCTTTTTTTGTCTTTGCTTTACTATATGAAACTTTTGATTTTCTATCTACCTGTTTGGTAAAATCCTTATTTTCAGCATCCAGTTTTTTTTGTTCCTGTTCTATCATATTAGGAAGATGGGGTGCTCGCAACGAGTAAATACTCTTACCTTTTGGTGTTAGCAATGCTTTTACAATTGCCTTATCTGAATAGGTCTTAAGTAATTTATGGGCAGACCCTATTTGATTTTTAAAATACTTTTCCCACTCTTTAGACAACCAGAATCTATAATGCAAATCCTTCTTATCTTTTTGTGCCTTTCTTTCACAGATAAGCTCTGTTATATATTGAGCAGCGGATACCGATTTGCCATTAGAGTATTTGGAGATATAACTATTGTTTTTGCTCATCTGTTTGAATGCTAATTTTTTGTGCGCAATCTCCTAATCCTTGATCAAATTTATTTACAAAGTCATGTACCTTTACAGCATAGTCAACACCAGATGCTACGGGTATATGATATGAGTTATTAAGTAGTTGTGATATTTCTTTAAAATTACCATTTTCATCTATAGCTGTCATTTCTATGTTTAAAGAGACATATACTTCTCTATCATAGTCTGTTATGTGTCTTGGTTCTAGAGGATCATCTTGTAGTATTTTAGGATTATCTAAATACTTATCAGGATTAGCATGCACATCTTTTTTAACAGCCTCCATATTGTCTGCAATTTTCTGACCAATAGATTCTAGAAGTGCTTTTTCTTCGTCTGTTAAGTCTACATCTTTGAGAGGGTCTTGATTATTATCCATTGGGCCTAAAGATATTTGGGTTATCGGGAGGGGTTTGTTGTCTATGGGCTTTACTTGCAGCGTCATTACGCTCAGAAGCAGCCTTGGTCATCACTGCTACATTATGTTTGCCAGAATTGCTTTCTGTAATCATTAAGTTCTTTGAGTTTGGATCTTTAGACACTACAGATGATTTTGTTTTAATACCGCTTGCTTGTTGTTGCGATCCCTTAACAGCATTTTTAATTTGTGAATCTGTCAACTCCAATTCACTTGCAATCTTACTAACAGCCCAACCTTGACTATGTAACCACATAGCAGCATATTTTTGTGTCTTATTAATTCTTCCCATTATTCAATCTCCCTTTCTGCATTATGAAACCATGCTAAATTTTTAGTGGTTAAAAATTGTATATACCAGTTAAAAGATTTTTCATTTACTGTTTTAAATTTGTCATTAGATTTGCAGACTCTATCTAAAAAATCATTTGTTTTTTCTTGACCATATATAGACATAGGATTGTATAGTCTACCATCTGCGGATGTCCTAATCATATGTTTGTAAGATCCATCTTTTTTTTGTAACAGTTTTGCGTATACTTCGTCATCTTCTGTAGACTTAACAGGTTTGTCATCTACTATAGAATCTTCTTGACCAGACAACGTATAGAATACAGAGGTTAGATCTTCATCGTTTATATTTGCTTCTCTCTTGTAGATATTATCTGTTTGTTGGTAAAATGCCATATCATCTCCATTTAGGTTTGTATTTAGGTTTTGCCATTCTAGACATACCCTTGGGTAGTTCTTTTACTAGTTCGTCTTTAAGTTTGTGATCTTTGTATTCATTGTGTTTATGATCAAGGGCGGCTTTTTGATCGTTTGTTAATCTATCTCTATTTCTATTTGCCAAATCCCCAACAGTGCCAAGTTCGGAATCAGATTTGACTACTGAACTACTAAGCGTCAACATATCATTATAATCTCTACAACAAATCTCATCACAAGATGGGCATTTTTCTTTTTCCTTGTAGCTACTAATATTAGCAATTAAGTCAAAAGAGCCTTTGCATGTTTGACAGAAATATGTATACGTTGGCATTATGTTGTAAAATCTTTAACGTAAAGTTCCCATTCGGTTGGAATATCTTTCCTTATAGTAAGCAATTGATGGTTGACATGCAAGTATTTTTTGCTTTTCTTGGGAATATACGGTTGATTTCTAAGCTTCATTCCGGCTTGTTTAATGGTTTTATTGCCCTTTTTAGCATTACATTTGTAACAGGCTGTCACTATGTTAGTCCAGCTTGTAGCAGATTTTCTAGAAAATGGCCATTTAGACTTTGGTATTACATGATCATAAGTTAATTGAGTTATAGGAGGTTTAGCTCCACAATATTGACAGGAATAATCATCTCTAATAAAAAGATTTTTACGAGAAAAAACTACAGGTTGACCTATCAATTTAAAATATTTAGTTGTTCTTACCACAGCAGGTATTTTACACCGACCATTAGCACCTAAAACTATATCATCTTTATAATGATCTATAATTTCTATACCAGAATATTGAGAGTGTGAATATCTAAATGACCATATCATAGCTTTTCTCCAACCGATAATACCGATTGGGGAATAATCAGCATTTAAAACTAAACAATCTTCATGATTTATCATAGTCTGTGTACAATGTCAGCTATAATAGGATTACGGACAATATCTGAGGTTTCTAATTTTGCAAACCCTACACCGTCAACACCTCCTAATCTATGAATAATAGACTCTAATCCACCTTGTCTGGGTGCTTGCAGGTCAGATTGATCTAAATCTCCTGTTAAAACCATTTTACTATCTATACCGATTCTGGTGAGTAGCATTTTTAATTGATCGTAAGAAGCATTTTGACACTCATCTGCGATGATAAACGCTTCATGAAAACTTCTACCTCTCATTAAACCCAAAGGCACAATTTCAATTTGCCGATCAGCTTTAAGCTTTTTAAAATGATGCATTTGTAAGAAGTAATCTACTTCATCAAATAAAGGCAATAGGTATGGATGTAACTTATCTTCAGCAGAACCTGGCAAAAAACCTAATTTCTCACCAGCTTCTACTATAGGTCTAGTGATAACAATCTTTTTAACACGTTCATCTAATAGATATTCTAATGCCATACCTACAGCGATGTGTGTTTTACCACTACCGGGAACCCCTTGACAGAAAGATATAGTATTTTCTGCAACCGTTCTGATATAGTCTCTTTGATTTAAACTTCTAGGTTTTAATCTATTTTTAAATCCAACGACTATCTCTTCTGGTTTTTTATACGGATCGCCTTTTTTACTGCTATTATGTTTAGTTTTCTTTCTCAATTGTTTACCTTTCGGAAGAAGGTTAAATTAGACAAGCGCCACCGGCACAACTAATTTCCTCTATTCCTACGGTATTATCCTCAGTTTCCAGTAGTTGTGTGTAATCAACCTTAGTAAAGCTCTCAAAGAGATCTTTGTATCGTTTCCAATTATATACATCTTTCATGCAATATGTGACACGCTTCAAGTCTCCATCGAAATACTTATTAGCAAATCTATGCATTTTTAATGCAAATAACTTTTTGTCCTCTGAGTCTTTTTCTCCTTCTTGTTCAAGGGTAATATAATCGCATGCTGCCCACAGATTATTTTCAAAAGCATTCAAACCTAATTCAATTAATCCTGAACACCATAGGGCCGCATCTCCATACTCTTTTACTATTTCTCTACTTGTATACACAGTAGTAAACGGAGCCTGCGGGTAATCTTTGTCTCCGCTTTGTGGTATCAAACTAATACCGGCAAAGAATTTTCTATTGTTGTAAATAAACTTTGTTACATCTTCCCATTCTTCTGGTTGAACGGTAACTGTATTACTGACATTATGACTCAAAAAATCTTGAGTGCATAAAGATCTATTTTTACCAGAATGAACCCAATTCTTCTGTGCATCTTTTACTACACCCAGCATTTCTACAGCTGGTAGTTGGTTTTTAAGTTTCGATCCATCAGGCACTTCTATAGGGAATTTAACAACTTCGTCTGTATCATTTGCTGACCAAGATGATTTTTCGCATGCTTGTGGATTATAACTTTTAAAGTATTGATAGGGAGGTTCTAAAATATTAGCCTGTACATGTCTTATGTATCTTTTTGCATGATGAGGATGAATTCCAGAACTAGTACCTAACATACTACTACTGGTACCTTCAGGTTTTAGACAAGTTACTCTTGCTGCTTGATTAATATTTATTTTTTTAGCTAATTCTTTGTTGGTATCAACAGCGATTTTAGCACCTTTCTTTAAGACTTTTTCTGTCAGTACCAATTCATGCTTCTCCATAATACCTGTCAGTGAGACTCCTAGTAAAGCTTCTCTATCAAATATTGCTTTACTAGTGTCTCCTAAATAATCCAAACCCGTAAAACCAGCTTGTAAAGTACCAATAACCGCAGCAGCCTTACATCTTTCATAAAAGTCTTCTTCATCAACTACAGAAGAACAATTGATTGTAGATAAATTACAGCCTTGCCAACCAGACTTTCCTGTTTTTTCATCAACAGGCCACATACCAACCTCAACACAGGGATTAAATGTCATTTCAGTAGAATCACTCCAGATAAAGCCCGGTTCTCCAAACTCTTTGACAGACTCCATAAGTTCTGCAAACTGTTCGTACGTAGTGTCATCTTTAAGCAATAAAGCCGAGTTGTTGCTTCTGGCTCTTTGCGGATTGTCTACATACCAGTTGCCTGTTTTAGCTTTGGCCATCTCTTCGTCATCTGCACTAAATAATGCTAACGACGCACTTCTGCGAACACCACCAGATAATACAGCATCGCTTGAGTGCATAATAATATCATAAGCATCAATTGGTCTGAGTTTTTTCTGTTTGTTTTCAATGCATGCCTCCAATAATTCTCTAATTTTTTCTAAGCCATTTTGCAATGGTTCAAAACCAGGAGCTTTACCAACACCAGATGACAAAGTGGCACCCTTTTGTCGAATATTGCTATAGTCAAAAACAAT
>CEPW01035453.1_pt1 | contig 18280 bp, 39 predicted proteins | sample 356211 | NCBI WGS metagenome assembly CEPW01 (sample SAMEA2620021, study PRJEB7988) | marine metagenome | biome: marine biome (ENVO:00000447); feature: deep chlorophyll maximum layer (ENVO:xxxxxxxx); material: "saline water (ENVO:00002010), including plankton (ENVO:xxxxxxxx)" | depth 25 m
GTGACGCCCCACTCATTCTTGGAGCCAGCAATAGCAGAAAGCGGTGTCCCTTCCTGCGTAAACCCCGCAATCAAGTTAGTTAATTGATCAGGATTTTGCGCCATGGGAACACCGCCGTTTCATTTAATTGTATCGGCCCTAGTTTTCGTGCCGAGCAATCCAATACCAATAACAGTTAGCAGCGTTCTGATGGAAACGTTTGCTGTTGAGAAGCTTCAGCTTTTTAGCTTCAAGCTCCTCGACCTTGTCTGCGTTACCAGGAAGGATGTCATCACCATTGCAAAGCATTGATGTCTCCAGTTCATTGGCTTCGATCTGAAGCTCAATGTCCTTCATGGTTTGCTGGTAGCACTGCATTTTGATCTGTGCGTCAGACAGATTCGTTGGTGCCTCCAGCTTCTGGTACAAGTTGCCCGAGATATTCGGGTGCTTCCACTTCCAATTCATTGCTAACGAGGCGTCGTGTTCGTATCGAAAATTCTTGTATGACTTTGACTCCGTCTGGTAGTTGCTGTCCGTTCGTGTGGGCGTCGCGTATTGCATCGAGATTCGGGAGGATTTCTGTAGTTGTTTTGGGTTCCGTTCTTTCTTCAAGAACTTCTCCTGACATTGAACGTACCACGGTGTGCTTAGTGACGCACACTTCTTGCTGGATGCAGAAGGAATCTTGTTCAGAAGGTTCCCATAACTGCGGATCCGTTTTGATTTCAACTGCTAGCTCCTTGCGTTTAGATACAGTGAACTGATAGTTACGCCCATTGATCTTGTTGGTATCAAGGGGCAAAGAACGGCGCAAATACTTGACCAGTTCTTTTAGCTGCCGCACCTGAGATTCGTGGTGCTTTTGTGCCTCCTGTAGTTTTACTTTTTCTTTTTTAGCGCGTTCCGCACTGTCTTCGTGATGGGCGAGCGCGTAGTAGATACGATCCACCTTTTCAGACCGTAGCTTGGAACAGGCTTCCAACTCTGCCCGCGCCAAGTCTTGGGACTCAGGAGTGAGAAGAGGAAAAGAGCGTTCCAGGGCACCATAGTGCTGGTAAAGCTGCAGGACGTTGAGCTTTTCTAGTTTAGTTTGAGTAATTTGTTCCACGGTTCGTATCAGAAAGAGGTGACGTGGGATTGAATTCGATTCATTGCATATGCCAGCAGCCCAGCGGCTGCTGTCAAAAGAAGATCTCGAAGAATGGGAAGAGCAGAAGCGAGGATGGTCTCGAACATTGAAGGAATGGTTTAGGTGTCCGTCAGTTTTAGGTCGTGACCAGGACCTGGAGTCTAAGGGGGTGTGTCAACCCCCCTTCTTCCAGATGTGCTTGAGCTGTTGCAGGCTGTCACCGGGATATGGGACATAGCCTGCTTCGAGCATGTTGTCGAACAGTTCCCAACTGTCATCTTCTGTAAAAGTTTCGCCCTTGCGATAGTGCCGCCAGTGACTGAGCGGTGCGTTTACACCGGACTTGGTATGGATAAGGGTCATGCGTCCCTTGGTATTGCCGTCTTCAGGCGGTGCGTACCACCAGGCAACACACTTCTCTGGTACGTCGTTGCATTCGATCCGGATCTGAGACCGCTTGCTGATGAACTCGCGGTACTTTTCGACCCAGCTCAGGTGTTTGCAACGTGGTTTGAAGTGTGGGATCTCTTCCTTGAACGCCTGTAGATGATTGAGCTGGCGATGAAAGGACCCACATGAGCAATAAGGTTCGCCAAAACTAGCTTGCTCTTCCTGCTCTTCGTCAAAGTCACCATCCAAGTCAAGGAGCCGAGGTTTAATGTGAAACCCGTCTGGTGCAATGAGATACCCAATATCGAACTGTTCGTTCTGGAGTACGGGGAGTAAGGCATCTTTGGTATCAAAGTGGATGAGCTGATCAGCAAACCGTGCCTGGAAACGAGCGTTGGGATTGAGCCGCTCGCCTAGTGAGTGTGTGTATGACCAGCCTTTGAACAAGACATAACCGTTGTCCCGCCATGCACTGGGTCCACGATAATTAGGTCCAAGGTACGCAAAGAAGTTCGGTAGTCTGTTTGTGAACTTCGTGAATGCAGCGCAGACCTTTTCCCTGGGAAACTCTTGGCTGGTGCCGTCAGTGCGAGTGATGCAAACGTTGTCGCCAACAAGACTGATGCCCGCAATGTCAGTGTCATCAAAGTCATCGAATGCGCGGCGTAAATTAGAACGGCAATAAATGAGAGACTGTGCCTCATTTAGTTTGGTTTTGGTTTCCATTTGAATAGTTTGAGTTTGGTAAGATGTATGTAACATCCAAACAATCTTGGATATCACATGGACAACATCAAGTACGTTTCGTTAAGTCAATTCCAGATTGAACCAACGTTGGACGATAAGTTCTGGCTGGAGAAAGTTAAGCGATTCGTAGATGATTGTGAATCAACCTCCACATTGAAAGAAGTGGCGACCATGTTAGCCACGATCGCCACCACAAGACAGGGTGTAATTCGTGGGTTGATCCAAGACATGTTCATCTTCCAGAATGTTGCTGTCGATGAGCAGGACGTGTCCAACCCAGATGTTACTTCAAAGTGAGGCGTCTTCGCCAGTGGGGTTCTGCTGAGCAGGCAGGGCGGGTGCATCGATAGTGCGGTTGGCAGGGGCGATCATTAGACCGTCCTTCATGCCGTAGCTGCCACCGAGCTTCTCAGCGTCTTGCTTGGCATGCTGGTTGATGTAATCAGCAAACAGATCCTGGAACTTCCAAGCACTCTCACGGTTGTCATCCGGGATAGTGAGGTTGTCTAGTGATGCAATAGCTGTGTCTTGATCGCTGTACTCAGGGATGTCAAACCCTTCGATGCAGCAGATCTCGACGTTGTTTGCACCACGCATGTCATTCACCAGAGTCGGGATAAAGACTGTGGTGGCAAAGAACTTCTCGTTAAAGGCCAGGGGTACCTCAGCGTCCAGTGCTTTGCACAGACACTTGGACATTTCTTTCTCGTACATCTTGACCTTTTCGGCCATGTCCGTGCCATTCAAACCTTTGAGGGTAAGAACGATGGGAATCTTATGAGCGGGCACATTGTCCTTGGTCAGGATGTTGACCAGGTACTTGGTGCGAACGCTGTACTTACGCTTGTACATCTCACCTTTGGCATTCGCCAGATCAGATGCAGTCTTGTCTGCTTCAAAGAGTTCCTTGACTTCAGGATCCTCGAAGGTGCCGATGGTTTGACGCATGCCACCGGTTTCTTCAACCATCAGTGGTGAACGCAGCAGAATCTGCAGCCGAGGGATGATGAAGTTCAGTCCTTCTTCGATAGAGGTGTTGGGTGCCAAGCCAAAGGTTTGCTTGTAATCCCAAAGGACGGAGCCCTTGTCGAAGTCAGCTTCCTTGGCAGTCCAGTTGCAGGTGTCCAGATCGGACTTGCGGATGAACCAACCACGGGTCTTGGATTTGTTCAGAGGTTGAATCGTAACGAGGTTCTGGTAGCCAGAGACAAACTCTTTGGATTGGAACATCCGGAAGGAGTCAAGGCTGCGCTTGGTGATGGATGAAGCTTTTTTCACAGTGAGGTTCGTAGTCATGAAATGAAAAGCGGGCAGTTTTACGTCATGCCCAGGACGATTTTAGTTCTATCCGCCAGCAGCGAATGTAAACATTAATAACACTGTCATTAGCATTGCTGGAAGTAGAAGCAAGACCAACAACTGCAGCTGATCAACTGTCATTAGAACGGAGCGTTTTCATCATCGGTCGGTGGAGGACCGTAGGCACCAGGAAGATCCGGCAGATTCCCCCTTGCACCCACTGGTTCTTGCACCTTCCAAGGATCACTGGCAGGTTCTTGCGCAATCGCTGCTTGATGCGGAGAGCTGGGAACTTCTTGTTCCTCAGGATCACCAGTACGTCCACCCCAAAGGGATGTCACCTCCTGTCCTCCTGCCACGTTTGCTTTTGATTCGACAGGTTTTTGATCAGCAATGCCCTTGGGTGCCAAGGTCATGTTGATGAGCTGCAGCTTGGTTAGAGTGCGTTGCTCTTTGGTTTCTTTATCGGTCCACGAATCAGTGACGATACGTGCCTCGATTGTCAGACCAGTGCCCTTCTTGGTGTAGTCAGCGATCAGCTTCGCAGGCTGGAAACGATCGTCGAAACCATTGATGGCGTAGAAGTTGAACAGGTTTGACTCTCCCTTCTTGGTGACAACAGAGAGAGTTTGGTTTGTGATCATGTGGTTTGGCGTGGTCTTGCACTGCCGTGTGTCTTCAGGATTGATGTCCTTGACACACCGACCTGCCAATACCACGTTGTTCAGGATTGGAAACTGTTCAACATCGACAGGAGTTACCACTCCACCATGCAATGAGAACGTCCTGGATTCCAAGTCGTATTGAATCTTGGCACCATGGATGTAGACACCCATGCCTTTCTTCATGGCACGAAAGCGGTTGCCCTGCTTCTCGCCATAAATGGTCAGCTCAAGATCAGTGGGAGCTTTCTTCCCATAAGGAGGGAGTGTGATTTTACAGCGCATGACTGTATTGGTTGCGCCCGTGAAAGCCTCGCGGGGATCTTCCCGGAGTTGAGCGCACACTGTGACGAAGTTCATCGTAGGTACGGAAATGTGTTGGCAGTTTTACGTCTTACCTAGGACGTGGGGATCAATGCGTCTCCGCCCAGGAATGACCTACGCGTGAGTCGCCCTCAATCTTACATCTGAATCCAAAAAATTCTTGAGCTTCTGGGAATGCTTTCATGGCTTCTTCACGAATTTTTTCTGTGTGCTGCGGTGAGCAAGCCAACTGAATTTCATCGTGGATCATCAGCATCTGTTCCCATTGGTGTCCGTGGGGCAAACCCAAGCGGCCTTCGATGTTCTTGTGGGTGTTGATGACAACCTGTTTCATCAGGATTGCACCAGCTGATTGAAGCAAGACATTTAGTCCCTTGAATGCAGACCTGCAAACCAGAGGACGACGATCAAGACCAATCAAATACCCACGAATCCCAATTGTTTCTTCAATCTGATTCTTTAACTTTTTAAGCGCAGGTACACCAGTCATGAAGCCGTTGATGGCTGCCTTACCCATGGTTGCAAGCTTGTCGGGGTTCTTCTCATTTGGATCAATGATTGTCCCCGCCTTAATTGCACCACAGCCATACAACATCCCATACAAAAGACGCTTGCTAATATCCCTGGTTTCAACACCGAACTGCTCCTGGTTGTAGGTGTGAATGTCTACTTCTGGATTCACAACCAGTGCTGCGTACTCTCCCTCATCCCACAGTGCCAAGTACCCAGCCAAGCAGCGCAGCTCCAGTGCCTTGGCATCAATACCGATTAAGTCCCAACCATCAGGTGGATGAAACAAGCTGCGACATTCATGGCCGTAAGGTGAATAACCAGCGGGAACTTGCCCGAGGTTGGGAGATTTATGGGCTGCTCGCCCCGTGATACAGCCATTGGTAATTACATTGCCGTGCATCCTGCTGGTTTGATTGTCAACCAACTTGAGCCAAGCATTACTTCCATCTGCGATTTGACCAAGACGTTTCTTGATCAACATGTATTCGGCTAGGGGTTTTGCTTCGGGGTATGGGAGTCGTTCCAACACTTCGTCATTAAGGATTGGATTTCCTTTTTCAGTTTTCTTTTCTGGTTTCCATCCGTACTTTCGTGTAAGTCGATCAACAATTTGCTGACGCGATCCAGGATTGAATTTCTCATATCGGATCTTTTCGAATGGCTGTCCTGCAACATAACCTCGTTTGGCATTGTTTACCTTCGGCGTAAACCATTCGCTGTGTTTGATGGGCGGGAAGATCTCTTCTAAATGTTCTTCGATTGCTTTTTGTTTTGCTCTAAGAACATCCACGAGATCAAGAGCTGCATCAATATCAAAAGGAACGCCTGCTCTAATTTGTTTGTTAATTGCATAAGCAAATTCATGTTCAAGTTTAAGCGACGATCCCGGGTAGTTTTGCTTCCCGATGTGTAGCCAAAGCTTTTTAGTGACTTCAACGTCCTGGATGCAGTACGCCAACATCTCCTCAGAAAATTCGGAGAAGTCTTTGAAGTCGATCTTATGATCGGCCAGTCTCCATCCCCAGGCCTTAAGTGAAGCGGATCCACGCAACTTAGGTGGAACCTCCGGATATTGTTCTGTGTCGAGGTCATATAAGACCTCTGCGGGCCAGATGAGTCGTGTGCAGATGAGTGTGTCAAGAATCCGTGCAGAATGCTGGAAGTTGTAAAGCTTTTCGAGTACGGGAATATCGTAAAAGATTACATTGTGACCAATGAGAATATCGGCACTTGCCAAATGAGCAAGAGCCCTATCAATAGCATCAGGCCCGTAAGTAAAAGTCTGCCCTCTCTTAATGTCATAGATAACGACACAGTGAGTAAGAGTAACTTCATCGTAAAGACCATCAGTTTCAATGTCAAAAATTAACCACGTTTCATTTTCTGAATCGGGCTTCAACGCAAATGCTGAGTTCTTGACCTGCGAGATATTCGTCATTTTTGTTGATCCAGTTCAGGATTTGTTGAGCACCAGCACGGTGAGGATGGGAATAAATCCGCCCAAGGGCAGATGTTGAATCTAGATCGATCAGCTGAAAGCTGTTGGTTTCCATACAAGGTTTGATACCTTGAGGTTTACCATTCTTCCAGGTAGCGATGACGTAACTCATCTGTCAGTTTATTAACCAACAGATGATATTAGATCTTGTAGGTTGTGCAACCTATTCCTACTTGCTGTATCCAACAAAGCCTCCTTCTTTTTTACGTTGAGATAGTGCTTTAGAAGCTTCGGTGTTAGCGCGTTGGCTGCCATGAACCAGTAATGCAAACGGTTTGTCACCTAAGCAGTGGCTGTCGTCATGGTCAATCTCTAGACCAAGGTCAGCTGCTTCTTGTTCTGTATAAACCACCTGTGAAGTGCGAATAAAAACGTCAGGATTTTTATTTATAATTGCATCGAGGTTACCGCCCTTCGATGCTGTCAAATAAAAATTACTAGGAATTTGGTCTTTGAGATTGAGCCACATGTTGAGTGATTTGGTGTAGGCATAGAAGGTTTGATTGGGACGCTGCTTTGCAACAAGCAGCCATGCTCGCATGTATTCTTCTGTCCAGAAATCACCAGACTCATGGACACGGATTAGTTTCTTAGGTTTGGTAACCGTAAGAGACAGATCGATTAGATCACGGAGCAGTATGGCTTGGTTGCCATTGCCGTACATAGTTTTTCGAATTAGATCCCAGTTGTGCCATCGTGCTTCTCTAACGTTAGGCCGCACTTCGCTCATTGCAGCAAAGCAACGAAAGTCTTTTGCGTCAGTGCCATTATCATTCGGAATGTCAGTGATCTTGCCTGTCACACGGTCTGCATAGGTACGGCAGACACCAGCGTGTGGACATGAATAACCTGCTGGCAGTGAGAAGATTAGTCTGTTGCGAAGTTTACCGTTGCCGGTAGAAAACTTGAGGGTTTGCATTGAGATAGTTTGATAAGTTGTGCTTATGTATGGGACTTACACAGCGTCTGCACCTGCGCTGATGCCCATCAATCAATCCATATAATTACTTTCAATCCTCTCTACATAATGCATCGTTGCTTCTGCAATAAATAATGAAATGTTTCCTTGATAATGTTCTTCATTTAGAAACGAAGCAGCTTCTCGAATTCTGTTTTGAAATTCTTCACTGAACTCAACCCCCACAACATCAGGCATAGCCCTTGGTGTGTAGTCGTTTTTGACATAAGCAGGATTGTCTTTCATCCATTGTTCTATTTCTACTCGTTTGAAATAAAGATTACGCCCGCTCTTCATCAAAGGCTTTGGAAAGAGGCCAGCCCTCATCTTTCGATGGATTGTTTGTCTAGTCGTTCTGAGTTCATCCATAACCTCCGCCATGCTCCAACGTTCCTTGTCTTGTTTTGTTGCTATTGGTTTTGCTGGTTCAACAGAGTAGTTGCAGTTGCTTGACCATTCCTTTTCGTTAGCCAGGCGTTTTTTTGCTGCTTGAGGTGTCATTGCAGTAGCGGTTGTTACAAGTGTGTAAAGCAGGTGTAAGATAAAGGGACGTTCACCTCTATCTTGGAGGCGCAACCAACTGATCCACGGAACGGGGGACAGTCTTATGCGGAGAACCACAATGAAACTCGTCTATCGCGGAGTTCCATACGAGCGTAAGGAAGCTTTTGCTAGCTACCTGTGTACTCAAAACCTTAAAGTCCAACGGGCTGAAGCGGAGAAAGAGCACGATCGTCGGAATAATAGCAAGAAAGAAATGATCGTTTGACGATTGTTACACTGTTAGATAGGCTGCCTTCGGGTGGCCTTTTTTTATGGACAAAGAAGAATTGAAAGAAAAGATCATTGGACTAATTGAACAAGACATTGAGGACGGCGAGGTGTTGCCTCACTATGGTTTGATTGCGGATTGGAAGATTCGGTACATGGATCTAGCTAAGCTGATCTGGCAGTACCTCCACGTTTGAACATGCTCACGTCATTTATTTCATTGGTATTGGCATCCGTAATGTGGGTACAGGTGCCGCAATGGGAGAATGACTGGTCCAAATGTGCAGTTGATGTACCTGATGTGGGTTGTCATTGGTACATCGTTAATCCTGACAATACCTTTGGTAAGGGATTTTCCTGGGAGAATGCCCCATGGTTCAGCGCCGAGGGTCTCCTTGATGTCTCAAAGTTGGAGAACACCATGTTGACCCTTCAGACATCTACTGATCAACAGGAACAATCGTAATCTGCTTACGCTTTATACTTTTGTTACCCCAGCGAGGTATGCGAATGCAGTACTTAGCTGTGTTGATGATGTGTTCTGGGTACTGACAAGTCCACCACCGCCATTGACAGTCGTCGCATTCTCTGTGACGAACAATGCGACCATCTTCGCTGTAGTAGGTGTTCTTGACGCGATTTGTTTCCCAACCACACTTAGGACAAGGTGGTACAGGATAATTAACGCGTGCTGCCATGATGTTTAGAAAGTGTTGAGCCGTTAAGCGACACGGTTGTAGTCGTCATCAAGACGTTCAATGTCGGTCTCAGAGAGATGAGCGCCGCGTTGAACCTCGATGATGCCAAGTCCCTCTGGGCCTGCTTCTGCACGATGTACGGCATTCTCAGGCACAAAGAGCGTGGTCCCTGGAGCAGCTGGAGTAACTGTGTTACCGCAGGTAAGTTTACCGGATCCTTGGACGATTACCCAATTCTCAGAGCGATGCCAATGGCGTTGCAGACTGATGCGTTGGTTCGGATGAATCCAAATCTTTTTAACTAAGAAACCTTCACCTGTTTTGATAGTTTCAAAGTATCCCCAAGGACGTTTTTCCATTACAGCTTTACATCGCTGTAATAATTATCCATGGTGTTGCGATAATCATCAACAACCTTTTCAATGTTTTCAGCAGCACAAAGGCGCATCTGATCTACTTCAACAGGTTGTTGGAGATGATCCCATTTGACTTGAATAAATTTCCGACGACGTGTACCAGTCCTGGTCTTCTGAGTTTTAAGAATCAGATCAGTGACGGTACCAAAGCGTTGACCCATGTTGATCGAAGTCATTTTGGGTTTGTCTGCAACGCGTTCACCCACTTGGAAACGGAAAGTGGGGTCAAATTTTTCTTGACTAGGCATTGGTTTGAGGAATGGTGTCGAGCTTGAGGCCTTCTAAGGTGTACAACGTTTCTGTTGTACCAAGGATGCGGAATGCATCTTCAATCAGTTCATAGTTTTTGGCGTCATTGTCGTAGTACTCATTGAGAATCAGTTCAGCCTGCTCGAAGCCTCCTGGGTCACCAGTGAGCTTGGTCAGGACGACACTGGACATGTTGTCCGTAAATAACTCTGAGAGTTTCTTACGAACAACAGGCCAGGTCCATGATGGGACAAGATCTAGAACTTGGTGAACAAGTTGAAGATCTGTTAATTCAGACTCGTTTGAAATCATGAAAAAACCCCGGGTGTACCGGGGTCGATGCTCTCCCCGTGCCAGGTTAGGCAGGGGTTGCTTCAGTTTCAACTACTTCTTCAAGCATTCCTGACTCTTTGAGTTTGTCGAGCATGGCAACCATGATGTTGGCATTCTCTTGGGTCTTTTCCATAAAGTGTTTGGCACGTTCTGCAGTGATGCTGTGAACGCAGCCGTTCTCTTCGACGAAGACCCATGAGCCATCTGGTTGTGGCTTGCCCTTCTCCAGTGCCCAACGTTCGCAGTTGCGAATGTATTGGATCTGGAGATTGTGTGAGTCAGTCAGACCACGGTCGTCGATCCAGGTGAGGCCGACGTTGTAGCGAGTGTCTTCGTCTTTGAAGCAATGAGGCTGGGGAAGAAACTGTTTGAAAGCTCCTAGCATTGTCTTGTGTAGGTTTGGTTTGGTGAGAGTGGTGGGACTTGAACCCACATAGCCATTACTGACTGACAGATTTTAAGTCTGTTGCGTCTACCAATTCCGCCACACTCTCAGAAAGCCCAGGAGTTCCACCTTACCTGGGCGAGTCTAGGACTTACACCATCACCGCCCCATGACTAGGAAATGATGGATGCCCAGTTGATCAGGACTTTAGTTCGTCCTCACGGATTTTCAATGCTTTCTTGAAAACATCTTCAACATCCGCACGCTCTTGATCATTGAGACGTGCATTGCCAACATCTGCAATTTGATTGACAGTCATAACACCATTGTCAACAGTTAGTTGGATGGTGTAACGAGGCTTGTTGTCGATCATGCACAAGATGATGAGGTGTTTCATCTTCTTGATTCCTTCTGCATAACCATGTCCACCACCAACGCAGTTACGTACGGCACGGCCCCACGCAGCAAGTTGGTGTGTGTCATGTGGTTGGAAGAATGAATACACAGAGTCAGTATTGAGGTAAAGACTCTTTGTATCCTTCACTTTGATGGGTGTAGGAAACAGCTTTTGTGGTAGATCAATGTTGGGGTTACTGATCTTCCAGGTCTCTGCCATGAGATGGTCATGCCATTCCTGGAGACGCCAACGCTTTGGCTTGATGTTGTCAATCCGACCGGCTGCAATGCATTGGGTCAGCATCTGATATGTGTCACGCCAAAGGCTGAAGTAAACATGTTTGTTGCCTGTTTTGGAATCTTCCCTAGCCCAATCCTTTTCTTCTAGTTCATGCTTGTAGTGCATGTGAAGCATGTTCAGGAATGATTCAACAGGCAGGTTGTCACGCATCCACTGATAGCCAGTTTCAGTGTGGTAACCAGGAAGTTCACAACGACAAAGCCAGTCATACCTGGAATGAAGCAGGTTGAGATCCATGTCTTCATAGATAGGTTTGATGGATAACATTGAGTCAATAAATTGATACAGGATTGCGTAAGGTTTGACAAGAGCCTCACGGTTGTACCTGAGTAATGCTGTTTGTTCTTCGTGGATGGCGTAGGTATCTTTCATAGACTGTGCCACTTTGGATCTAAACCATTTGGCATCCCATACTTCTTGTACACAAGAATGACGCCAACGTCTACGAAATACGTTCAGAATGGTGTCAAGATCATGAACATAATCATCTGTATGATTTGCCCACCTAGGCCTGGAATAATACCCCTGCATAATGTTGATGAACTTACAGTTCTCTGGGTTCATTCGTGCGAAAGAGCTGTCATTACCACCAGTAAATGTAGGAATAGTTTTAAACAACTGTGCTGACCATTTAGTAAGCACTTTGGATAGTTCATAGGTGGCACCGTAATTACAGATGTTGTGATTCTCAGTTACTTTTCTCCAATAGTCGGTTGTAAAACCATCAGCAAAGTCATCTTTGGTAAAGAACAAAGTCTTGCGATACCAAAACGTACGGCCATCTTTAATGCGTGGAAGCATGTCATCCTGGCTGCCATATAAATGATCAAACATAGCTGTAGTGGAATGTAATTTTGATATAAACTTTTGATCACATTGTTTACGTGCTGCAGCTGTATCTTTGAAGGTAAAGCTAAGGCCATAGACATAGCCATCATCTTTACGTCGTGGTATCCATGCAGCAACCCACAGTTGTTTGTAGTAGTAAACAACTGCGACAGGCTGAGGATCCTCACCAAAGACAGGCTTGGTGATTAGGTGTACTTTCCCTTGTTTGACAGACTTTGAATTGATGATGTCAACAACTTCGTTCCAAGTTCTGTCGTTGACGACATCAGATGGGATAAGGTTCGAGGGCCTGCCGTTGGGATGTGTGTTCTTCTTTTTGGCTTTGCGATCTTCTGCAGCCATGACAGCTGCAAGTTTCTTGCGGGTTTGGTCATAGCCTGCAACTTCAAGTGCAAGCTGATCGGGGAGATTGAAATGCATGATGTTGTGTAGGTATGGGGAGTAAGAAGTTTAACGTCATACTTAGGACGAGTTAGGTTTTAGTCTTGAACAGTTGCGCAAATGTTGGAACCTTTGGCTTCTTTCCACGTGGTGCTTTGTTTACTGCTTTACTATTCACACGTGCATGCCTTAAAAATTTTTTTACAACTGACAAAGTTTCGTTGTGTGTTTGTTCAAGAGTATTCAGACGTAATTGGTTTTTACTTGCACGTGTAACTATGTCCTCCAGAAACTCTGCGTAAGCTTTCCAATTGCCATCTTTTGGTTTACCCTGTTGAATTTTCCAATAGGTAGGTACGTCTACTTGAGGCCAAATTCTTATGCCATAGTCAATTGATCCGTCTTTACGTACATACCGATATGGAGTGCCTTGAAATAAAACTTTTTCATAATGACCCATCGCTTGAAAACGTGGGTCTTTTGCTTTACGTCCATTTTCTAAACTAAGAACTTCCTCCGGCTCAAGCTGATGTTTGATCCAAACATGATCAATGTGCCATTTTTGACATTGAGGTACTGTTTTATCAGGAGCAAGATGTGTAAGTTTAGCGTTTATTAGTAATACATCTAAATAACCATCGTCACCATTGCTTTTGATTTCTTTAACAAAACCTTGGATATCAACAATTTCACCCATCAAATCTTTAAGGGGTTTTCTGATAGTTCTTGGTTTGTGTTGCATTGAAATACATAAAGTCAAAGGTATAAAAAAAGGGCAGTTTAGTGTCATGCCCAGGACATTTGAGTCAGTCTAGATACCGATCGGATGTGTCAATGACTTCCCAGTTAAGGTCAAGATCATCAACATAACGGAGGAAAGCATCTCCATGGTGGGGGAATGGTACCTCTGGATCAATTGCAAAGCTTGCTTCGCATAGTGCCGGACCGTATTCAGCAGGTTCAAGCATAGTTTGTGCATGGACAAGAACCATGTCTTCAACCGTTGCTTCCACATAGACACGTTGATCGTCAAAGGTAGTTTCATGGATTGAAATGACAGCCATTAGTTGATCTGTTTGCGAACGGTCAGATGTTTGACCATGGCGTAACCCATGGAATGAATCGATGAATCCTTTGATGCAAAGATCCCATTGGGACCATACTCCTCAAAGTATTCTTCGAAGGCATCAATGATGCGTTGCCTGTTGCTCATGTCTGCAGTTCTGTATGCAGCCATAAGTTTTTGAGCAAAGCCACCACCGTAGGTTTCAATGCGTTGAACAGTTGCTTCGATCGTTGGATCGGTAGGTGTGAGCTTGTTGAGCATGAGTTGATTTAGAACAGTTTGATGTTGCGCTTGGACAGGCCAGTGCCCGGGATTCCAACGGAACCACGGATACCAGACCCACGGGCATTCATTGTGAACAAGAATGGTCCAAGCTTGATTGATTTGCTGAATGACTTCACACCACGTTCAGTGATGTTGAAGCCACCGACAGTTTTGTCGAAGTTGAATGCGCTGCGTTTGCGTGTCATTGTTTGTCAGGATTGAGAGCGTCAGGCAGGATGTACCTTGGATCATCCTTTTCCATGTTCGACATAACGAACACTTCTCCTGTATTTGGATCAAGGAATCCACCGATAAATCCTGCGCCGCAAGAGTCAGCTTTTTCCCTGAGTTGTGCAGTGAGCTGCATCATGCGCAGCTTGGTGGATTGTGGAGTGTTGTCCGGTACAGCAGGCTGGTTTGGCATAGTGAAATCAGGTGTAGGAATGGTGAATGAATGAGCAGTGTAGGCGGTGGTTTCACCGATGATTAACATAGGACTTCAGCTTTTCTTAAGGATGCCGAAGACAAAGGTCCCGACATCCCAAGGTATCTACTTGTAATGCAGTTGTCTAGTCCTGTAATCCAAGACGCTTTCCGTCCATGTGGAATCAGGATGATCGAGGACAGCACGGCGGGCTTTTTCGACGGCCTCTTCTGTGCCATCGTGATATAACATCAGTGAAACAGCAGTGTCTAGGTCTGCGAGCAGATGTGAGACAGCATTTGGAAGTCCACGGGGTATAGGCCTACCTTTCTGTTCGTAATACTCAATGATGTAATCAGGATAATCCATGAGATGAAGAAGAAAGATTGAAGGGTTACCTATAAGAACTAAAAGATATCTTGGTACTCCCCTTGCGGGGGTCCGGGGGGATCAATGGTTCTACAACGAGTGCTCTATCGAGCAAACCCATGTTCTTACCTGTAATATCTATTTGTGCTGCAAGGTGCCTTGCAAATGCACCACGTCTTTTTGGCTTGAAGACTGACTTCTTGGGTTTGTTGCCATTGTGACGTCCCATCAAATTAAAGCGAGGATGGTCAACCAACTATCGGGGTGGTCAGGTTCGACTTCATCTTCTGCCGGTGTTAGGCAGGTTGAATCGAGTGCCCACTCCTCGATTTCTCCGTTGGAAGGGACAGGGTACCATCCTTCGAGGGAGTCCTCGACTTCTTCTGGTTTCCAGTAACACTGGAGTTTGCCACCCGGGTCTTTGAAGACGCAGCCCGTGATCGGGTGCGTGTCTTCGTCTTCTTGGTTGTAGAGGTTTGGGTTGTAGTTGACTTCTGCAGGGAACTGCTCTTGGCACTCCTCTTCGGTGAAGGGGACGTAGCCGGTGAGTTCGTCTGCAATGCGTTTGGTTTCTGGATGAAGCATGAGATCAACTCCGTGATGATGATTGAGATGATGACAATGATGTGCAGGATGACATCATCGTGTGTGTCAGTTGTGCTTTTAGTGGTCATAGCACCTCCGAGTCCAGTTACGAAGAGTACCTATTAAAGAACAGTAGTTCTTGTAGTCTTCTTTCTTCGATAGCTGGACGCTTGTTTCATCTTGAAAAGCAGATACTGCTGATGCAACACAGTACAAAATCATTTGAAGTTCTTGTTCTGTTAACAAGATCTTGTGGTAGCGGTCAGCTGTGGTAGTCGGCATCGCCTGCCACCTCCTCTGACATGAGTTCTTGCATGAGCTGTTCTTGCTCGTTGGCAATGTCGTTAAGAACGAATTGCTGGTCTTGGGTGTACTCAGTTTTGACAGCATCGTTGAGGCGTTGCTGATTGAGTAGCCAGGTCTTGATTAGTGACATGATTTGAAATGGTGTAGGTCAATGAGCAGTTTTAGGACGTGCTCAGGTCCATCGGTCAGTCACTGTAGTGTTGTTTGAGTTTGTGATAATTGGCATTCACCCACTCATCCAAGCCATACATGACGATTTGAATCGGATCTTGACCGGATAGTTCTCCGAGTTCAATCAATCGATCCATTGTTCTCTTTGAATGGAGAACTTGTTGGAGAAGTTCAGTGGTCTTGGTGGTAGTCATCATTTGTACAGGAATCCTCCTGCCCAGTCACAACGTTTGATCGCCTCGTCATACGATGAATCGTCTTGGAGGCGGTAGCGGACATCTGGAACACCGCAGGCGTCTCGCTGGGGTGAAGCCCACGAAGCAGGCTTATATACATTTCCATCTTTGTCAATGAAGGCAAAGACGGAACCTTGAGGGTAGATAAGTTTGATGTACTTACGTCCAATGAGACGTGCACATTCTCTGTAATCCTCATTGAACCGGTGCATACCAGTACAACGTTTCATGTAGCTGTGTTCGCATGCACGTTGGAGGTCGGTGATGCGTTGGTCAACGAGAGGAGATAGTTTCATTTGAGGTGAAGTTAGTCGTCGCTGTAGTCAGCGCAGATGATTTGGCACAAGACCTTACCAGGGAATTCATCATGGAATTTGGCATAGGCTTGGCCGACTGTAGAACCGCTGACCTTGTAGAAGTGTCGCTGTTGCATCGGTTGTTCGCCGTTGTCAGCTTGGTCGACGTACATGATTTCCCAATCGCGGACGTCTCCTTCCGGGCCAGGGTTGAGTGATTGATACGGCATAGATTGTGTGCAACCACACACATCCTAGTCAGCCGTATGTCTTGTGATTGGAAGTTCATATTCCTCAATCAACATTGACTCAAATTGAGCCAATACTTTTACCTTGGAACCTTTGAAGCCATACTCTTTCTTCACAGTTGAATACACACTGGGAAGGTTGCGAGATAGCTTCATGCCTTTGGTTTCAAGGATGAGTGCTTTGTGGAGAGTGAGAAGTCTGAACTTGGAGGTGTCATCGCCAGTGATAACGAAGCCACCGTTGTTGTCAGTTTGAATAGCCATAAAAAAAACCCGGCGTGTGCCGGGTGAGAGTGTGTGAGTTAGTTGAAATTTACACCGTTACATGACGCCATGCACGATTTGCATGGATGTTTGCAATGGTGTCTTTGGATACGCTGTAACCTTGAGCGATGTCCATGTAAGCTTTGTGCTTACTGCCGTACTCTTTCATCATCCCTTGGTTGTTCAAGATCTCTTTGATCTCACGAACGTCAGACTCAGAGAGCTTGGGGTTACCACGACGGCCAGTCTTGGAGTTGTTGGTGATTTTGGACACCAGCATCTTGACTGGTGCAGCGGGATGAATTTGTTTGGGAGTGTCTGGTGCCTCGATCAGATCTGCGATTGGTGCTGCGAGAGCAAACTTCAGATCCATGGTGCGTGCGCCCTTCTTGATGGAGAAGGTAACGCTGCTGTCATTGCTGATAACGCAGACGTGATCAGGGGTGGAGACGTTGATTTCGGACAAGTTGTCCATGGGATTTGTCGAGTACATGCAAAAGATAGTGAGTCTTGGGAGTAAAGCAACCCCTGCTTACGAGCTGTTGTAATAGCGATGGGCGCAAGCAGGGGGAGGGGGTCTACTGTGCGAGATATCTAATGTGCATACATTGTTTTGAGTCACCGATAAACGATTGAAAGGTGACGAGCCTGTGATAGTCAGGCAAACGTTTGCACGTCAGAGCTGCACCGGCATTGGTGACTTTCTGTCCCCCGATAACGAGGAGAAAGCCGAAGCCGGTACCAAGCACAAAGCAGGTGAGAGCTTTAGTCATGAGTTGGGATCTACTGTGAGAGATAACTGGTGTGGATGCAGTATTTGGCATCACCCAGATAAGATTTGTAGGTTACAAGCCTGTAGTAGTCAGGCCTTTGTTGGCACTTTGCTGTGTGATAGGCGTTCATGGTTTTCTGTCCGAGGAAGACGAAGAAAAAACCAAGAACAGTACCAAAAAACACAGCGGTCATGGGCTTAGCCATAAGCTAGTGACTGTTAAGAAAAGATTAAGCAGGATGTTGAGTCCTGCAGAGAAGGCCCGAAGGCCCTCAGTGCAAGAGTCAGAGACTTGCCACCTGTTCAGGCGTAAGCTCTTTGGAGAACGGCTTGTCAGCCTTGGGTTGTGGCTTGGAGCCAAAGATGTACTGCTGCACGGTCATCTGCAGCTCCGGCTTTTGGAGTGGCTTTAGCTCATCGTCCTTCATGTAGAAGGCACGGATCGCTTTGATGCGACCCATGAGTGTCAGCTCCTGGCCGGTTTGCAGGTTGCCGTTGCGGTATGCAGTGAGCAACCCGTTGCTGTTGGTGAAGTGAACACATGCAGTAATCTCATCACTGAGATTGGTGTACACCTTGACAGACAAGAAATTCTGGTCGTTGTACTCAACCTCTTCGAGATTGGCAACACGACCGTGTACCGTCAGCTGTTGAGCGTCGGGATACTTGATGGATTCAGTCATGGTTTGAACTGAGATAGTGTGCTGGAGCCCATCCCAGCTTTGGGCAATAACTGCTCCAGGGTTTGCACCTGGAGACCCGCTTGTACGGATCAGTTAGGTTCAATAAAGCGTGCAATCTTACGACGCACGTCATTAGTTTTCCTGATCAATTGTTCCTTTGATCTGTCATGCTGCAGGTGGTGGGCTGCTGCGATCAGACCGGAGGCAATGGTCTTGCGAATTCCCATGGTGAATAAAGAATCAGAATGAATGATCTTGGACTTACTTGTGATACTCACAATGCCAAGTTGACTTACAGTTCTACGCCGCGCCGGG
>CEPW01150302.1_pt1 | contig 18148 bp, 17 predicted proteins | sample 356211 | NCBI WGS metagenome assembly CEPW01 (sample SAMEA2620021, study PRJEB7988) | marine metagenome | biome: marine biome (ENVO:00000447); feature: deep chlorophyll maximum layer (ENVO:xxxxxxxx); material: "saline water (ENVO:00002010), including plankton (ENVO:xxxxxxxx)" | depth 25 m
GCAGACCAAAAAATATATCACATCTCACACCTCTTTCGCTACAAGAATTAGGGGATGGGTTGCTTCAAGGCTTCAGCCCAGGGCAAAAAGCGTTGCAACTGCTGATCTGAACCAGCAGCAAGCATCGGGAAGCCGACATCAGACAGATCTTCAGCCGTAGCCAAAACCGCCGGATCACGATCCAACCATGCAATCGGACATGACAATTCACTCAGCACCAACCATGCCGCAGCCAAATCCCAGATTTTCGGGGTGGCTTCAACGGCAGCAACGGTCTGACCCATCGCGACACTCACCAAATTGAGACTGGCAACCCCCAGCAAACGAATCTTTCCTGGAAAACGCTGATCCGGTCGCCGCTGGAGGATCCGAATCGAACGGCTACAGAGAGACGCACACTGGCTGGTGGTTTCCGCACGCGTGGCTTGGCTCAGACGCTTGCCGTTGCGCCAGGCACCTTGACCTCGAATCGCCACGATGCGCTGATTCAATGCCGGCACATCCAAAAACGCTTCCTGGGGCTGCCCATCAACAACACGCGCCACCGAAATTGCCCAATAGGGAATGCCGGCAGCGAAATTCGTGGTGCCATCCAAAGGATCAATGACCCAGTAGGCCTTGGTTTGGGGGACCTGCTTGGCACCCTCCTCGCTGAGGACACCCTCCCCAGGAGCTATCGCGGCAATGCCTTCGACCAACGCTGCGTCGCTCCAGCGATCACAGGCGGTAATCAACGTTCCATCTGGTTTGACATCCGAAACGATGTTTCCAAAGTCCTGACGCTGACGCGATGCCACCCGATCCAGGAGCAAGTGAATCGCATTGAGCTGATCAGGCTGAAGAAACAGGGTCACCAGAGCGGTTGAACCGGAGATGACTCCACTGTCGCCAATCCACCGACCGGGCAGACCGATGGAAGCGGTGTGGGCTCAATCGGAATAGGCGTAACAGCCTGCTCAGGTTTGGTGGACGACAGGGAAGCGGGGCTGCAGACCTGAAGGGCATCCAAGCCCGTGCGGCGGCGCAACTGGGCCAGGCTGGTGTTGTACAGATTGATTGCCCTGGCATAGGCCAACTCGGCCCGGGTCAAATCGCGCTGGTTGTCCACCACTTCACGCTGGGTGCTCACACCCGCTTGAACACGTAGTTGGGAGAGGCGCAACGATTCTCGAGCTGTCAGAACACGACTCGATGTGGTTTGGATGTTCTGGATTTCCCGGCGTTGGTTAATGAAACTCTGTTCGACCTCTAAACGGATGACATTTCTGGACGAAGCAAAACGCTGCCGACTTTCCTCAGCGGCCTGCTTCGAGCGTCGGTAATCGGCTCGAGCACGGCCACCATCAAACAAGCGCCACCGCGCACGCAAGGCCGTGGCGTTGTCCCAACCCCAGGTGTAATCGCTCATATCCACAGCACTCCAAGAGTTTTGTCCGGACTGGCCTTCCTCGCGAAAGGTACTTGTGGTGTTCACGAAACTCAGAACTGGCTGGACGGCAGCCAAAGAAGCATTCGCCTCACTGTTCTTGATGGAGATATCAAGGATCAGCTGATCCAATTCCTCCCGATAGTTGTAGGCGGCAAGAATGCTCTCCTGCAGGGACGCTTCCCACAGGCCGATTGGTCGTGCGGGGGTCGCTGCGGTTGGTGAGATGTCTTGGGGGAGAGACAGAAGAGAGGCAAGATTGCGGCGGCTAATGCTCTGCTCTGCCAAACCATCAGCCAGCAATTTGCGGTCATCCGCCAACTGGGTCTCGGCCTCGAGTACGTCCAATTTGGTGTTCACACCGGCGTTGTATCGAGCCCTTGCATCACGAAGGCTGATTAACGAGGCACGCACAGAATCTTGACCAATCCGAACCGACTCATCGGCTTGCTGCAAGGAGAAGTAAGCCGTGGAGCTATTGAGACGAAGATCGCGTAAAGCAATTAAGTAGGCATCACGGGACTGTTCGTAACGGTCGCGAGCAGAGGCGATTGCAGGGACTCGTGCTGGATCGATGATGTTCCAGCTGACGCTGACACCTACATCAGCGCTCCAGCGCTTGGAATAAAACTCATTTTGACCGTCGACAGTTCTCTCAGGTCTGATCTCGTCTCCGAAGGGACCAGTGACAGCAGGGATTGTTCGCCGGGTGAAATCTGGATTGCGGTAGGTGTATCCCTTGAGGTATTGGGGCAGACCATTCGCTTGAAGGTCGACTGTGGGATACCAAGCTGAAATTGCTGCTCGTAAAGCAGACTTGGCCTGATCAACTTGACTCGCCGCTGCTTTCAAAGCTGGGCTATTGACTTCAGCAAGCTGGAGAGCTTCCTCAAAAGTCAGCGGACGCAACTCATGAATCCGCACCTGCTCCAGCTGATCTGGGAGCGCGAGTGGCGGTGGTGCCGCTAAGGGAAGCAGGCTGTCGGAAAGATCCGTCGCAGCAGGGGCTACCACGGATGCGTCGGATTTTGGACGGGAGCCTTTGGACTCCGTTGCATCGGGGAGGGTCGACTGATCGATCAAAGCCGACTCTGCTGTCAACTCTTCAGACAGCAGTGGTGTTCCGGTGATGGCCATCAGACCTGCGACCAGACAAACACTCGCAGAAATCTGGCGCACATCAGTCAGCAATCTGCCGGGAGCTTAGGAAATTTCTCCTACCTGTCCGACAACAGAGGCCACGATGTCAGCCGCCCCATGCACGATCCGCACGGGAACAGGGAGCGCTTGCCGCAATTGATCCAGGGTCATGTCATCGAGAAAGATGGGTTGCCCCTGTCGCAGCATCACCGAGGGCAACAGCAGCTCATCACCAAGCTCTTGATCAGCCAATCCATCGATTAAATCCTGACCCGTCAGCAGGCCCGTGACGACCTGATCCTGTCCCCAGTAGGGGCTTGGCAAGCCAAACAGACGAAGCTCAACACCGTCGATGGCATTCAAGCGATCCGTCACGGGTTGGAGAGCCGTCGCCACGATCTTTCCCACCACCCAGCTGCAACGCCGCGGCCGATCCACTCTGCTCGGCAATGACGTTGTCGCCGCATCAAGAGCCTCCAGGAAGGCACGAATGCTTCCGACACCGTTTTCCTGCTGCGGCAGGTCTTCGTAATCCGGGCGTGGGGGCAGTGGGCGACCAGCAATCAAATACCACTCATCAGAGAGCCAGGCGAAGCGTGAACCAAGACGTGTCTGGAACTGACGCTGCAACGCTTCCACTTGATCAATCACAGCACTGGCGCAAGCCGGATCAACCGGTTTGAGGCCGTCGCCCATCGGTCGGAATCGCGTCAACCCCACTGGAACCACTGCCGCCGAAAGCACCGCAGGCCACTCACCACCGGCGAATCCAGCAAGGTCCTTGAGGGTTCGATCCAGGGCCTGACCATCATTCAGACCCGGGCAGACCACCACCTGAGCGTGAATCTGCAGGTCGCGCTCAGCAAACCAAGCCACCTGATCGAGGATCAGGCCAGCACGCGGATTGACCAGTAGATGCGAGCGCAGCTCAGGCTCGGTGGCGTGCACCGAAACAAACAACGGGGACAGGCGTTGCTCCTCAATCCGTCGCCAATCGGCTTCAACCAGATTGGTCAACGTGAGATAAGAGCCGTAGAGGAAGCTGAGCCTGTAGTCGTCGTCCTTTAAATAGAGGCTGTCGCGGTGGCCGGGAGGCTGCTGATCGATGAAACAGAACGGACAGCGGTTATTGCACTGACGGAGTCCATCAAAGAGAGCCTCCGTAAAAGCAAGACCCAGGCCATCATCAGCATCTTTCTCAAGGTCAACCTCGTGATGCGCACCAGCCGCATCACGCACTTCGAGGTGAAGATCCTCCTCGACGCAGAGATACCGGTAATCAATCAGATCCCTGGGGCGAATGCCGTTGATGCTTAACAACTGATCGCCTGGCTCAAAACCAAGCTCTTCACCAATGGAACCAGGCTCCACTGACGCAACAACTGCTGGCTGGGGCTGACGGGCTGTGGTGGTTGGATCCAAGGCCGCCACGGCGACCCCTGCCGAAGGCTCATTCCACACCGGATCTCAAGCAGTCTCCTTTCAGTGTGCGCCGTAGTGCACCCACCAGGCCAGCAGCAGCACACCGAAAAGAAGTCGGTAGCCAACAAACACCCATGTGCTGTGCCGCTGCAGAAACTTGAGCAACCAGTCGATCGCCAGCCAGGACACAACCGTGGCCGAAAGAATCCCGACAATTAAAGGAAGAGGACCGGCCGACCCAGCTGCAGCGACGGCATCTTTCAGTTCCACAACCCCAGCCAGGGTGATCGCAGGGACACCGAGAAGAAAAGAAAATCGCGCAGCATCGGGCCGCTTCCAGCCATCCAACAGCGACGCGGTGAGCGTGCTGCCAGAGCGGGACACGCCAGGAATCAATGCGAGCACCTGTGAGAGGCCCACCAACAAACCATCGCGGCCGCTGACATCAACCAGGTTTTTGCGTCTCGGTCCAAGTCGTTCAGCAAGCGCCAGCAACGCCGCCATCACAACCGAGACAACGGCTATCCCGGGAAGACTGCGCAGCGGAGACTGCTCATAGGCCTCATGGCCAAACAGCTTGATCGCCATGCCGACCACAAGAATCGGAATGGTGCCAACCGCCATCGCGATGCCCAAGCGAGCGTTTGGCTCCTGCCACTGGCCATGCCGAAAGGCACGAGCAATCCCACGACAGACCTGGGCGAGATCGGCTCTGAAGTAAGCAATCACCGCAACGATGCTGCCGAGCTGAATGGCTGCGGTGACCGACACACCAGGATCCCCCCAGCCCAGCAGAACCGGCACCGCCTTGAGATGCGCCGTGCTGCTGATGGGGAGGAATTCAGTAAGGCCCTGAACAACCCCGAGGATGAAATTTCTCCAGCAAGCCTCCCAGAGGCCAAGCGCTGAAGCCGGATCAGCCATTAAGTCGTTCCACAACGCGTTGACGCTATGCCGTCCGCAGACCCCAAGGATGTCTTCTAAGGTTCCGTAACTTTCTTCACAAACGGGAGCGGACGTTGGTCGGAGGCACGTGGCAATCAGCAGCCTCCAATCGGCACGCCGCATTGGACCTCACCCAGATCGCCTCGGTGATGGTTGTGCTCCCCGTGTTCTTGCAGGCTCCTTGGGTTCGCCTGCATCCCTCTTCAGCTGTGGTGTTCACAGCTGTATTGGTCGGAACTGGTGTACTGCTGAACCGATCAGGCAATAGCGAAAGGGAAGATCTTGGCGCTCTGCTGGTTGGCTTCAGTGGTAGTTGGCTGGCCGGATGTTTGTTCTGGGGCTGGTTGCGTGCACATCCTTTGGTGCACCTTCCTATCGAAGCCTTCGCCTTGCCTCTAGCGGTTGCAGGTCTCAGAACACGCTGGAAATTGGCAGCCGGCTTTTACCTTGCCTCCCTCGTGGGCACAGCCTGCACTGATCTAATGATGGCGGTGACCGGCGTGATGCATCACTGGCCTGTTGTGGTGACAGCACCCTTGGATGAAGCGTCAACGCTGCTTCATCAAGCCGGGCTCTCGTTGTTAAATCCAAGCTCCGCGATTGCCTTGTTGACAGCAGGGGCAGGGTTAATCCTGATCGCGCGACGTTGCTCGACACAAGCTGCTCTGGGTGGGGAAAACGCTGCGTTGTGGTCGATGGTTGGCGTTGTTCTCAGCACCACCGTCTGGGTTGATGGGTTGTTTCTTGCCGCAGCACTGCTTCAACCCAATCTGAGTGGACTGATTTAGAGCGCCGTTGGGTCGTCGCTCCAGTCGAAGTGAAACGAACTGCAAAAACTGCTGACCATCCGGTGAGTAGTGGGGAACTCCGCTTGTAGCCTTGGCCGACCGGCTTGTCCGGATTAACCGCCCCGATTCCTGACGGAGTGTTGTGATGAAGCGGCTCCTGAGCTGGCTGACTGGTGTTGTAGTGATGACAGCCCTTGCGGTTGGTCTGATCTTTCCCGCGAGCGTTCATGCCGACGAGGACATCGTCAGCAAATATTCCGGTAGCACGATCCGTAACGTCGCTGACGACAAAATCGCTGCCCGCGAGGGCAAAGTCGATTTGAACAATTCTTCCGTTCGTCGTTTCCAGCAATATCCAGGGATGTACCCGACGCTGGCCGGCAAGATCGTGCTCGGTGGCCCTTACACCAGCGTCGACGACGTGCTCGAGCTCGACCTCAGCGAGCGCCAAAAAGAGTTGTTTGCCAAGTACCGCGACAACTTCACCGTCACGCCGCCATCGATTGCACTGAACGAAGGCGACGACCGCATCAACGACGGTCAGTACCGCTGATCACAGCTTTATTCATTAACGCTGTTCAAAACCGTCGGCTCTGCCGACGGTTTTTTTATTGATTCGATGGCGTCCAACCGCAGTACCACTCCGATTCCGAAAGGCCCCTGGGATGTGGTGGTGGTCGGAGCTGGTGCTGCGGGTTTGATGAGCTGCCTGGAACTCCCACCGGGCCTCAATGTTCTGCTGCTTAACCGCAACACAGGTCGACGGTCATCGAGCCGCTGGGCACAGGGTGGGATTGCAGCGGTAACCCGACTCGAAGACAGCGCCGACAGCCACGCCGAAGACACACTCCGTGCCGGTGCCGGACTGTGCGATGGAGATGCGGTGAGGCAATTGGTGGATCTCGCACCAGGCTGCGTGGATCGACTGCTGCGACTGGGCATGGCGTTCGATCGCGATGGATCAGACCTCGCGACAACCCTCGAAGCCGCCCATAGCCATCACCGTGTTCTGCATGTCCAAGATCGGACCGGTTGCGCATTGGTCGACGTTTTACGCGACCGGGTCGACGAACGCCCAAACCTGGTCCATCGCCGTGGCGTACGCGTCACCAAACTTTGGGTCGAACACAATCGCTGCTGTGGAGTGCAGGTGCTCGATGGCAGCCAATTGCACTGGATCCGCTCGAGGGCCGTCATCCTCGCCAGTGGTGGTGGTGGGCACCTGTTCACCAACACCACCAACCCAGCCCAGGCCTGCGGTGAAGGCATCGCCCTGGCTTGGCAAGCCGGAGCAGCGGTAGAAGACCTGGAATTTTTCCAGTTCCATCCCACAGCGTTAAAGCTGGAAGGAGCACCTTGTTTTCTGATCTCGGAGGCCGTGCGCGGAGAAGGGGGCGTGCTGTTGGATGCCAATGGTCAAAGCCCCGTCGCTGATCTGAGCCGCAGGGATCTCTCCCCACGGGATCAAGTCAGCCGCGCCCTAGTCAACGCCATGCAGCAGCAAGGCAGCGAGCAGATGTGGCTGGACTTCTCCGCCATCCCCAGCGAACGGGCTGAACAGCGCTTCCCCACCATTCTCGACCGCTGCAGCGAATATGGGCTGAACCCCCTGGAACGCCCAGTCCCCGTGGCCCCAGCCGCCCACTACTGGATGGGCGGAATCGCCACAGACCTGCAAGCAGCCACTTCGCTACCGGGGCTTTATGCCGTTGGGGAAGTGGCCTGCACCGGCCTCCATGGCGCTAACCGGCTGGCAAGCAATTCCCTCATGGAGTGTTTGGTGTTTGCCCGCCAGATGCAGGACATCGACCTGGGACCTGAGCACGACCAACGGGCGGATTCAGAGCCGTTGGTCTGCGATACACCCCTTTATCACGGCGAAACCTCCGCTGGACTGATCGAGCGAATCGAACAACTACGAAGGATCTGCTGGCGACATGCCGGCGTCGATCGCTCCACCCGAGGGATTGCCTCGGCTCTGCTCAGCCTGCAGCAACAACGCGCGAGGCTGGATAGTCAGCCCCTTCTGCAAGAACTCAGGCACCTCTCAACCGACCAAGTGCTGACCCTGGAGGATGGAAGCCGCAGGGATTTGAACCTGCTGCTGGATTTAAGCCATCGTTTGCTAACGAGTCGGCTGATGCTGGAGGCATGCCAATTCCGGCAAGAAAGCCGTGGCGGCCATTTCCGGACCGATGCCCCGACGCCTCTGCCGCAATGGCAGAGGCACTCTCAACAAATCAGGGGCCATGGAATCCGCACGCGAGGAGTGCGGTCTTGATGCGGTTTAAAAGTCGGTGTCTCCCGTGAAGCCACTGCGTTCAGCAAGGGAGTTCAGAGACTGCACTCCAGACTCGATCGAGCCCTTGATCTCCCAGCTTGGGAACCCCTCAAGCCCCTTGCTTCGACAAAGATCAGCCTGATTGTTCTCACCATCAGCAGCGCATTCCACAACCTGAAGAGTGGCGGACGCCTCCTTGCCAAAGAGTTCTTTTTGTTCGTGGCAATGGGGACACCAATACGCCGAATACATCACGGCACCAGTGCTGGTGAGGTGATTGGCCAGGGCCACAGCCGCAGGCGAACTCTCAGTGGTCACCAGTGGTGCGACCCCAGGGCCAGTCGCCAGCTCCGGTCGATCCGGATCTACCACCGATGCCCAAATCAAACCGCCGAGCAACACCGCTAGGGCGAGCAAGACCCCTCGAAAGATCAGCTGACCGGGTTCATCCCAGCCACCGCCAACCACCGAGAGAATCAACAACAAGAGGGACAAAACCCCCGAAAGCACGCAGAAAAAACAAAACGCCTGGATTTTGATCACCATCAAACCCAGCAGCACAGCGCTGAACACCGCCATCGCGGTGGAGACCGTGAACACTCCCCACCAAGTCCGACGAGACAAATCAGCCTTGTTCTCGGTCAAGCCGGGCAGCAGAGGCAGAAGCGCCATCAGCAGCACAGCGCCATAGGCGAGCAGTCCAATCAGGGACAGGGGAATGCCTTCGGCGATCGTTCCCCAAGGGCTGTTGAGCACCTTGTCGCAACCATCGGCGCCCATCGGGCAACTCAAATCTCCCAGCCAACCCCAGCGCTTCAGGGTGATCGAACCGGTATCGATGACACCGACGGTGGCTAAAACAGCGATGGCAATGCGCGCCCACTTGCCGCCTGGGTCCTGGCGGCGACGGCTAACAAGACGGGTGCTGCCCATCTATTCCTCACAAGTCCAACAATTCTGTCAGGACCAAGCGAATCCGACTGATCCGTAGGGTGTGAAATGGCCAGGCGGCACAGCAATGACCCTCACCAGCTCCAAACCGACAGTCGCCTTTGCGCATCTTGGATGCGAAAAGAACCGGGTCGACACCGAGCACATGGTGGGTCTCCTCGCGCAGGCGGGATATGGCGTCAGCAGTGATGAGCGCGATGCGGCCGTGGTGGTGGTGAACACCTGCAGCTTTATTCAGGACGCCCGCGAAGAATCGGTGCGAACCCTTGTTGACCTTGCCGAGCAGGGCAAAGAACTGATCATTGCCGGCTGCCTCGCCCAACATTTTCAAGACGAACTCCTCGACTCGATCCCTGAAGCGAAGGCGATTGTCGGCACCGGGGATTACCAACACATCGTGGATGTGCTGGAACGGGTCGAAGCCGGTGAACGGGTCAACCGTGTGAGCGCGGTGCCGACGTTTGTGGGCGATGAACATCTGCCGCGTCAACGCACGACGGACCAAGCGGTGGCCTACCTCAAGGTGGCTGAGGGCTGTGATTACCGCTGCGCCTTCTGCATCATTCCCAAGCTGCGAGGAAACCAACGCAGCCGGCCGATCGAATCGATCGTGGCCGAGGCCCATCAACTGGCGGAGCAGGGCGTTCAAGAACTGATCCTGATCAGCCAGATCACCACCAATTACGGCCTAGATCTCTACGGCAAACCGAAGTTGTCCGAACTTCTGCGTGCGCTCGGTGAGGTGGAGATTCCTTGGATTCGCGTGCATTACGCCTATCCCACAGGGCTAACCCCAGATGTTCTGGCGGCGTACCGCGATGTGGTGAATGTTGTGCCTTATCTCGATTTGCCACTGCAGCACAGCCACCCCGAGGTGCTGCGGGCGATGAACCGCCCCTGGCAGGCGGATGTGAACGACACCTTGCTGGATCGCATCCGCGAACAGTTACCGGATGCCGTCCTACGCACCACATTGATCGTGGGCTTTCCAGGCGAAACCGAAGAGCACTTCCAGCATCTGATGGGCTTTCTGGAGAAGCAACGCTTCGATCATGTGGGGATTTTCACGTTCTCTCCCGAGGACGGCACAGCCGCATCCGACCTGCCCAACCACGTTGATCCAGAGGTCGCCCAAGCGCGGAAAGACGCACTCATGGCCCTCCAACAACCCATTTCTGCAGAACGCAACCAGCGCTGGGTGGGCCGCACGGTGGACGTTCTGATCGAACAGCACAACCCTCAAACTGGCGCGATGATCGGTCGATGTGCACGCTTTGCTCCAGAAGTGGATGGGGAGGTGCATGTCCAGCCTGGTGAGGATGGCCGGCAAGCCGCACCAGGAACCCTCGTCCCAGTGGAGATCACAGGAGCCGACATCTACGACCTCAGCGGGCGGATCGTCGGTGCCCGCGCGATGGTGGACGCAGCAAGAGCCCAGGATTGACCCTTTTTCAACTGCGACCAGAACAGCAACGCCAGCTGTTTCTGGTGGCTTCGGGCGTGAGCACTGCCGGCTCGTTTGCTGGCATCACCGCCAAGGGCTGGATCCTGATGGATGGAAGCGCCCAGCCCTTGGTTCTGGCGCTCAATTTCGCCGCGCTTTCGCTACCGACGCTGCTGATCAGTGGACCGGCTGGGGTGCGCACCGATCGCGTGGGCTGCGAACGGGTGTTGGTGCAATCCCAGTGGGCGCTGCTGGCAGCTGCCGCCTTAGGAGCCCTCGCGATCCCATTGCTCGAGGGACTGGCTCAAGTGCTGCTGCTGTTGGGCAGCACCCTGCTGGTGGGCATCGCCGGGGCCTATGAGCTCACAGCGCGCAACAAGTACTGCTCGATCTTGGTGGACCGACCTGAGCAACTGGGGAGCTACCTCACCAGCTTTTCGGTGGTGTTCAACGTGGGCAAACTTGTGGGGCCGCCGATCGGGGGATGGCTCCTAGCCATGACCGGGCCGACCTGGGCTCTCGGCATCGATGCCGCGAGTTATCTCCTGCCGATCGCGAGCGTGCTGTTCTTCTTGAACCCTGATCGCAGCCGCGAACAACGCAGCGCACCCGGAGAGAACGCCAGCCTGCTGAATGCCTGGCGAGGCTGTGGGTCAACGCTGCAAGGTGTCCTCAGCCTCACCGCAGTGCTCTGTCTGGTGAGCTTTTTCCACCCGGGGCTGGCGCCGTTGATCGCCGATCGCGTGCTCGGTCCCGACCCGAGGGATCTGGGCCTGTTCACCAGCGTGCTGGCCGCCGGCAGCATCAGCGGCGGAATCGTGCTGCAAAAGAACAGCGATCGGTTCAGCCGACGGCCTTTTCTCACCTTGGGAGGCTTCGGGCTGATTACTGCCGTCGCACAACTCGGAATGGCCATCACCCCTGGTGTGGGCTTCAGCTTGGCGATGGCATTTCTGATTGGCGCCGGCACCGCAGGGCTTTTGAGCAGCTGCAATTTGATGACTCAAATTGGTTCTGAACAGGTGATGCGAGGCCGGATGGCCGGTTTGAGTCAGATCGCCTTCCTCGGCGGCGGCGGAATCAGTGGGCTAGCGGTGGCTCTGATGGTGATGGCCACTAACCTCCCCACGGCTTTTGCCCTCAGCGGCGGTTTGAGCATTGCCATCGCTCTGCTGTGGATGCAACGGCGCGGCTCACGGTTGCTGGAGCCGATCAGATCAGCTTGACGCCCTTAAGGAGTTTGGTGAGCACGAAGGCGGTGATCAGACCGGTGCCAACCAGGCCGAGATAGATGCCGACGCCCATGTGCAAGTAAGGAGGTGACCACCATTAGATCAGAGATCGGGTGAGATCTCCGTTGTTACCGATAGGGTTTGTCAATAACACACGCTTTTTCACTTCAGCCGACCAGCAGCCGGGCTGACCGGACGTTCTCCAACCGAGCCCGAACCGATGCACACCCTCTTCATTTATCCCGAGTTCCCGAAGACCTTCTGGAGCTACGAAAAGATTCTGGAACTGGTGAACCGCAAGGTGCTGCTGCCGCCGCTTGGGATGGTTACGGTGGCTGCCCTACTTCCCCAGAGCTGGGAGATGAAGCTCGTGGACCGCAACGTGCGGGAGGTGACCGAGGAGGAGTGGGGCTGGGCCGAGCTGGTGATCATCTCCGGAATGATCGTTCAGAAGGACGACATGGCTGTCCAGATCGGCAAGGCCAAACAACGGGGGCTGCCGGTTGCAGTGGGCGGGCCCTACGCCAGTTCCACCCCCGATGCGCCTGAACTGGACCTGGCGGATTTCAAGATCCTCGATGAGGGTGAGATCACCCTGCCAATGTTCGTGAAGGCGCTCGAGCGCGGGGAGACAAACGGCCGCTTCACAGCGGAGGGCGACAAGCCGGATGTGACCGGCACGCCGATCCCACGCTATGAGCTGCTGCAGCTGGATGCCTACGACTCGATGAGCGTGCAGTTCTCCCGGGGCTGCCCGTTCAACTGCGAGTTCTGCGACATCATCGTTCTGTATGGCCGCAAGCCCCGCACCAAAACACCCGAGCAACTCGTGGCGGAGCTGCAATACCTCTACGACCTGGGATGGCGGCGCTCAATCTTCCTGGTGGACGACAACTTCATCGGCAACAAACGCAACGCCAAGCTGCTGCTGCCGGAGATCCGCAAATTCCAAGAGGAGAGGGGCTACCCCTTCAGTTTTTCAACGGAAGCCTCCGTTGACCTCGCCGATGACGAGGAGATGATGCGGATGATGCACGACGCACGCTTCGAGAAGGTGTTCCTGGGCATCGAAACCCCCGATGAGGCGAGCCTGGAAACAGCCCGCAAGGTGCAGAACACCCGCAATCCGCTGGATGCAGCGGTGGACCGGATCACCGCCAACGGCATCGGCGTGATGGCTGGCTTCATCATCGGCTTCGATGGCGAAAAAGATGGCGCAGGCCAACGCATCGTCGAGTTCGTGACCCGGACCGGGATCCCCGCCGCGATGATGGGAATGCTTCAGGCTCTCCCGAAAACAGCACTGTGGGCGCGCCTGGAGAAGGAAGGACGACTGATCCAAGGAGAAGACGCCGCCAAGGGCGTGAACCAGACCAACCTGCTGAACTTCAAACCGACCCGGCCGATCCGCGACATCGCCAACGAATACGTGGAGGCCTTCTGCACCCTCTACGAACCCAATGCCTACATGGATCGGGTGTACAGCTACTACTTGAAGATGGGAGCACCGCGCTGGAAAGCGGCCCCCAAAGCACCAACCTGGGTGGACATCCGCGCTTTGGCGATTGTGGTGTGGCGTCAGGGAATCAAGCGCGACACCCGCGGTCGCTTCTGGCGTTACATGATCGGCATGGCACGCAACAACCCCGCCTTGCTTGAGCAGTTCCTGGTGATGCTGGCCCACAACGAACACTTCATCGAATATCGCGGCATCGTGCAGCGTGAAATCCGCGAACAGCTGGAATCACTGCCGCCGGAGGAACCTTCAACAGCCAAGGAGCTCCTCCAAACCGCCTAAGCACAACTCGTCACTTCCACCGAGGGCTTATTAGTTGGCATGAGTCACTGGATTCCGCCATTCACCAAAAAACCGCTCCCATAAGGAGCGGTTGATCGAGCCAAAGGCATCCCCATCACCCGGCCGCCGCACCAGATATAGATGCGATGGCTGAATAATACTCATAACACTCTAAATATAGTGTGTATCAACAGTTACTTAAGCTTGCTTGAAACTGACGCCTACATCTTCACTTTTTCTTTTCCATAAGGCTTCATCTCACGAGCGACAACATTAAGTTTTGAATCCGACTTGTTGAACCCGGCGCTGTGTCGAGCTTTTGCTTACGGCTGGATCGACGCCAGATACCCACCACAATCGTTGGCTCGGCGAACACATTTAGTCCTGGATATAGCGCGCTCCAGACACCAAACACCCTTCTGCCTTCTGCAATTCCCGACCCAAATACATCGCATGGTCAAGACAGCTCAACGGATGAGGCCCCTCTCCTTCGGTGAGTTGAATTCCAACTTCCTTTGCGGTGCGGCCTCTAAAAACGGCCGATGGTTTCCGCGGAGCATTACCGCCTTTGCAACTCAGCACCTCGCCCGTCTCTGAATCACGGGCAAGGCCCCTCTCGTCGATCGTGTTGCCGTAATGCTCCAACACAAGCTCGGCGGACGTGTGGTCCACTTTCACCAAGAAATAGCCGCTGGGATCCAACGCAATAAACCGCTGCGATAAGCGATCATCCAAATCCTGCAGACTCTCGACCAAGGCTGGGGCTTCAGCAGATTTCACCATTCCACAAACCTACAAAGCCAAGGTCGGCGTCTCCGCCTTAAACGGAAGCTCCGCATTGATCGCATCGATCTCTTGGAGCGTGAGCCGATTGACCTGTGGCAACCAAGCCCTGATCAACTCATTCATCTGTGGTTGATACCAGCGGTGAAGACTGGCATGGGGCCGAGCAACGAAGCCACGCCGGCGCTTATGGCTGCCGCCTGCACCTGGATCAAAGTGATCGATCCCATGCTCGATGGCCCACTGAATCGGTGCGTAATAACAAACCTCGAAATGAAGGCAATCAATCTCCTCTCGAGTGCCCCAATAACGGCCCCAAAGGTTGGTTTGATCCCGCACACACAACGACATCGCCACGGGCTGACGCGGATCACCGCGATGCGCTGAAAACAACACCACTTGCTCGCGGTGCTGTGGAGTAGCAAGGGCCTCAAAAAACTCCTGCTCGAGGTATTTGCTGCCCCAAGCCCCCCATTGGGCACAGTGCTGCTCGTAAAACCCATGCATGATTTGCAGCAACTCCAGATCAAGCTGCTCTCCAGTGAGCGGCGTCACCGTTAAACCCGCCTTCGCGACTGCCTTGCGTTCACGCTTGATGTTGCGGCGTTGGTTGGCGTTAAAGCCTTGGAGGTAATCCTCAAAACTGGAATCACTGCCACGACTCCAGAGACTCTGTTGATTCAGCCAAGCCGCGCAGCCTGCCGCCTCCGCCAGTGGACGCCAAGCAGGATCGACATAGAGGAAATTGCAGCTCAGGATGCCGTTCTGCTCACAAAAGCGATCGATGGTCTGGATCAAGACCCGAGTGAGTTGTTGATGATCCTCCCCTTCGCGCAAATAAAAGCGATAGCCCAGCACTGGACTGACCGGACTCATCCCTAAGAGTTTGGGGTAGTAGCGCAAACCGAGATCCGCAGCCAAGCGGGCAAAGCTCTGATCGAACACAAACTCGCCATAGCTGTGTCCCTTGAGATAGAGGGGAGCCACTGCCACAGGGCTCTCATCACGCCACAAGGCGAGATGCAAGGGCTGCCAGCCCTGCTGAGGAACAACGCTGCCAGAGGCCTCCAAGGCCTCTAACCAACCCCAGCGATAAAAGGGCATGACATCATCACCAGCCAGGTCACGCCAGTGATGCTCTGGAATTTCACGAATCGAGCGGTGCCAGCGAGCGGTGAAGGCAGTCATGCGAACAACCCAGCTGACAACGGTGCTCAGACCTTAACCAGCACGGCAGCGCACAGCGGCGCTGGGCTCAGGCCAGCGGATCCACAACCAGCGTGATGGTTCCGGCTTTGAAATCCAAGTCGAGCTCAGTCGCGTCAATCCCCTTCAACACGGCTTTGACATCGTCGCCCTTCACAACCCTGACGTTCCTGCCGCGCTGTTCCAAGCGTGTGGCTGGACAACCGCAGAACTTGATCACATCACCTTCCTCAAAATCCAAAACTTTGACGAAGCCCTTCCCTCCATTCACGGTCACAAAGGTGTCGTCACCTGCACCACCTTTGACCTTGTCGCGCCCTACACCGCTCGCGATCACATCATCTCCTGCAAATCCAAAGATCCGATCATTCCCGGTCGTTCCAGTGAGTCGATCAGCCGAATCAGTACCGCGGAGTGTCTTATTGGCTTTAGCCATGGAGTACCGAGCGCTCAACCATCACGCTAGATCGACTTTCAGACGGCCGCCTCACCCAACGGAGGGAGGAAGATTGAATCCCTCTCGGCGGCGGGCATAGCGGAGCATCAGTTCATCGTCCTGTAATGGCGTCATCTCCTCGAGCTGCCAAGCCTCAGGCTGCTGCAATGCCTCCGGCAAGGTCATGGCCTGCTGAGGGATCCAACAATTGGCACCACCAAGAATCCGGGGCGACAGCGTGAGTTGGAGCTGATCCACGCCATCCACCTGAAACAGCTGTGCTGCCAGTTGTGCACCACCGAGTAAAACCAGTTTGTTGATGCCAGCCAACTGCAACGCTGCGAGCCGTTCTGGCCAGCTGCTCTGCAGGGGAAGCCAACGATTGAAGCCATGAGCGGCTGGCTCAGGAGCCAACAACCAACGCTGCACGGGTTGCTGAAAAAACAACCAATCCTGCGGAAAAGAGTTCCGATGGCTTACCACCACGGCAACCGGCTGGGGCGGACGACCGGCATCGATGCGCTGCTGCTGCAAGGCAGGGTCTCGCAACAGACAGGTCGAACGGTGGGCGCGAATCGTGCCGGCACCGATCAAGCAAGCATCCGCCCAGCTCAAAGCTTGATCCAGCACCTGGCGATCACCGGCACCTCCAAGCTGTGCAGCACCACCGCCAGCAGGAGCGAGCCGGCCATCCAAACTGACGGCCAACACAAGTCGAACCGTCAAACCGTCTGTCGAGGAGTGGGGGCTGACGATGGATCAGATGGCCGCGACCGCGTCCAGAGCTGCCGGTGTCATCTCCAGTTTCGGAGCTTCGGCATAGACCTCAGCGGCATTGTTGGGGCTCTCCTGCAGACGAACCTTGTGCAGATGCGCACCGATGGCCTTAATCGGGCTGGAAAGGCGATCTGCAATATGCAAAGCGATGTTCTCTGCGGTGGGAACGCACTCGGCGAAAAACGGAACGTCCTTATTCAAAAAGGTGTGATCAAACGGTTCAACGACCAGATCGTCGACCAAACGCTGCAGGGCGGATAGATCACAGACCATGCCGGTGCGGGGATCGATCTCACCGCGAACGGTCACATCCACCAGATAGTTGTGGCCATGACCATGGGGACGAGCGCACTTTCCGTAAATCGCCTCGTTCTCTTCTTGAGTCAACTCCGGACGAGCCAAACGGTGGGCAGCGGCGAAATGAGTGCGGATGGTGAGGTAGGCGTCCATGGGATGTCCGAGATAGTCGGCCCAGAGGCCCGGTTGTTCGTAGAGGCGGAGTGCCGTGATCGGCAGGTGGGGGGAAAGGCGGTTCCAGATTTGCCGCACCAGCGCTTCGGTGGTGGGCAAACAGCCTTCAGGGGTGGAAACGTCGAATTCTGGCCACGCTTCGTTGAGGAAACGGAAATCCAGCTGACCGGTCACTTCATGACGGATCGCGTGCTTGACCTCAGAGAGATTGAGCACCATGCCGTCAGCGTCGAGGCCACCAGCCATCGACACGATGAGTTCATAGTTGTGTCCATGACCTGGTGCTAAGGCACAGGGGCCAAAACGTGCAGCGTTGTCGTCCGCCGACAACTCAGGCAACCAATAGCGATGGCTTGCACTGAAGCAAGCCCTACGGGTTATGACGCAACCACGACCTCGGCCGTGCCGTGCTGACGACTTCATTTCAGTCATGTGACATTCCGGCCGGGAGGCATCCTAATGAGCTAACGGCGATTTCGAGTCATGGCGGATTCCACTCCCTCCCTCCGACAGCGCCTGGGCGGCCGCAGTCTTTACCTAATCGGAATGATGGGAAGCGGCAAAACCAGCACGGGACGCCCGCTGGCAGAACAGCTCGGCTACGGCTTTGTTGATGCAGATGCCGTGATTGAACAAGCTGCGGGCTGCACGATTCCTGAGATTTTTGAGCGCGACGGGGAAGAGGGATTCCGCAGTCTTGAGAGCCAAGTTCTCAGTGCGATCTGCCAACGGCATTCATTGGTCGTCGCCACCGGCGGCGGCGTGGTGACCCAACCAACCAATTGGGGGCTGCTACACAGCGGCATCGTGATCTGGCTGGATGTGATGCGAGATCAACTCCTCACCAGACTCAAAGCCGACGCCACCGAACGGCCGCTGCTGCAAACAGCTGATCCGGAGGCCGCGCTGGATGCCCTACTGGCCGAACGCAAACCGCTTTATGCCGAAGCGGACCTCACGGTGGTCATCGATCAGGAAGATCCAGCCGCGGTGGCCGACGGCATCTTGCAATTGCTACCAGGCCTCTTGCAAGATCCAACCCAACGCC
>CEPW01083497.1_pt1 | contig 18141 bp, 20 predicted proteins | sample 356211 | NCBI WGS metagenome assembly CEPW01 (sample SAMEA2620021, study PRJEB7988) | marine metagenome | biome: marine biome (ENVO:00000447); feature: deep chlorophyll maximum layer (ENVO:xxxxxxxx); material: "saline water (ENVO:00002010), including plankton (ENVO:xxxxxxxx)" | depth 25 m
GTTTACAAAACCGTTGCTCTATCCAGCTGAGCTAGTTTGGCGTTTCTCTTCCTTATTGGTTTTGAAGTAGAGACTATAGTATCTCTTCTTCATGTTGTCAATAGTTGTCATGTCTTCCTCGAATCCCATGTATTTGAGATGCTGGTAGACACCTTCCATTTCACCAATAAGGAGGAGAAGGTTGATCGCTGTCCGAGGTCTTCCACCAAAAGTATATTCAATCGGGTATTTCGGCATAGTTTTCAACCAACCAAGAGAGGTCAAACAAGACAGGGTGGCATTCCTCAGAGATGAGGTAGTCACTTGCCTTGTATAACTCTTCCATAGTATAACGTCTTTGAGTTTCTGCGTCAAGCTTTACTTCTTCTAACTCTTGGACAGATTCGGGCAACTCTTCAAAGGTGAATGGCATTCCCATTATAAACCACATCTCAACAATCATGTCTTCCCCTTCTCTTACATCCAGGTAACAACAACTGTGAGTGATGCGGATTTTCTTCATTAGAAGTCTTGCGTCATTTCATTCAGAGATTCTGACACATAACCTGCGACAAATGCGGGATCTGGCACAAATTCTTCAGGATCTGGAATATTTATCTTGGAACCCTGATTTGGTGTTGCAATTGGTGTCATTAACACAATGTGACCAGACTCGCTAATGAGTTTGATTGTATGTCCTCGCTCTACAAGAGAGAAGACAAAATCAAAGTTGTCTTGTGCCTCTTGGACAGTAAGGGTGATGATACTAGACATAGGTAATCAATTCAGAGGGGACGTTTTCATTAAAGGTCGTCAGAGTCTCAGAGAAACCCTCGGATCCTTCTTCGTCAAACTTCCACTGCACCACCTCGTCAACACCTTCGCTGTCCATGATTTTCACGGTGCGGCGGGAGATGTCAACCCAGATGTGCTCAAGATAGGTATCAGACATGAGGTCATAACGAGGACCTCCATATCATACCTCAATTCAGCAGCAATGGCAAGCCGTAGACTTGGTGAGGACCGAAAGCACAACCAGTTGCCATGAAACCAGCACCCACAGAGTAGGACGCCATGCCCGACACCACTTGGTTGACAATAGATCCAGAGGGTGTGAATTCTGTGATCACACCAGTAGGACATGCAATGAAGGAGTTAATCACACCTGACGTGGTGCCCAAACAGATATCGTGAATAGATCCAGGGACCATGGTGCTTGCAGTTGCTCTCACAATCATAGGAGGTGACACTGATGGGAAGGGAGTATCAGTTGCCAACTCAAGGATGGTGCCCTTGACTACACGGAAACTACCAGTCAGTGCAGCAAATGGGTTAAAGACCGCAATACATTCCAGTCTTCCTGCATTCAAGAAAGATGTAATCCAGTTTGCCTCTTGCATGATCTCACCATCAGCAACCAACTCAATGGAGTTTGCTTCAACCCTGGTTACCTGTGAGTTGATATTCACTGATTCAATACCAGTGATTTTCACCTTGTTACCCTGAATAGTAACGTCACCAGTGTAAGAAATGTTGTGGTCGCCTTCCAAACGTTGACCAGACTTCTGCTCCTTATCATCTTTCAACTCAGTAGAGAGTTGAGGACCCCAAGGTGTGCGACCCATCTCGTCAGCATCAGGGTGATAAGGAATCTTATCTACTGGATAGAATCCACCACCTTGAATCTTCTTGAAGTATTGTGCTCTACGCTCTTTCTGCTTAGCAGGGAAAGTAGCAATATCATACTTAGAAGCGGTGGTGTTTGTATCACCAAAGTCAGGATCAGGGTTTGCTGCCTTCACATTAGATGTGGCAGATCCAGATGCAACAGAGTCAGACTGTTGTGCCTTAGACATATCAGGTGCAGAAGATGATCCCTCGGACTCAGACTGAGGACCGTTGGACTTGTTTTCATTCTTAGCACCCACGATCTCCTCGTGGTAGTTACCCATGACTTTCAGATAGAAGTCACCTTCTACTGTCAGCACATAGTTACCCTTGATAGTTTCACACTTATCTCTACCAATGATCTTGGTGGAGTTGTTGGGGACGTTTTGGTGTTGGTTACCAAAACTATCTTGGAAGTTGGTTTGACCACCAGGACCAGACTCGATTGCCTTTTCCTTGCCAGGTGTTGCGTCAAAGATCTTTTTAGCACCATTCAGGAAGGTTTGCACCTCCATCATGTAGGGATTGATGTCAGTAAACATCTGGTCGATGTAACTGCCACCCAGACCGCTGCCATCAACAGGGTTACCTGTCTTCATCAGAGAAGCATAATTGCTACCCTGCACAGCATCATCAATATTTGTACATGTCGTGGTCCCTAACAACGGGAACCACGATTTCGCTTTCGGTCGTTTAATCTTCCTCCCACAATCCTTCTTGAAGAACATGCCCAGGATTGCCAGGATGAATGCAATCAGTGATCCCCAGTCAAGACTGGTGAAGTCAAACTCCATGATCATGGAGACAGTATCACCCAATCGTGATGCTGCCTGACCCATTGCACGAGCAGTATTAACAGCAGAGATGATGTCGCCAGTAATACCTGACATACGATTCATCGCAGACTGAATACCCTCCAGGATACGATTGGTGATGCCTTCAACTGCTTCACCGATTGCAGACTGAATCACACTGGTGATCTTATCTACCGCTAGTGTTGCAATTTGGTTTGCAAAGTTTGCTGTGTCCGCTAGTGCCGCTTGGACTAATCCTAACCATGCAGGGACAGGAGCACAGAAGATAGCAAAGATCTGCTCAAGGAATCCCAGGATTGCAGTAATCACACCCATGGGAATGAAACTGGAGATGATCTTCACCAGTGCGTTGATGATCGTAGCAATCGCCTGTGCCAGGATCTCTTTTAGTGGTGCCAGCACACCAGCAATAGCACCAGATAGGTAGTTAGCAATCTTACCCAGGTGCTCTAGGACCTTATCACCCGCCAGTCTTGCACCATTGACCAGTGATACAAATGAATCGCCAGCATTACCAATTGATGCTGCCATGTTGCCCATCTCTGTGAGCATTCTTTTGATATCAGTCTCAAAACCTTCACCAGCAGATGCAGCAACACCATCACCAATACCCTGCTTCTCGACAGGAGGTTTAATAGGGTTAGTTACAGCGTTACCAGGAAGTGCTTCTTCCAGTGCAGAGATAGCACCACGAGCATTATCTTGACCACCAACAGGACTGCTAGGTGATGATTGCTGCGTCTTAGCAAATGAAGCACCATCCAATGCATTGGTGCCGAGTGGAGTCTGCTGCTGTTTAGCATTAGCAGGAGCATCCTTATCAGCAACCTTAGGATCTGCCACAGTAGTGCGCTTGTTTGCACCCTCTACTTGGAAACCACGGAATGCACCGAGGACGATAGGTAACTGTGCTTCATCTCCATCTAGGAAGAAACCCAATACCCATGATCCACACTGCAACTCTGACATAGTGCCAGTGTTTTTAGTCTGTGGTTTATCAGTAGGAAGCAAGACATTTGCCCAAGGCAGCACCTTAGTAGGGACTTCCTTAATATAGTCTTCCTTCGCTTTATGTCCTGTATACCACCCTAGAATTCTGACACGGACTCTACCTAGTTTAGATGGGTCGTTGTTGTCTTCAACTTCACCCACCCACCAAGTGTATCCGTCTCTTCCTAGGATATCGGTGCGTTCTCTCATTGTGTGTAACTTTTCGTGTGATTATTTATCCGATTCTCTTAAACATAAATTCTCCTTCCGATGGGTCTTTACCCCATATGAAGTTTCCTGTTTCTAAATCGATACCTGTATCAATCGCACGATACTCCTCACCGTTAAATCGTGCCTTGGATAATACTTGCACATCACCATGGACACAATCTCCATGAGTAGTGCCATTCCACCATTCACCATCCCATTTCCAAATATAAGGACAGACTTCTCTTTCAAAGAGAAGATCCTTAGTAATGAATACTACTGTAGTGTCTGATGTGTATTCCCAAGTGTGCTCTGAATGCTTGTATGCATTCGCCTCACTTCTATACTTATACCAAGATTTTGATTGGAGTTTCTTCTCTCCAACTCTTGTGAATCTCAAATCAATCTGAGGCCATTTAGCAGGATTCGACATCGCTTGGATCTGATTCCTGTAATGACCCAGTATTAGTTCTTCAAAGCTATTCATTGCAACCCTTACATGGTTGATTATAATAAATTATCTAGGTCTTGTCAAACGTCGTAGACTCGACACTCATCTGCTTCAGGATTTGAGTCACAAAACATCTCAAATGGTGTAGGATCGTGATGATCACTTGGGTTGTTTTTATGATACTCTTCTAGATCGTGCAGCTCTGATTCGATGTGCCGACGTTGTTGAGGCGAGATTGTAGGATTTTCAAGGATATCCTTATCCTTTGCGATATGATCTTCGATTGACTTTTCCATAATAGTGATGGATTAAGTGTGTAAAGTTATTTAGTAGGACTGACTCTTGACTGAATCTCGTGTTAACTTTAATTCTGTAGTTAAACCCTCACGTTTGTAAGTATGTGTAAGTCCTGCAATGATATACTTACCGCTATATTTGCGGTCTTCTAAGACCTTACCGTTGTCGCCAGCGGTTTGCTTAGATGCAGGAATACTTACTTTGAGGATCTGACCGACAGTTAGTGCTGGATTACCAGGAATAACGATTGTCAATTGCACAGACTTAAGCAGACTGTAGCGTGCTGAAGCATACATGCCAACAGATAGTGTATCTTTGTTACCTTCAACACCTGCTTTATGATTAGCACTCTGCTGATTCTTCATATCAGGCAAGTTTCTGATATGCAGTCTTGTTGGTGCAATCTTATCAACATCAATGTCCTCTGGCAAAACATATGGTGGTTGCTTCTCAATCGTAGATGCCATAGCAAACACCTGCATATAATTCACTTCTCTTGGTGGAGAAATAGTGCCTCGTTTGTTACTATTACCAGAGTCTGTGGTTGCTGAGTCTGTAGTGATAGGTAAGGAGATACCGATAGAAAGCGCCTTATAAGTCCCTAGACGCATGTTTCTGAGGTGATCTGCCTTATCGGGATACATTACAGATTCGATAGCATACATGCCATCATCTTCTGGATCTGATCCTTGCTGGACCAGTGTATATACAAACTTCTCAGCACCATCTATCTGCCCCTCACACAGTCCATCAATAGATTGGAAGCAGAATCCCTTCTTGTTTTCAAAAAAGAGAAAACCACTCTGTTTCAGACTTGCTTTACTGCCTTTCTTTCTGACAACTTTGTCACAGATATGACTGATTGCATCTGTAACTTTCCAGTTGGGTGAGATGAAGTTAATGGTGCTGTGAGGCTCCATATACTTACTCTTCATCTTGTCAGTTTCCCAATACTTTTTAAGGAGATGCTTGGGAATATGATCTGGATTCTTAGCACCATCCATTGGTCCAAATGATTTGAAGACCTTCTTCATCTCATTGCTGTAAATCTCAGGCGTTGCAGTATGGAGGATATACATCTGACCACGCTCAGACTTGATGATGCTACCAATCTTATACACACGGAATTTCATATCCATGTCATCACCTTTCGATGATTCACACTCAAGTTTTACATGGATGGTCTCACCACCCATCAACGTCTTGTTAAAGTCAACAGCGTCAGCGATGGTAAAATCACACCTGATGAATGGTGATTCAATCGACTCGTAGTATGTGAAGTCAACGACAATCTCTCTGATGTCATACGTCTCACCACCGACGAGCTCGATCTCAATCTTTTTTAATTCGTGTAGTCTTGATCTTCTATTTGCCATTTTACATCAGGTCGGTCATGTCGTTTTTGAAGTCTGCTACCAGACCAAACTTAGGAGTGAGGAAAGGCTCTGCATCTTGAGGTTGCCAGTTAGGAATAACAATAGGTTGCTCTTCACCAGCAGATCCAACACTAATTGGTGGCATGTTGAGTGCCTCAGCAAACGTTGTGCCACTACCAGCAAGTTGGAATGCTTCAGTAAACATCTTGTTTTTGTCTTCTTCCTCCTTCAATTTTGCTTCATTGATCTTGGCACCAGGGGCGTGCTCAGCATCTGCCATCATGCTACCGAATTGACCCAGTGCTTTCTCCAGCGATTCCATCGCCAGATCCATACCACCCTTCTTAGTCTCACCAGAATCCTTACCTTCATTACTAGCAGGTGGTGTGACTTCCACTTCCTTCATTGCTTCTGGTGCCACCCCTGCGAGAGTCTCGCCAGTTACATCATCCTTTGCACCAGGGAGTGCAGTGATGACATCACCCTGAGAATCAGTAGTAGTGAGTGCAAACTCTTGGGCAGCACGGGCAGCATATCCTCTTGCCTGCTCATCAGTAACACCTTGTTTCTTCCAGGCGTTGTAGTTGTCTTGATATGATCTATTGTAGAAGAATGCGATCTCTGCTTGCTTAGCAGTGGTCATCTTCTTCAGATCATACTTATGAGATTTCGATTGACGGTGATACTTACCATGCTTCTTAGCAAGGTATTTCTTCCATGCCTCCGACTCTGTGACTGCTTTCCACTCAGCAGATGTAGGATTGACACCCGTCAGATCATCAGGTTTCCAGAAGTTGTCACTGACAATCTTATTCATCTGGAGCATGGTGACATTACCAGCATCCTCTTTATAACGTATGATGTAACTCTTCTCACCAACAGTCACCTTGTCGCTGCTGATTGAGTCCTTGTTATACTCTGTGGGACTAAACTTGACCTTACCGCCCTCTGCATATCCCTTCATGGTAGGTCTCAATGCGCCACCCATAGAGAAACCAGGCATACCATATCCACCTGCTGCTGCCTGACGCATCCTCAGACCTGTCAGACCAGGAGACTTTCTAGTTGCAGGAGTATCAAATGGGACAACGAATGCACCACCTCTAGCAAATCCTTTGTAACCCACCCACTCTGTGCCATGACCAATGAATGAAGTAGATCTACCACCATCCAGTGATACAGGATATCCACTCTGAGGACCAGAGATCCACCCACCACGAGCGAATCCTCCTCCAGGGACTTGTCCACCCTCAGAGAATCCGAAGAATCCTGTTACTGCATTCCATGCACTACCAATAAAGGACCCTGCTACTTTCATAGCAGATCCCAGAGGATTCTTGATAATCTCAACAACAATACCGAAGACTTCTTTCAGCAGTGGAATGATGCCATCTTGCTCCATCAGAGCATTGATCAAATCTTCAAAGAATCCTTCCTCACGACGGAAGAAATTCTTCGCTTGCATCATCATCTCACCACCAGCAGATGCTTGTGGGAGGACTACAGGTGCTTTGACCTTGCCACCTGCTGCTTTACCTTCTGGTGCATCCTCACCCTTCTTAGGTGTGAAGAATTTAAGGACAGCAGTCAGTGCCTTCATACCCAGCAGCAGGGGTGCAAATGCAACTTGGAATCCAATACCGACTATCTTCTTGATAAATGGCAAGTGGGGTTTAACCATCTCCAACATGCCACTCATGAATCCTCCAAGCACCTTGAAGAATTCAGTAGCGTTGTCCTTCAGGGGTTGGATCACCGCCATGAAGACATCGCCAACCTGCTTAAAGAAGTCGCCAATGGGTTGGACAAGAGGCTCCAGCATGGGACCAATTGTCTTACCAATAGCACCACCAGCAAGACCGCCGACAGCACCACCGATTGCTGATCCAGCAGGACCAAACTTACTACCTAATGCCTGACCAATAGCAGTGCCAGCACCAGCGCCAACGCCACCACCAATTGCTTCTGCATCACTACCACCAGTTGCTTTGATCGCCATGGCGGTAGCAGTGCCTGCACCGAGGACACCAGCGACCTTACCAAACTTACCACCAAAGACAGCTTTACCTGCCTTCAGCATATTCATCATGCCGCCACCGATGAGTTTCAGCAGTGAGAATACTGCCGATACGGTAGCTCTTGGACTCTTGAGGAATGCCATCCCAATGAATAGTGGGGCGGCAGACAATACAAACTGGACAGCACCAAAGAATCCCTTCAGACTAATCGGATTCTCCAGAAACTTAACGAGTCCATCGAAAGCGGATCCGACGAGAAAGCTGGAAACTTTGAAAATGAATTTACCAAGGGCGGCGAGTCCCTTCGCAAGTCGTTGGACTTTCTCTGGATTCTTTGATAACCAGTCCAGAAGACCGAAGATGACAAAGTATTTGAGAAAGAATCCAGCGAGCCTAGCGAGAGCACCGAAGAGACCACCGAATGCTTTCTTAGTTTGCTCTTTGAATTCTTTACGGATAACCTGAAATTTCCCAGGTTTCTTCTTACTTTTAGCCTCCGCTGCATCACGGAGCTCGCGTGCCTGTTGCTTCTTCTTATCAGTTAATTCTTTTGCTTTGTCTTTCTTCTCGTCGGCACGAATCTTACCTTCTACTTTCGCAAGGTTATTTTGATTCCTGATCTGAGCATTGACAGATGCTGCCATTGACTCTGCAAGTTTCTCTGTAGTCAGAGCAACACTATTCAGCGTTGCACCCAGAGAGTTAATACCTGAGATCAGACTTTTAACACTGATCTGCACGTCACCCATTGCCTTAGCAGCAGTGAGTGGAGTGTATTTAGATCCACCCGAGCCAACAGATCCCTTATAAGATACCATCTTATAAAGTTTTGCCTTCGGGATCTTGACTTGCCTAGTTTCTGCCATTTATTAGAAGGGGGCGACCATGGGAGAGGGCTTAGTCCAGACGACCTGAGGTCCTCCACCTTGATTATTTATTACATGTTGGACAGCAGTTTGCTGCTTCACAACAGGCACCACCGCTGGTGTCATCTCTTGATCCTTCTTACGCTGTGCCTGCTCTTTAGACTTCTTTTGGACCGAATACAGGTTGCCAGCAGTCACCTCAGGTGCAATCTGAGAGATTGTTGCTCTTTGCTTAATAGCATTCTCTGCTGCTTGTCCACGAGCACGACTCAGACCCACTCTCAGGGATGCCTCACCACTGCCACTCATACCAATACCCTTAGCAAAGGCATCTCTGAAGGTGGTCTCGAATCCCTTGACGAGAGCATCCATTGCCTGCTCTAGGGTCTGTGGTTTAGACTCTGAGCTATCTGAAGTCTGTCCATCTGGAGATGATGAATTATCTGGTGATGTCTGAGGAGATGATCCCTCACCCTGTGTCTTTACATCACCAAGTTTCTTAGATGGTCTGATAGATCTAGGTGCTTTCCACATCCAGACATCGCCATCGGGCAACTGATTCTGGAAGAGATTCTTGTCCATGAAGTAATACTTACCAGGACCATCAGTCTTGTTACCAGCACTGTTAGTCTTCTTCCAGGTGCCGCCAAAACCCAGTTGTCCGAATGGATCATGGACTACGAATCCATTATCCTTCATGCCAACAACCATACCCCAGTGACCCGATCCCTTATATTTGAATCCAACGGGCACAGGATATCCTGCTTGAATCTCATCACGGAGTGCATTCCAACTCATTCCAGTTTGCAGAGATGAGTTAATACCAAAGTCGGCAAGTGCTTTCTTCTGAGGATATGCTTCTGTAGAGATACCATACTCACTACGGACCTTGTTATAGTCCTCAGCAGTCATAGGTTTACCAGTGAGTTGTGCTACCCACATTGCCATTGTGGTTGAATAGCACTGAGTATCACCAGGGCGACCATACTTATCTTGCTTATTCGCTCTCTGGTTGATGTATGGCACATCTTGGATGATCTTGCCACCCTCAGCAGCAAACTGAATGCTAGGGACTCTCTTGCCACTACCACTCTCCATGATATCTGCTTCGTCATTACGACGCCAGCTATTGATACCACCGTTGTGGTTTGCAAGTTTCTCTCTATACGCTGCAATTACAGGAGCAAAGTCACCTGTCTGAAGGGCATTCTTAACTGTGCTCTTAATGCCAGCACCATCCAGAGATCCATAGTTGAAAACTACGGACTCAAGTCCTACCTTCTGTCTTTCAGTTGCTTTAGAATAAAGATCACCACCTACCTCACCAATGAGACGCTTACGGTGATCCTCAATATGCTTTGCCTTGATCCAATATGCTTCCTCTTCGGTGATAGTATCACCTCTCTTCACCTTACCTGAGAGACGGAAACCAGGAGGATAGTATGTTGCACCAATACCAATGGTAGGAATCTCCCATCCATAGTTGGCATCTTTGTATGCTTCCAGTCTCAGACCTTCATAGTTACCCAAGACTGCTGCAAACTTCTCATCAAAGTCTCCACTTACTGATGGAGCACTCCCTGCTCTTGCGGGTGTAGCACTCGCTGGTGTCCTTCCGTCAACTGGGACTTGACCAGCATTGGGTTTGTTCTTAGCATCATTCTGCTTGAGTTTCTTGTCACGGATACCAAGCGCCTTCTTCATGATGCCGACTGACTTGATCATGATGCCACGAAGGCTCATGTCATCCTTATTTGTGACTAACTCAAGTAGTTTTATCTTGAGTTTATCAATCTCTCTCTTGGGACCAACTGGAGGTGGTGGACCAACCATACCACCTGCTGCTCGACCCATACCATCGAAGTCAGTCAGACCAAACGTCAATGCATCCAGGAATCCAGCACCCACGCTGGCAGGATTCATCAATCTTTTGGCATTGCTAATAACAAACTGAATTGTCTTACCGATGACATCCATGATGCCACCAGCAATGAAACCAATGAAGTCACCAAGGACTTTCGCTCCATCTAGGATGAGTTGAATCATCCCACCCAAGAATCCAAAGAGTGCTCCAAACATCTCTTTCATGGGCTCAAAGATGGGCATCAAGGCATCCTTGATGACATCAAAGGACATCTTAAAGAATTCACCGATAGGACCCATGATGGGCTCGATGATGGGTCCAATAGACTTACCTACCCATTCACCCAGGAAACCACCAACGGCACTACCAATCATAGGTGCCAGGGGTCCCAACCAGGGAGCAACTGCTGTCAGAGCAGCAGCACCAGCGACACCACCGACTGCTTGTCCAACACCAGCACCGACTGCTGTGCCTGCACCCTCACCACTAGACAGACCCGCTGCAATACGAGCACCACCGCCGAGTATAGACATTCCTGCCATACCCTTCATGCTCATCATGCCACGACCCATGCGACCTAGAGTCGTCGATCCTTTGAAGGATGCTCGTCCACGGACTCTGGTTGCGAATCTATTCTTTGCTGCCTTACCACCATAACGGCGAGCATATCTCTGTCTTACCGCCTTAGATGCGTTGCTAGATCTAACACCTCTAGGTGGTCTAGCATTAGGATCTGTACCTGCTTGCTTTGATGAATTAAATACACCCTTAACCCAGTTGATGTCCTGCATCAACTTCCATGGCATCAGGATATACTGTGCTGCCCTAAATGTAGCAAGTCCACCGAGGAGTTGGAATGCACCGAGAAGGAATCTCAGTCCTCTTCCTACCTTACTCTCGTTTAGATCACTGAAGTCACCAAACATATTGGTGAGACCATCCATGATGGAGCCCACACTAAATTTGACAAGATTGAATGCAAACTTACCAATAGCAAATGCTAGTTTGAATACCTTGACGAATGCCTCTGGATTCTTCTCCATGACATCCAAGACACCAAACATGATAAAGTATTTGGCAACAGTGCCAAGAATACCGCCAAGTGCCTGCAAGAAACCCTTGACTGGTTTCTTGACCTTCTCTGCTAGTTCTTTTTTATCTTCTTTTGCGTCTTCTACGCCCTTTTCTGCCTGCTCCTCAGAATCGTCTCTCTTGTCTCTCTGGAAGAGTTTCTTAGCAAACTTCTTCATCTTAGCGCCGAAGGTTAGTTTCTCCTTACGCTCTGCTTTGACCTCTTCGATCTGCTCTTGAGTGTTTGTCTTGAGAAACTCTCTTTCAAACTCGATTAACTTTCTCGCTTGATCCAGATTGACGCCAATACCTTGGACCGCAACACCAGTACGATTGATGCCCTTCCGAAGCTCCTGAAGGTTTTTACCTACGGGAGACTTTACGGCGGTCGGTTTGATTTTGACGAAACTACGGATAGCAGCCATTAGAGAGACATACGATTTTTCTCTGCGGATTGCCGTCTTTCCTCTTCAGCAATGTATGCTAATAGGAGATTCACATATACATCTCTTTCCCACGGCATAAGATTCTCAATTTCAGTTAGAGAATACTTGTGGTGTTGTGCAAGTGCAAAATTAGTCTTGTAATAGTTTTCAAGACTATTATGCATTAGGGCTACTCGAAAAAAGATGCGAGACCCTCAAGCACAATCTCGCTGGTGACACCAGTTTTGGGATTGTTGATAGGTAAGGTATACTGCAGTTTGGGCATGGTCTCAAAGAATTCTTGAATCTTTGCAAATTGCTCAGAGTTAAGATTCTCTAGAAACTCCAATGCTTCCTTGGTGGTGAAGGAGTCATATACTTCTTCATCATCATATACTTGACCAATGCAGCTAGCAGCAAGTTTGAAGACATCATCCATAGTAGGATTGTCTGACATATTCTGGTTGACGAAGACTTCCAAGGAAGGATACTTCATCACAACACCAACTTTATCGTCAAGTTTGATCTTCTGCTTGTGATTCTCAGGGACTACAACATCAACCATGTCCAGGGGGACACTGACTTCAACTTGAGTCTCTTCATCATCAGGGCAGGTGACCTTAAATTCACTGACCTCACCAACTGCCTTGCCACGAATCTTCAGGAAGATATATTCAATCTCAAAGGTAGCGAGATCTTCAACCTTATTCTTCAGGTTAGTGCAGTTTTTGATGATAGTCTTAACCGCTTTGATCATCTCTTTGTCATTCTGAGATTCCATTGCCAGATACAGCAACTTCTCTTCCTTGACCAGAAATGGACGGTATGCGACTTTGGTGCCCGAAAGGGGCATTGTCAATTCATATTCAGGAATTGCAAGTTTGGGTAAAGGCATGATATTCCATTACAGTTGGAATTATTTAGACACCAAACTGCGAGACATCTGCCTGTTGTGTAGAGAATCCAAGTGCTTCTGCTGTTGCATCAAATGTATTGATAGTCTTATCCGATGATGCATTGGTATGGGGCATGACATCATCTGCAACAGTATCAAATCTATACCTCTCATAGTAGAAAGAGATATCCAGTTTAATCAACTGTGTAGGACCATTGTTGACATTGATAGCAGACATATCAAATGGGAATGCACCATACAAATCCCATACACCAGTAACTCTATTCAGTCTTTGTGAGTAGAGATCACCCTCGTTAGTGCGTCCTTGATATACGATAGGAGATCCAACTTCCCACTTCTTAATTCTAACAGTAGTCGTATATTCACTGTAGAAGGTAACTCTATTCTCAGCATCTGATGCTGTGTAATTCATCCACTTCTCAAACATATCTCTATGGTAGAGATCCTTGGGGAGAAGGAAAGATACACTCATCTCAGAGAATGAGGTGTCAGTAGCAAAACGACGCATTGCACCCACACTTCTAACCTGACCAGTGGTAATTCTTCTACCAGGAATGGTCACATCATCAGCGAGAGCATTGACATAATCGTAATGATTACGTTGATTTCTTCTTACGTTATCATCATTCGCTGCCAACACAGGAGGGATAGCGATTTCGACACCGTAAAGGTTGGATCTGGCAGGCTCAAGACGCCCAGACCCTACTAGGTCCATAAACCTAGTGAAACCATTATCGGCTCTGAATGCCATTACAGTCTACTCCAAATAAAGCTAGAAGGGACATCAATCATTCTCCCTACTCTAGGCATCGTAAACTGCTCAATTGGTAGTGGAGTCATGTCTGTGAGATCTTCCTTAAGGATAGTCTTCACAGCAGATACATTAGACATGAAGTATTTATGATGACACCGCCTCGGATAGGCAAGACTTCCTGCTGCCCAATTCTTACAAATTGACTTTCTAGCATCAGGTCTCAGATAGTGGACGTTACCACCAGAGAATTGCATATTCTGAGTATCCTTATCAGTGATTAACACCATAGGAAACCTGTCATAGAAGGGCAGTTTATCTGCTGTAGCAGCACCGTAGGAAAACAGAATAATATCACCTACATCAAAAGTGCCAGTATAGTCCTGCAGTCCATACATCAACTGCTCTCTATACCACTCCTTAGATTGCTTTGTGCCTCCTGCTAAATCTTTAACGTCTGTAAAGATGCTCATACCTTCAATTCTACTTCGGTGAGTATCATGAATTCCATCTTACGATCATTACAGTATTCTCTTGCTGCCTTCCACTTCGCATCATTGACAGCATATGTCTTAACTTCACTCAGATATTTTCTAGTAACTCTTCCCTTCTTTTTAGGGGGCGCAGTCTGCGACTTCGGTTTAACCTCAACAATGAACCTCTGAGTCCTTCCGCTCCTGGTTCGTGCTCTGACGTAGAAATCGGGGAAATAGCGATGAACCCGATTGTCAACAGGACTGACGTATGGAATAACGATCTCTTCACTTCCCCACTCCAAGACGTTTTCATTCTTGTCGCACCATACCATAAACTTTCTTTCCCACAAACTTCGATAAATAATATTTGTAGGATCACCCTTATACTTATGTCTATTTGATGGTCGGAATCTTCCAGAATAACTCATGGCACTCATTTATCCAAGGGCAAAGCCTTACGGGGCGAATTCATCAAACAGTGGCAACTCGGTCAGAGATGATTCCAAGTTTCCTACAGAGGTTATTGATTACCTCAAGTTTGACATATATGATCCCATTAACGACAGTCTAACAAAGACGTTATATTTATATTTACCCAACAAACTTAGTGAAAACTACACTGCTAAGTATAACGGTGTTGAGTTGGGTGCGACTGGTGCTGCCGCAGTAGGTGCTGCTCGTGATGCAATCGCTGCTGGTGGTATCGGTAATGGTTTTGGTGAGCAAGTCCAGGCATTTGCTAAAGCAGCAAAACCACAACTTGGTTATTCTCTCGGTGCTGGTGCAATCAACCAAGTTGTGAGTGCAACTGGTGGATCTGGTAGTCTGAATGCTAACTCACTGTCAGCACTGACTCAAAAGAGGATCTTTAACCCCTATGAAGAGGCAATCTTCCAGGGCACCACATTCAGAGATCACAACTTCGACTTTAAGATGGCACCTAAAGATAAGTCGGATGTTGACACAATTATTGAGATTGTCGATACCTTCAGAAAGGCAATGCTGCCTGGTAAGGACGGTGATCAGTGGTTGACTCTTCCCAACTACTTCAGAATGGCAGTTATGCGCCATACGAGTCAAGGTGATGAAGAGAAGATTGACGCACCTGATTCTGGTGGTTATCTTGCAAAGATTATGCAGTTTCCTACCAATCTGGTCCTGACAGACATGAATGTTGACCTGTCACCCGATGGAAACTACGCATCTCTCCAAACTCGTCTTGGTGGAGATCAAACCTATGATTATGGTCCTGTTTCTTACTCAATGCGTCTTGCATTCAAAGAAACTTCTTACCTTACTAGGGAGTCCTTTACCTGATGGCTGGTTATTTCTCTTATTTACCCCAAGTATATGTAAGGACATCAAGTTATCGCACAAATAACGTTGATCCTTACATCCTTGCTAAGAATATCTTCCGTAGAATTAAAATTCGGGAGAATCTTGATGATGTAATCTTGGGATTCAGTCAATATACCATTAGCAACAATCAGAGACCTGAGCAGGTTGCATATGACTTCTATGGAAGAATGGAGTATGACTGGGTTGTGTTGCTCTGCAATAACATCATCAACGTATACGAAGAATGGCCAATGACAGAGCACGAGCTCTATTCATATATGGTCAGAAAGTATGGCGAATCTGAAGTTGATGGAGTGCATCACTATGTCACTCAGGAGCAAAGAGACTCTAAGGGTCGTGTTGTCCTGAAGGGTGACATTCAAGTCCCTCAAGACTTCTATTACATGAAGTATGATGGCACTGTAGTCCCTACTGAGTTGCTTACTAGACCTGTTAGTAACTATGACTTTGAATCGGAGAATAACGACTTCAAACGTAATATCTACCTTTTGAGAAAAGAGTATATTTCTCAATTTATCGAAGAATTTGAAGAATTGGTCGGTTACCTGCCTTCTACTGAAACTGATCCAGATAGTCAGGCGAAGAGATCTTACAATACTGTCCAGGAGCAGTTTATTCCCGTCAAACCCACATATCAGACTCTGGTTGGTCAGACCTCATCTATCGAGTTTGCTTCTACAGCAGAATACACCTCACGCACTGTTACCCTTTCAGGTCCAACAATTGAGCAAGGTGATGTCTTGGCAGATGGCACTACAGTAGCAGTTACATTTGGTGCAGCGGGCACTTCTGCTACTGTGGTTGCTGGTCAAACTGATGAAGAAGTGGTTAACTCCTTCGGTAGTGCTGGATCCTCTAGCGGTCAAACTAGCGGATCTTCGGGAAGCAGCAGTGGATCTTCTGGATCTAGCGGATCTTCTGGATCCAGCGGCGGTGGCGGATCTTACGGTGGTGGATACTAGAAAAGATCGTGATCTTTTCCATACTGTAGCAATTCTTTCAGATGACCCACATGTTGCGCTCCAAGTGCAATTTGTGGGTATTCTGCTTCTGGTCCAAATTCTGTTTCAAACGCTCTTTGCGAAAAATGCTGATTTAGGCGATATTCCAGATATTCGCCTCCAAGCGATTTGAGCAGTGCTGCTGCTCTTTCACATTCTTGACTGCCATTGCTGTAAATGACTGCTGTCTGTGGGATCATTGGTCGCGTTGTCTCCAATCGTCGATTTCTTCTTGAGTAGGGACTTTGATACTGAAGGCAAGACCTTCTTCTTCAAATTCCTTATTCATTTGTTCGTATGTCTCTGGCGTAATCTTTTCAAACTCAGTCACGTTGTCTCCAATCATCAGGTTTGTCTCTACCAAACCATTCGTTAATATCGTCGGCACCATCAAATCCAGTCTTGTAGTTGGATGGGTCAGGATCCCCTAATCCCATTTTATTCATAAAATCATCCATACTACCCTCCTCAATGTCTTGAGCAGCCTGGCGACGTGCCTTATTTAACCAATCTCTGGCAGTTGTATGCCTTTTTGCTAATTTCTCCGCCCAAATCATATCTTCCAAGGGCACTTGCTCTTTATTTGCTATGCAGCGACAGATCGACTCTAATCTGAGTCGGTAGGCAGTAGAAAGCATGTTAGTCTCGCAGTTTTAACTCTAGATCTTCAAGTTTGTGATATTCAGCATGTGCTCGCTCTTGGCGGTCACAGACGATACTGAGAATATCCTTCATAATGATATCATTGTCAACATAGTCGTCAAGGTAGGTATCGATGGCTTCCTTGAGATAACGATATCTATGCCATTCGGGAGAATACGGTTTATACATGATTAGGGGAATGTTGACAACACTATCATACACGCGATCCAGGGATCTGTCAATTATTTATGAAAAACCCTGGGGACAAAAAAATACCCCGAATTTTTTTTCGGGGTCTCTGTGAACTGAAAGTCAAATAATATATGAGGTCAGCAGGGTCTCCTGCGGATGTGGTCGCGTGTCTCGTAGTGTCCTTCAACATAGTTGTAAGGACCTAACCAGTAACCATCTACCCAGTGTCTACGGGTCACCACATACTCACACATCCTCCTACGAGGTCGTCGATAGTAATCCCTATGCACATGTCCGTGATAGTGGTGATGATGATCATGTGTGAATGGCTCCCAAAACTCTCCCCATGTCAGAGCATTTGCTGGGGCAGCAGTTAGAAGTAACAGGGGGAGAGCAAGGAGTTTCATTTGAAGATCAGTGCGTAGTAGGTAGCGATGACTAAGAGGGTGAGACAGACCCTCTCATATGTCCATCTCAATCCTCTGCGGCGAGAGAAGCGAAGTAGGACAGGTCGGGCTCGTCTGACTCCTCAATCTTACTGCCGAAACCACTCGGAGTGGGGTCTGCTTGGACCACTGGATCAGGTGCCACAATGTCGGACCCGTTGAAGTCCATACCCTCATCCTCTGCTTCGATCCGACGACCCTGAGTGGGGCGTGAGGTCTTACCGAGGACCAGATTCAGACGCTCTTCCAGTTTCTCAAAGGACTTGAATGCACTGGGGTCAGTGAATTCCTTGAGAGAATACTGGGACTTCCAGATCTCTTCCAGTCGCTC
>CEPW01046849.1_pt1 | contig 18128 bp, 17 predicted proteins | sample 356211 | NCBI WGS metagenome assembly CEPW01 (sample SAMEA2620021, study PRJEB7988) | marine metagenome | biome: marine biome (ENVO:00000447); feature: deep chlorophyll maximum layer (ENVO:xxxxxxxx); material: "saline water (ENVO:00002010), including plankton (ENVO:xxxxxxxx)" | depth 25 m
AAAAGCCGAGGAGAAAGTAGAAGAGAAAGCTCCAAAAGCCGAGGAAAAGGCAAAATCAAAAACCAAAACATCAAAAAAAGCTAAAACAGATTCTTCAACTAAAGAAGAAGATTCTGAAAAATAAAAATAATTTTTTGGAGACTTAAATGGCAGAAATAACAGCAAAACAGATTAAAGAACTTAGAGATTCTACAGGTGCAGGAATAATGGATGCAAAGAAAGCACTTGAAGAATCAGAGGGAAATGTAGATAAAGCTGTTGAATTACTAACCGCAAAGGGACTAGCATCAGTTGAAAAAAGATCTGGTAGAGCAACAGAAAATGGTATAGTTGAATCTTATATTCATACAGGTGGAAGAATTGGATCTATCGTTCAATTATCTTGTGAGACAGACTTTGTTGCTAGAACAGATGATTTCACTAAATGTGCTAAAGAAATAGCTATGCAAGTTGCTGCTATGAATCCTAAAGCAATATCAAAAGATGACGATAATGACTTAAGTGATGACGAAATTTTAGAATCACAGGCATACATTAGAGATGCTTCTAAGACAGTTGGAGAAGTAGTAAAGGAATTATCTGCAAAGGTAGGAGAGAATATTGTGATTATGAAGATTCATAGGTTTGAAATTGGAAGTTAACAAACCTAAAAGAGTTGTATTAAAACTTAGTGGTGAATCCTTAAAAGGTGATCAAGAATTTGGTTTAGATAGTGATATTTTGAAGACTATCGCAACCGAGATAAAAAAAGTTTCAAAAATAAATGCTCAGGTTTCTATTGTAGCTGGAGGAGGAAACTTTTGGAGAGGAGCTGAATTCGAGAAAAGAGGAATGGATAGATCTACAGCTGATTATGCAGGAATGCTTGCTACTATAATGAATGCTCTTGCTCTTCAAGATGAGCTTGAAAAAAATCAAATAGAAGTTAGAACTCAATCTGCATTAAATCTTCCATCCGTGGCTGAAGCTTATATACGAAGAAGGGCAATAAGGCATTTAGAAAAAGGAAGACTTGTTCTTTTTGCAGGTGGTACTGGAAATCCCTTTATGTCAACTGACACTGCAGCTGCCCTTAGAGCAGTTGAAATCAATGCTGATATTTTAATTATGGCAAAAAATGGAGTTGATGGAATGTATGACTCTGATCCTAACAAAAATAAATCAGCTAAGAAAATATCTGAAATAACTCATCACGAAGCATTGAGTAAAAGACTTGAAGCTTTAGATTCAACAGCCTTAACACTATGCATGGACAATACTTTGCCAATTGTTATTTTTGATTTATTTAAACCAGATAATTTACTTAAGGTTATATCAGGTCAAAAAGTAGGTACCAAAATATATACACCAAAAAAAACTTAGATATTATATTTAAAAAAAATATAAAATATGGAACTCTCAGAAATACTAAAACAATGTTCAGATAGAATGAATTCATCATGCGAATTCTTTGTCACGGATATAAAATCTATAAGAACTGGTAGAGCTACGACTAATCTTTTAGAAAATATTAAGATAGATTATCATGGTTCAAATATGCCTCTTAATCAACTTTCACAAATCTCAGTTGGAGATCAAAGAAGCTTAATTGTTCAACCTTGGGATAAATCTGCAGTTGATTTAATTTCAAAAGGTATTCAATCGTCTGATTTAGGTATAACGCCTCAAATTGAAGGAGATAGACTGAGAGTTAACATACCTCCAATGACTGAAGAAACCAGAAAAAATGTAGTAAAACTTCTCAAGCAAAGAAGCGAAGAATCAAAAGTAGCAATAAGAAATGTTAGAAGAGATGCTCAAGAAGATATAAGAAAACTTGAAAAAGAAGGTGATTGTTCTGAGGATGATTCTAGAAGAGCAATGGGTGAACTTCAAAAATTAACTGATGACTCTATAAAGGTAATTGATCAAGAGTCTGCTACTAAAGAATCTGAAATTATGCAAGTTTAGTTTTTCTTTATGATTTCCAATAAATTAAAACCCAATCATATTGCTATTATCATGGATGGAAATGGAAGATGGGCTATTGATCAGGGATTAGATAGATCAGCTGGTCACCTAAAAGGGTATGAAAATATAAAACCAACAGTTATAGCTGCAAAGAAACTTGGAATTAAACATCTTACTATATTTGCATTTTCAACAGAAAACTGGACAAGATCATCAGAAGAAATTGAATTTATATTAAATCTTGCTGCAGACGTAATCGATTCTGAAACCGATGAATTGAACAAAAATGGTGTAAAAATCAGGCATATTGGAAGTAAAAAAAATCTCCCAAAAAATATTTTGAAAAAAATAGATAGATCCGAGGAAATTACAAAAAATAATGATGATTTTTTTCTATCAGTGGCTTTTAATTATGGATCTAGGAATGAAATTGTTCAAAGTGTCCGCAAATTAAGCGTATCTGATCTTAAAAACCTTACAGAAAATTCTTTTTCAGAAATATTATCCGGAAGAAATTTTCCTGAACCAGATATCATCATAAGAACAGGTGGACATAAAAGACTTTCAAACTTTTTATTATGGGAATCGGCATATTCTGAGTTATATTTTTTAGATATATTTTGGCCAGAATTTAGTGAAGAAAATCTTAAAGAAATAATTGAAGATTTTTCAAAAAGGAAAAGAAATTTTGGCGGAACTTAATAATTTTTATAAAAGATTTATAACTAGTATTTTAGGAATATTCTTAATTATATTTGGTTTTTTATATCTACCTCAAATAAAAATAAATCTTATGATATTTAATTATTTTTATATACATCCCTTGGTCATATTATCTTTATTATTTTTTATTATTGAATTTTTGTTTCAACTTAAAAATAACCTTTCTTCACGAATAAAGATTATGTATATCTTTATTATTTTTTATTTTTTATTTTTTATTCATATAATTCTTATTGAAAATAATTTCTTAGATTGGAAAAAAATATTTTTTTTCATTTTATTTCAAGTTTTTATAGTTGATATTTCTGGTTATATGACAGGAAAAATTCTTGGAAAAAATAAAATAAAGATTCTAAAAGGTATTTCTCCAAATAAAACAATAGAGGGATACTTTGGGTCAATATTGATTGGCTTTATAGCAGGTTTTATTTACTTAAGCATAATTGTTTTAGAAAATCCAATAAATTTTTCAACTAAGATATTAATAATTTTTTCTGTAATATTTTCTAGTATTTTTGGAGATTTATTTGTTTCTAAAGTAAAAAGATCGATTGAAGTTAAGGATTTCTCTAAAATGTTATATGGACATGGTGGAATTTCAGACAGACTCGATTCTCTTTTACCTAGTTTTGCTATATCTTTTTGGATATTCTTTTTAGTATGAAAAAAATTGTAATTATAGGTTCTACAGGTTCTATAGGTGTTCAGACTCTAGAAGTTTGTTCAAGTAATTCTAATGAATTTGACATTTATGCAATTACAGCAGGTGAAAATATTGAAAAACTAGAAACACAAATAGCTAAATATAGACCTAAGTTTTATGATAATTTACCAAAAATAGATTTTAATTTATCTTATTCTAAATTGTTAGATTCAGAAAAAATAGTGTCCGATAAAGATGTAGATTTTATTTTATTTGCTTCTTCGGGTTCTCAAGCTCATATTCCAATTTTTAAGGCTATTCGTAGTGGTAAAAATATAGGCCTTACAAATAAAGAGGTAATTGTTACATACGGCCCAATGATAATGGAAGATGCAAAAAACTTTGGATCTAATATATATCCAGTCGATTCAGAACCTTCAGCTATATCGCAGTGTATTGAGGGGAATAATAAAGATATTTCTAGAATTATATTAACTGCATCTGGAGGCGCATTCAGAGATATAAGTTTCAATGAATTGAAAGATATTACTCCTGAACAAGCTAAAAAACATCCTAATTGGGATATGGGAGAAAAAATAACGATAGATTCATCGACAATGATGAATAAAATTTTTGAAATAGTTGAAACAAGTTATCTATTTGACGTTCCTATCGAAAAAATTGAAGTCTTGATTCACAGAGAAAGTTTGGTTCATTCTATGGTAGAATTTTCTGATGGATCAGTCAAAGCTCAAATTTCTAAGACTGATATGAGACTACCAATTCAACATGCCTTAAATTATGACTCACAAAACTTAAATTATCAAAACAAATTAGATTTTTCTAAGTTAAATAATCTATCATTTAGCCCAGTAGATAGAAAAAAATATCCTTGCTACGATTTTGCTATTGATTTCATAAAAAAAGGCCCTCTCTATATATCAGCATTATCTATTACCAATGAAATCTTAGTTGATTTGTTTTTGAGTGAAAAAATTTCTTATATTTCTATTCCAAAATTAATGAATTTTGCATTAGATACTGAAAAATTTGATGATGAAATAAACTTTGATAATATAATTGAAATTAGAGAGATGATAAAGTCAAAAATCTCTCATAAATTAAATTTATAGATAATGCAAATTTTAGTAAGTATAATTACTCTTTCACTGATAATTACCCCTTTAGTAGTTTTACACGAATTAGGTCATTACCTAACAGCAAAATATTTTAAAGTAAGAGTTTTAGAATTTGGTTTGGGTTTCCCTCCTAAAATCTTTTCTATTTGGACTCAAGAAATTGTCTATAATCTTGATAATCATGTTCAAATCAATTCTCATGAGTTAGAAAAAGATCAAATAATTTATGTTGAGTTAAGTGAAAATAAAATTACTTATATTTCTGAGAAAAATAATCTAAAAAACCTAATCCCTTTAAAAATTATTGATATTTTTGAGGATAGATTAAAAGTTAAAACAATGAATTGGAGCATTAATCTAATTCCTTTTGGGGGTTTTGTAAAACTTTTTGGCGAGGAGAAAAATAGCTCAAAAGACTCTCTTTCTTCTTCATCTTATCTTGGAAGATTTATAATAATCTTTTCAGGTTCTTTTATAAATTTCTTACTTCCTCTTATTATGATGTTTTGTGTAAGCATTTTTATTGTTGAAAAAAATGCTTCAGACATAATCGTTCAACAGGTTATGCCAAATTCACCAGCAGATAATGCTGGTTTAAGATCAGGAGATAAAATTATTTCTATCAATAACCAGAAAATATTTTCAGTTGCAGACCTACAAAATGAGATTTCACAAAATTTAGGTAAAAAGTCAGATTGGGAAATCGTAAGAGGAGTACCAAATTTATTTCAAAAACCTGGCGAAAGTAATCAGTTTTACTATGATGATAAATTATCCGAAAATTATGAGATTCTTGCTCGATGGGACCCTCCAGTAAATAAAGTAGGCAAAGATATTTCATTAGAAAAAGCTAGAACTTTAAATTCCTATGCTGGCACTATAAACTTTTTTGAAATTACAAATTCAACTTCAAAAACAACTATTTCTCAAGAGGATGCTAAAAAATATTCAAATTTATCTATAGGTGAAAAACTTCCAATAGTGTTAAATAGTGAATCTAATGGAATTCCACTTGATGAAGCCAGAAAAATAAATTCTGAAGCTGGTGTAATTGATGAGATTAGAGAAGGATCTATAGGAATATTAATTGGCTCTCAAAATTCAAGAATTTATAGAGAAGGATTTTCAGAAAATCTTAGAGATTCTGTAAAACAATCTTTTTCTATTTATAAACTAAGTTATTTTTCTATTGTAGGTATAGTAAATAGATCCTCAAATCCAATTTTTGATGGCCCTAAAGCCTTAGGCCCCATAGCACTTGGTCAAATTAGTGGAAATGTTGTAGCTTCAGAAGAAACTATTGAAAATAAGATATTTATATTAATAACCTTAGCTTCTTCAATTAGTTTATCCTTAGCTATTATAAATTTACTACCTTTTCCAGCTCTTGATGGAGGCAGATTGGCATTTTTATTTATTGAAATATTTAGAAGAGGGAAAAAGGTTCCTGAGAGTATAGAGTCTTACATTCATGGGTTAGGATTTATTATACTTATACTATTGATTATTTTTATTTCATTTAGAGATATTTCAAGATTATGATAAAAGGATAATATTTTGAGAAAAATTACACATTTAGTTAAAGTGGGTAAAGTAAATATAGGTGGAAACAGCCCAATAGTTGTCCAATCAATGACAGATACTGACACAGCTGATATAAAAAAAACAGTATCTCAAATAGAAGAGTTATATAATTCTGGTTCAGAGCTGATAAGAGTAACAGTAAATAATGCTGAGTCGGCTAAATCAATCAAGACAATAAAATCTATTTTAATGGATAAAAATATTGATGTTCCTATAGTAGGGGATTTTCATTTTATTGGACATAAACTTCTTAGGGATTATCCTGAATGTGCTGAGCAATTAGATAAATATAGAATAAATCCTGGGAACCTCGGTACTGGAAACAGAAAAGATGATAATTTTAAGACATTTATTGAAATTGCCAAAGATCTAGATAAACCTGTTCGTATAGGTGTTAATGCAGGATCATTAGACCAAGAATTATTAAATTCTAAAATGGATGAAAATATCAAACTTAAAATTCCCAAAAGTGCTGAAGAGATCGAATCTGATGCATTAATAACAAGTGCATTATTATCATATGAAAAAGCACTAGATTTAGGATTAGGTAAGGATAAAATAATTATTTCCTGTAAGGTTTCTAGGTTAAATCAGATGGTAAATTGTTATAGAGAAATATCTAAAAATTGTTCTGCTCCTTTACATTTGGGCTTAACTGAGGCTGGAATGGGAATGAAATCAATTGTCGCAACAACTGCTGCATTGTCTATTCTTCTTGAACAAGGTATTGGAGATACGATTAGATCTTCATTAACTCCTGAAGTTGGTTCTCCAAGGTCAAGAGAAGTAGAGCTTTGTCAAGAAATTTTACAATCTTTGGCTATTAGAAGTTATAAACCAGAAGTTACTTCATGTCCCGGATGTGGAAGAACAACATCAACCTATTTTAGAGAATTAGCCTCAGAAATCAATCTATTTCTTGATAATAAAAAAAAGAATTGGGCAGATAAATATCCAGGTTCAGAGAGTCTAAAAGTTGCTGTGATGGGATGCGTTGTTAACGGCCCTGGAGAATCAAAAGCAGCAAATATAGGTGTATCTTTACCAGGGTCAGGCGAAAGTCCAGTTGCTCCAGTTTACGTTGATGGGAAAAAACTTAAAGTACTTAAAGGAGATAATATTTCTGGTGAGTTTATAAATATGGTTGAGTCTTATGTCGAAAAAAAATGGGGAAATAAATGAATATAAATACGTTATTGGGATCAAAAAAATTATCTAATTTTTTATGGAAAACTTATCGTGAAGATCCTCAAAATCTAGAAACCGAAAGTCATAGACTTTTGCACAGATCAGGTTTTATTTCTCAAGTTTCATCAGGAATATTTAGTTTTTTACCTATTGGATGGAGATCAATAGAAAAGATAAAGAATATTATTAGAGAAGAAATGAATAACTCTGGTGCACTAGAAATAAATATGCCAGTTATTCAATCATCTGATCTTTGGAGAAATTCCGGAAGGCTGGATACTTTTATACCGCCTCTAGCAAGATTTAATGACCGAAGAGATAATGAAATGATTGTGGCACCTACTCATGAAGAAACAGTCACTGATATGGTTGCAAAAAATGTTAACTCATATAGAGATTTACCTTTTACTCTTTACCAAATTCAAACTAAATATAGAGAAGAACCTAGACCTAGAGGTGGTCTCTTGAGAGTTAGAGAATTTGAAATGAAAGATGCTTATTCATTCGATAAAGACCAAGAAGGTTTAGATGTTTCATACAAAAAAATGGTCGAGGCTTATAAGAAAATATTCTATAGATGTTCTACAGAGGTGGTTATTGTAGATGCAGATTCTGGAGCTATTGGCGGTAAAGAATCTAATGAATTTATTATGCTAGCAGATTCAGGGGAGGATGTAATCTTAATAAGTGAAGACCAACAATATGCTGCTAATGTTGAAAAAGCTGTATTTAAAAAAGATTTATACGAGAAAGAACAAGAAGAAAACTTGGAAATTATTGATACCCCAAACATAAAAACTATAAAACAACTAGAAGATTTCTTAAAGATTCCTGCATATAAAACTCTAAAAACGGTAGTTTATAAGTTTGATAAAAAATTAATTGGTTGTGTGATTAGAGGTGATTATGAAATTAATGAAACAAAGTTAAGAAATTATTTAAATGCAACATATTTAGAAGGAGCATCTGAAAAAGATATTATTGATTTAGGGCTAATTCCAGGCTTTATATCACCTTATGATGTTGATGATATTGATTTTATTTATGATGATTCAGTTTCAATGGGCCCAGGAAATTTTATTATTGGAGGGAACATTTTAGATAAACATTATAAAAACTTTAATATTTCTAGAGATCTAGGTGAAGTTAAAATATTAGATATTGCTGAAGCTAAAGAAGGTTTTATTTCCTTAGGTGGTTCTGTTTTAACTTCAAAGAAAGGAATAGAAGTTGGACATGTTTTTAAGCTTGGAGATGCCTACACAAAGAAAATGGATGCAAAGTTTTCAACTAGTCAAGGATCAGAAGAAAATATCTTAATGGGATGCTACGGAATAGGAGTTGGAAGACTATTAGCAGCTTGTATAGAGGCAAACAGAGAAGAAAATTCTATGAATTTACCAATTTCAATAGCTCCTTTTTCTATTTATCTTGCTGCCTTGCAGGTAGATGATAAAGAAGTAATGAAAATTTCAGAAAAACTTTTTTCTGAACTATCTAGTTTTGGATTTGATGTTCTTTTTGACGATAGGGATGCTCAGCCTGGGGTAAAATTTAATGATTCTGAGCTACTATCTTTACCATTTAGAATTATAGTTTCCAAGAGGAATTTAGAGTCAGGATTGCTAGAAATATTTTCAAGAGATGAAAATATTACCGATAAATTATCATTTGAACAAACAATAGAATATTTTAAAAAAAATCAGTTTGATACTTAAAATTTTCCTAGTTCATGATAGTATGTAACTAATAGAAAAATTATTTAAGGATGAATTGGAAGTAAAAGTGGGTTTTGCCCACTTTTTTTAATTTTATGGTTATCTTAGGAGGTAACTTTGAAAAATGAACTTTTTTTAGCTTTAACGCAGCTAGCTGCTGAGAGAAATTTGCCTCAGTCTATAGTTGTTTCTGCTGTCAAAGAAGCTTTAGCATCAGCTTATAGAAAAGATCCTGCTGCCAAAGGACAGGATATTTTAGTTGAGGTAGATTCCGAAACAGGTGATGTTATTGTGAAAACAATTTTAAATGTTAAAGAGAAGGATGAAATAGAAGATCCTTTATCTGAAATCTCTGAAGAAGAAGCCAAAAAAATAAATAAGGACTTAAGAGTTGGTGATTTTATTGAGACCGGTTTTATGGAGTATAATCCAGGCAGAATAGCTGCTCAAACTGCAAAGCAGGTTGTTTTACAAAAGCTTAGAGAGGCGGAGAGAGATTTAGTCTTTGGTAAGTTTGCTGATAAAAAAGGACAAGTTATCATTGGAACAATTCAAAGAATCGATTCAAGAAATATTTTTGTAGACATAGGTAGGGCAAATGCTCTTATGCCTCCATCAGAACAAACCTCTTACGAAAAATATAGAGTTGGACAACAACTGAAATTTTATGTCACTGAGGTTCAAAGAACAGCTAGAGGTCCAGAAATTATAGTCTCAAGAACCCATCCAGAACTATTAAGAAAACTTTTTGAGTCAGAAGTTCCAGAAATATCTGCTGGAGTAGTGGAAATCAAAGCGTTATCGAGAGAAGCTGGAGCAAGATCTAAAGTTGCAGTTTCATCAGAGGATGTTGACGTCGACGCAGTCGGAGCTTGCGTGGGCCTTAGAGGAATAAGAATTCAAAATGTAGTGAATGAATTACTTGGTGAAAAAATTGATGTTGTAGACTGGAGTGAAGATCCCAAGGTATTAATTACTAACTCTTTGTCACCTGCAACTGTTTCAAATGTATCAATTAATCCTGATGATAGCTCTGCTACGGTTACTGTTCCTAAAAAACAACTATCTTTAGCAATTGGTAAAGAAGGACAAAATGCTAGATTGGCAGCCAAGCTCACTTTATGGAAAATAGATGTTCAAGCTGAAGAAGAGGTAATAATAGAGCAACCCGATGAAGTTATTGAAAAAGTTTCAGAAACAGCGTCTGTTGCTAATACTGAAGAAGTCTCCCCCAATGAATCTTCTGAAGCAGTACAAACAATTGAAGAGGTTTTCGATGAAACTATTCTTGAAGAATCACCTAAAGCTAAAACTGTAGATGAAGAAGCAGAGTTAATGGCCTTGGAAAAAGAAATTCAAGAACTTGAACAAAAAGAAGAAGATGAGATAAAACAGAAAAAACAAAAAGAAGATATATTGGATTTTTCATCTGAAGATATATGGAATCTTGACGGAGTCGATTCTAAAGATAAGTCAGATGAGACTATAAGATTTGCTGAAGACATTGAATCTTTAAATACTTTTGGAAGTAATAACAAAAATTCCAAAAAATCAGATAGAAGAAAAAAAAATAAACGGTAATGTTAGGGAATAAATTTGACTACAAACGATCCAGATCAATCAAATTCAGAAGTAATTTCACGAGATCCAGTATCCTTACCTCTAGTAGTAACTGTCGGTGATTTAGCTGAAATACTTCAAGAGTCACAAGTTGATGTAGTTAAAGCCTTGATGAAATTAGGTGTAATGGCTTCTGTTAACGAAGAAGTTGATTTTTCTACAGCAGCAAGAGTAGCTCAATCATTTGAAATTCCTGTATTAAAGCCTAAAGAGTCTGTAGATAATAAAAATGCTTTAAATGTTGGGTCTTCTATAGATACTTCTGATAAAAATACTGGAGAAAAAAGAGCTCCTGTAATAACAGTATTAGGACATGTTGATCATGGCAAAACAACACTTCTAGACGCTATTAGAAAAACTAATATAGTTGAAAAAGAAGAAGGTGGTATTACTCAGAAAATAGGTGCCTATCAGGTCAAACACCAAGGATCTGAGATAACTTTTATAGACACACCTGGGCATGAAGCTTTTTCCTCAATGAGAGTTTCTGGAACAAGTGTAACGGATATAGTAATTTTAGTAGTTGCTGCTGACGATGGATTAATGCCGCAAACTATTGAGTCAATAAATCATGCTAAAAATGCAAATGTTCCTATTATTATTGCAATCAATAAGTGTGATTTAGAAGGTGCGGATGTAGATAAAGTTAAAGGCCAACTTACTGAGCATGAGCTTATTGTAGAGGATTATGGAGGTGAAGTACTTTCTGTTGAAGTATCTGCACTAAAAGGAGAAGGAATAAATGAACTATTAGAATCTATTTCTCTTTTATCAGAAATAAGTGAACTTGAATCTAACTCAGCTCTATCAGGAAAAGGAGTAATTATTGAATCTTATAACGATCCAAAAAAAGGATCTATTTCTACAGTTCTAGTAAAATCTGGTTCATTCAAACAGGGTGACATTATAGTTTCAGGAACAAACTCTGGAAGAATTAGACAGATGATAGATGGTTATGGGAACCAAACTAAATCAGCTAAGCCTTCAACACCAATACAAATTATGGGTATTAGTGGAATTAATGAAATAGGTGAAATCGTAGAAGTTGTTTCTAGTGAAAAAGAAGCAAAAAAAATGATACAGAAATTATCTAGATCTAATCAAAAACAAAATAATAAAATCACAACTTTATCTCAGGTAGTCAAAAGGGCTAAAGCATCAAAGGAAAATGAGATAAATATAGTCATAAAAACAGGTTCAAATGGAGCATTAACTGCAGTTGAACAAGTAATTAGTGATCTTACAAGTGAAGATATACAGGTAAAAATAATCTCTGGATCAGTTGGAGCAGTTACAGATTCTGACGTAATGCTTGCTTCAAGTGCAGAAGATTGTATAATTGTTGCTTTTCAAACAATAGTACAAGATGGTGCAAGATCTCATTCAGAGGCCAATAATATTCCAATAAGAAGCTTTGATATTATTTACACATTAGTTGACGAGATAAAAGAAATTATTCAAGGCTTGAAGGGTGAAGAGAAATCTGAGGTTAATATAGGTTCAGCTAGAATTTTAGAAGTTTTCCCTAGAGGAAAAGTTCAAAATATTGCAGGAGTTAGAGTAACTGATGGAAAAATATTAAGAAATGCAAGAGTCAGATTAATTAGAAATTCTGAGATAATATTTGATGGAGGAATTGAGTCTATGAGACATCTCACACAAAATGTAACCGAATTGACTAATAATCTAGAGGGTGGAATTGTATTAAATGGTTTTCATGAGTTAGAAATTGAAGATGTTTTAGAATGCTATGAATTGAAGTAATTTATGGTTGATTTTAGACTTGAGAAATTTAATAATTCTGTAAAAAAAATTGTTGGCGATTATTTGTCCAAAGATTTTTATAATGATGGCTCAACTATAATTTCGATAACAGATGTAGCTACAAGTAGAGACTTTGCTCATGCAAAAATTTTGGTTAGTATTTTTACACAAGAAAATTCTATTGATTCTATAATTGACGATTTAAACCAAAAAAAAAGTTTATTTCAAAATAGACTTTCAAAAAGTATAAGAACATCTAGAATTCCAAAAATAAAATTTGAATACGATAATAGTTCAGAATTTCAAAAGCAAATTGATGATTTGATAAACCAAATATCTACTGAATAAAATAATAAAAATGAAGTTTAATGAAAGTGGAATCCTACTGGTCAATAAGCCAATCAATTGGACTTCTAACGATGTTATAAGAAAAATAAAATCAAAAAATCATTTTAAGAAAATTGGCCATGCTGGAACATTAGACCCTTTGGCATCAGGAATACTGCCAATTTTAGTCAACGATTCAACAAGATATTTTAATTATTTTCAAACCTTCAAAAAATCATATCTTGCAGAAATTAAGTTTGGCTTATCTACATCTACTTATGATTTAGAGGGTGACGTTGAAGAAATAACTGATAAAATCCCAGATGATTTAAACTCTATTAAGGAAAAAATCCCATCCTTTTTAGGATCAATTAAACAAGTTCCACCTATCTATAGTGCAATCAAAAAAAATGGGAAAAGGTTATATCATTATGCTAGAAATAATGAAAATGTTGATCTTGAACCTCGCACAGTAAATGTTAGTGAAATAAAAATAATTAGTTGGGAATCTCCAGATCTCAAACTAGTAATAAAATGTTCAAGCGGATTTTACGTTAGAAGTTTTGCATATGATCTTGCGAAATCATTAAATTCTTTAGGAGTGCTAGTTAATTTGTCTAGAATTGGCTATGGACCTTTTGAAATAAATGATACTTTTGATTTAAGTAAAGTTGAAGAAATAAAGAAAAATCTTCTTTCTATAGAAACCATCTTTGATAAGAATAAAAAGTTGATTTTTGATAAAAATATGGAGAAGGAATATTATCAAGGGAAAGTTTTTTATTCTGATAATCTGAGTTTAAATTTATTGAATAATGATGAGATAAAAATATATAATTTGAATCATAAATTTATAGGTTTACTAACTTTTGATAATTCAAAGAAATTCTGGAAACCCAAAAATATAATTAGGTGATTTTGAGAATAACCATCAAAAAATTCATAATAATCCATAAAAATGCCAATAGAAATTATTAGAAAATTTTTCCAATTAAAATCAGCTGCTGGTATCTTGCTACTTATGTCAGCAATCACAGCAATAGTAGTTGAAAATTCACCATTAAGTGACTTCTACTCTAAGCTTTTACATAGTTCTATAAGTATTAATATCTCAACTTTTTCTATAGATAAGGATTTACACCATTGGATTAATGATGGGCTTATGGCAATATTTTTTCTTTTAGTGGGATTAGAAATTAAGAGAGAACTACTCCAAGGGCACCTTTCTTCAAGAGAACAATTTAGCTTGCCTGCAGTTGCAGCTATTGGTGGTATTACTATACCTGCTATTATCTATATAAGTTTTAATATTGGTAATGAAGCTACTCTAAACGGTTGGGCAATACCAACAGCTACTGATATAGCTTTTGCATTAGGTGTGGTTACATTATTAGGAAACAGAGTTCCTATTTCGCTGAAAGTTACTTTAGTAGCAATTGCAATCATTGATGATCTTATGGCTATAATTATAATTGCCTCTTTTTATTCATCTGACCTATCTATAAATTATTTAATTTATGCCCTTCTGGCTACAATTATTTTATTTTTCTTGAATAATAGAAAAGTTAAAAATTTATTACCATTTATAATTATTGGAATATTTCTTTGGGTTTTTGTACTAAAATCTGGAATTCATGCTAGTTTAGCTGGAGTTTTACTAGCTCAATTTATTCCTTTAGGATCTAAAGATCAATCACCTTTACATAAATTAGAACATTCAATCGAGCCGTGGGTTAATTTTATTATTTTGCCAATTTTTGCATTCGCTAATGCAGGAGTTTCTTTTTCAGGGATGAAAATTAATCTTCTATGGGATCCAGTAACGATTGGTATTATATTAGGTTTATTCTTTGGAAAACAAATTGGTGTGATGTTGTTTACTTATTTAGGTAGTTTGTTGAAAATTTGTAAATTGCCTTCCGACATTACGTGGATGCAATACTATGGACTCTCATTAGTAACTGGAATTGGATTTACTATGAGTTTATTTATTGGAAGTTTAGCATTTACAGATCCTGAGTATCAAACATCAGTTAGGCTAGGTGTTTTGATTGCTTCATTTTTTGCTGGTGTTTTTGGCTATCTCACATTAAGATTTTCAACAAAATCGTCATAAATTTTATAACTTAATTATTTGATATTAATCTAAATTAGAATGCTTAATCCATCATAAGCTAGTTCCATTTTAATATTTGTTTTAATCGAAACTGCTTTCAAAAATTCATTGACCTCATGGTGATCAATATCATGGCAAGCATCTGTAAAATAAGCTTTATGGGGTTTTAATTCCAATGTTTTTTCAATTGCTTCTTCGAGAGTAAAATGTGATTTATGCTTTTTCCCTTTTCTAAGAGCATCTAAAACTAAAATCTTACTTCCCTTAATTTTTTTCATTGTTTCATCTGGAATGAATGAGCAGTCACTAATGTATGAAAAATCTCCTATTCTATACCCATTCGCATAATAACTTTTGCCATGATTAACTTTTAGAGGTAAAAAATCTTTTCCAAAAATATTTATTTTATCTTGATTGATAATATTGAAATCTAACTTGGCTACAGTTCCACCTGATGTGATTTTTGAAGTATCTACAAGATAATAAAATGTTCTGCTTACTACATCTAAATCTTCTTTTCTTAGATAGATAGGGATACTACTTTGAGTATTGTTAGTCCAATCTCTTAGATCATCAAAACCTCCTGCTGCATCTTGATGAGCATGAGTGAGTATTACTGCATCAATCGTTTTTACATTGTGCTTTGGAAATAAATTTATAGCAGATTGATAGAAAAACTTTCCAGCATCAATGATTATATTTTTTTGTAAGGTTTGTTTGTTTATTTTTACCAAAAGACTTGTATTGAGTCTTCTATTTTTTGAATTTGGTTTAATGGCATCATTACAGACTTTGCAATTTGAATCATTAGTCAAACAGCTGACTCTTGGTATGCCTTCAGATGTTCCAGTCCCCAAAAAAACAATTTCTATATTTTGTTTACTCATTTAAAAAATTCCTTCTACAGGATCTGCTCCAAAACCTAAATATTCCTCAGTAATTAATATACCATCTTCCAATGATTTTATTGTTTTATTATTCCATTGCTCCATTTGGAGGTTTTTACTTTTAGGATTATGTAATTCTGCCATATTATCAACAATTCCAGATTCAATTAGCGGCAAACCCCATGGCTCACCTCCTCTATGGAGAAAAATCTTATATTTTTTCTTATTGATATCTACTATTTTTAATATTGAGCTAATTCCTCCACACCATGTAATATCTGGTTGCCAAATGTCATATGTTTTATTTTTCAACATAATTTCAAAGTTATTATAATTAAAATCATGCTCGCCTCCAGCAAGCTTTATACCGTTAAGATTACCAATCATTGAATCTTCAATCAGCATCGTGTCAGGTGTAGAAATATCTTCAATCCATTCAAGTTCTATTTCTGATAATTTCTTGGACATCATTTGTGTATATTTTCTATCCCATGACATATAACAATCTATCATTACTTTTTGTGAATTAGAAAATTTAGACTTAATTCCCTTAATTAAATTAATTAATTCTTTTGACTCATTATTGAAATCATCTTTAGACTTAATACTTAATTTGAAGTCCTGTAATCCTAATGAATAGTATTCAGATACATTATTTCCTGTCGCGTAAGTTCTTATATTTTTTTTATGATTTTTTTGATCGTTCAATAGATTTTTTATTGGAGATTCATAATATTTGCTATAGGCATCCCAAATTGCAAGATCAATTGCTGAAATTGCCATCAATGCTATTCCTGATCTACCGTATGGAATACTTTCAAAGAATAATTTATCAAATAAATTAGTTATATCTGATAAATTATTAATATCTTTATTTATTAAAAAGTTAGATAAATGACCATTTATTATTTCTATACTGGCCTTTCCTCCACCACCTGTTCCATATCCATAAACTTCATTCTTATCAGTATGAATTTTGATTATTATTTGCCATAAATTTGGTCTCCAACCTGCTAAAGAAGTTTTATAAGAAGGGTATACTGCTTCAATTTTAGTTATTTTCATCGACTAATCTTTCCAATTTATGTATAAAATATTTAATTACGGGGTGTGGCGCAGCGGTAGCGCACTCGCTTTGGGAGCGAGGGGTCACAGGTTCAAATCCTGTCACCCCGACCATTAACTTAAGTTTAAGTTAAACTATAACAGTATATTGTGAATCCCATAAAATGAAATGGTTTGTAGGAACATACAGTAAAAGAAATAGCGATGGAATTTATCTAATTGACTTTGATGAGTCAAATGGAAAATTTGAATTGATTAATTCTTTCGGAGAACAAAGCCCATCAAACCCATCATTCTTGGCGTCAGATATTGATAATAAATATTTATACTCTGTTGGAGAGTCTGGTTCTCCTAATCCAGGTGTAGTTGTTTCTTATAGTATAAATAATAATAATTTAGAAAAAATTAATGAAGAATTCACTAACGGTGATAATCCATGCCATTTGGCTGTAAATTCCAAAAATGACTACTTGGTTGCAGTAAATTATAGTTCTGGAGATTTCTCTACATATAGTTTAGATCAAGGAAAAATATCTTTTATAGAAAAAAGATCTCATGAAGGTTCAAGTATTAATACTGAAAGACAGAATGAACCTCATGCTCATTCAATAAATTTTCTTGATGATGATACTTTTTTTGTATGTGATTTAGGTATAGATAAAATAATAAAATACACTTTAGATCAACAGTCAAAAAAAATAAAATCTTCAAAAGCAATTAGTACCACACCAGGTTCTGGACCTAGACATTTTGTAATAAATAAAAATGATAAACTAGCTTATTCGATTAATGAGTTAGATTCTACAATTACATCTTTTAGAATTGATGAAAAAAATGATATCAGTTCATTTCAAAACATCTCAACAATTCCTTTAGATTATACTCTTGAAACAACTACAGCTGATCTACATTTTTCTCTAGAAAACAAGTTTTTATATGGGTCAAATAGGGGACATGATTCAATAGCTCAGTTTGAAATCAAAACTGATGGGACTCTAAAATTTTTGAATCATTTTTCAACTCTTGGAAAAACTCCAAGAAATTTTGCAATAAGTAATAGCAATAAATTTGCACTTGTAGCTAATGAGAATTCAGATACAATTTTCAGTTTTTATATAAATGAAATAAATGGATCTTTTGAACCTACAGGTAACAAAATAGAAATTCCCTCTCCAGTTTGTTTATTGGAGATTTTCAAATGATGGAGATAAGGTTTTTTTTGTTGTATCTAAAGTTAATATTACGATAGCTCCAAAGATAGAAAAAAAAGCTGAAATCCATATAGCAATTTCATATCCTCCAGTTACCTCAAAAATAAGCCCAGGTATGAATCCTCCAAGGGCCATTCCTAAACTTGCGGCGAGTATTTGCCATCCATAAGTAGTATCCATAGGGAAAAATCCA
>CEPW01098019.1_pt1 | contig 18084 bp, 19 predicted proteins | sample 356211 | NCBI WGS metagenome assembly CEPW01 (sample SAMEA2620021, study PRJEB7988) | marine metagenome | biome: marine biome (ENVO:00000447); feature: deep chlorophyll maximum layer (ENVO:xxxxxxxx); material: "saline water (ENVO:00002010), including plankton (ENVO:xxxxxxxx)" | depth 25 m
TCCACAAAACTTTGGTAAGTATCGTCAAGCAGAAGTTGACCAAGTTATGATGAACGTATTCACTGCAATCGAAGGTGCAGAATATATCAGTAAACGTTTTGCTCTAAAACGTTTCTTAGGATTGACAGATGAAGAAGTTCAAGAAAACGAAAAACTCTGGAATGAAGAAAAAGGTCAGGCTGATCCACAAGATTCTGATGGTCTCAAATCTGTAGGCGCATCAATACCGGGTGGTGATTTTGAAGGCGGCGCTGAACCTGAATTCGATGAAACTGATGCAGAAGCCGAAGGCGGAGATTCACCAATCTCAGGTGCTGAAGGTGATTTAGTAGCAGACGAAGACGAATAAGATAAATACTTTTACAGTAATCGGAGTTTTAAATGAGATATTCAGATATTAATGAAAACTATTCTCCTGATAGAGATAAACACAATAGTATTGAATTAGACGATACTAGAAAGAAACGTTTAACTCTTACGCATCTTAATGACTTAAGAAAAATCAGAGAATACAGAAAATATGAAAATTCTCAAGAATCTGCTAAGATTAAGCATCAATATGGTGGTTCTTCTAAAGCCGCAGAGCAACCTGAACTATAATTACTGTCAAATTATTGTGCAAAAACATCGTTAAATGCGTATTTTATATGTATGATGTAAAAGTTAAATAACTTATGCACAGAAACGGCTTAAAAATTAGCCGTTTTGCACTATTTCCATAATAAACCCCAAAAACCTCTATAAATACTCTTGAAACAATAGAAGTGTTTCTACAACCTTGCCACAGTTCTTACTTTTGTGGCTAATTAGATAAGGAGACATATTATGTCAGACACTAGAAGTACACTAGAACAAGTGTTAGAACTTCTTATCAATGAGGAACGTGAAGCCGCAGAATCAAAGTTACACGACTTTATAGTTGCGGAGGCTCGTAGAATCCACGAAGAACTTCTAAACGAAAGTGACGAAGTTGTAGAAGAAGACCTTGAGGATATTGACGAGACTACAGAGAACGACCCTGTTGAGGAAAGTTCAAACGAAGAAGCCGAAGAAGGTTCAGAAGAAATTGAATCAGACAAAGCAGAAATCGAAAACGAAGAATTCTATGATGAAGACGAAAAATCCGAAGACGAAGCAGTTGACGACCTAGAAATGGGCGACAACGACGGCGAGGAAAAAGAAGGCGACATCGAAGACCGTGTAGAAGATTTAGAATCAAACTTAGCGGATCTAGAGGCAGAATTCGAAAAAATTATGTCAGGTGAAAAAGATGATATGGAAGACGAAGGCGATGAAGCCGAGATGGAAATGGAATCAGAAGAACCTGCTATAGAAGAAAAATCAGAAGTAGAAGAAGCATCAGAAGAATCAACAGAAGACAAAGTTGAGGAAAATGATGAGTTGGAACTTGATTTAGAAGAGTCAGAAGAAGACGAAACTAGCGAAAGCAAAGAAGAAAACTTAGAAGAATATGCGACACCAGCCAAAGCATCAGAAGGTGACAACGGCGACGGCGCGGCTTCTCCAGTTAATGCTAACGCAAAACGTCCAGGCGACGATTCAAACGCGGCACCAGTTGGTCAAAAAGATGGTAACACATCAGGCGGATCAGCAAGTGCAAAAGAAATGTCTACAAAAAATGTAAACGTTTCTGGAAACAGTAAAGCACCTGCAATGAAGGCTGAAAAGGCTTCTGAAGGTGATGATGGCGCTAACACTAAATCAGTTAGTTCCTAATTCTTTGGAGATAACCAATGACCGTTCTAATTGAAAGACTTTCACATAAACAAGCAGGTGTGAAATCACGTATACAAGAAGGTGAAAACGGCGAAAAAAATATGTTTATGGAAGGCATTTTCGTTCAAGGGAATGTTAAAAATGCTAACCAACGTGTTTATCCGGTCAAAGAGATTGCGAAAGCAGTTGAAACTGTACAAGAGAAAATCGACCAAGGTTTTCCTGTACTAGGTGAATGTGACCATCCGCCAGAACTAACCGTAAATGTAGACCGTGTATCACACATTATTGAAAATATGTGGATGGATGGACCGAATGGATATGGTAAACTCAAAATTGTTCCAACTCCAATGGGAAATATTATCAGAACATTAATCGAGTCAGGCGCAACTTTAGGCGTTTCATCTCGTGGTTCAGGAGAAGTAGGACCTGATGGAAATGTAAGCAATTTTGAAATTGTCACGGTAGACATCGTAGCACAGCCAAGTGCTCCTGAGGCCTACCCAAAAGCAATTTACGAAGGTTTAATGAATATGCGTGGCGGTTACCAAACTTGGGAACTGGCACAGAATATACAAAATGACAAGGTCGCCCAAAGGTACTTGTCAGAACAAATCGTTAAGTTCATTCGTGAACTTAAATTATAATAGGAGAAGTAACAATGGCAACAGAAATCCTTGCTAAACTTCTAGAGACTGGTGTTCTATCCGAAGAGGCTGGCGCACAAATTAAAGAGGCTCTAGATACTAAACTAGCAGAAGCAAGAGAGGAAATTACGGCCGAGTTGCGTGAGGAGTTCGCTCAGAAATTTGAACACGACAAATCACTTATCGTTGATGCTATGGATAATATGCTCAACAATGCTATTAAAAGTGAAATGGAAGAGTTTAAATCTGACCGAGAGTCTCTAATCGCAGAACGTGTTGCGTATAAGAAAGCAATTTCTGAACACGCAAAACTCCTCGAAAAATTCATTACTTCTCGTTTGGCGACCGAAGTTAAAGAACTTAGAGCAGACCGTGAAAAAGTTAACGAAAATCTTGAAAAAACTAAGAAGTTCGTTGTTAAACAACTTTCACGTGAACTGGCTGAGTTCCACAACGATAAACGTGAGTTAGTAGATACTAAAGTACGTTTAGTTGCAGAAGGTAAAAACATTCTCAACAAGACTAAAGAGAACTTTATTAAGAGATCCGCAGAACTTGTTGAAAATACAATCAAGAACTCTTTACGTTCAGAAATGAAAGCACTCAAAGAAGATATACAATCGGCTAAAGAAAACGAATTTGGTCGTAAAGTATTTGAGGCGTTTTCAGGCGAATTTATGGCTTCACATTTAAATGAAGGCACAGAAGTTGCTAAAGTGAACAAGAAACTTGAAGAATCTGCAACAAAAGTTGCTGAACTTGAAAAAGTGATTGCTGACAAAGATTCAAACATTGAAGATGCTCAAAAGGCTCAACGTATCCTAGAAGATAAGATTAACCGTAAAGAGGTTATGTCGGATCTACTAGCACCGTTAGGCAAAGAAAAGCGTCAGGTGATGAATGAATTACTAGAGTCAGTAAAGACTTCTAATCTAAAAACTGCTTTCAAGAAATATCTACCGGCAGTATTAGATGAAAAGAACGTTTCAACGAAAGAAGAAACAAAAACATTAACAGAAGGCAAAGTGACTGAACATACTGGTGACCGTGAGGTAGCAACGGAAGAATCACCGTCATCAGGAAGCGATGCCGAAATAATTCAGTTGAAAAAACTGGCTGGATTAAATTAACCAGGATAAATTATCAGGAGATAAAAAGATGGAAAATCTTTTCGAAGGAAAAAACTGGGATCAAACACGTGATGCTTTAATGGAAGGCCTAGATGGCACTAAAGCAGACGTAATGAAAACGGTTTTAGAAAACACTAAAGTAGCACTTAACGAAAGTGCAACTGCTGGTGCAACACAGGCTGGTAACATCGCAACTCTTAACAAGGTGATACTACCAGTTATCCGTCGTGTTATGCCGACAGTTATCGCTAACGAAATCATTGGTGTTCAACCAATGACTGGACCAGTAGGTCAAATTCACACATTACGTGTAAGATATGCTGAATCAAAAGCAGGCGTATCTGCAGGTGATGAAGCGTTATCACCATTTGAAATTGCAAACGCATATTCAGGTGATGCGGCAGGGGCTCCGGCTTCAACTGCATCTCTAGAAGGTGTTGCAGGTTCAAAAATGTCAATTCAAGTATTAAAACAAACAGTAGAGGCGAAAACTCGTAAACTATCTGCACGTTGGACATTTGAAGCGGCTCAAGACGCAAACGCAATGCACGGTCTAGATGTAGAGGCTGAGATTATGGCGGCTCTAGCAATGGAAATCACTGCTGAAATCGACCAAGAAATCTTAGGTTCACTATCTAACTTAGCAACAACAGGCGCAACATACGATATGTCAGGTTCTTTCACAGGTACACCTACATTCATCGGTGATAGACACGCCGTGTTAGCGACATTAATCAATCAACAAGCAAACCTAGTTGCTCAACGTACTCGTAGAGGCGCGGCAAACTGGGCAGTTGTTTCACCATCAGCGTTGACAATCTTGCAATCTGCTACAACATCAGCATTCGCAAGAACAACTGAAGGTACTTTTGAAGCACCAACAAATACGAAATTCGTAGGTACTCTAAACGGTACAATGAGAGTATATGTAAACACATATGCATCAAACGATGACGTACTACTTGGTTACAAAGGTTCAGGCGAAATCGATGCGGCGGCATTCTATTGTCCGTACGTTCCGCTAATGTCTTCAGGCGTTGTGGTTGATCCAGGTACATTCGAACCAGTTGTATCATTTATGACTCGTTACGGTTACGTGGAATTAACAAACACTGCATCATCTCTAGGTAATGCGGCAGACTACGTATCAAAAATCGCAGTCTCAAATCTATCTTTCGTATAATTCGTTATACACAGATTACGAAGAAAGCCGGGATTTATTCCCGGCTTTTTTTATGCCAGTAAATCCAATAAACTGATAAATACATTTAAGAAACAAACCTTTTGAGAGAGATAATATGGCAGAACAAATCAAATTTGGTGACAGACTATTCTTAAGGGGCGAAAAAGTATTTTTAGATAATGGAAATACAGACGCAGTACTTGAGTCACGTAGTGGTAACCTTGTTATTAAAGGAAATTTAACAGTTGACGGAACAACTACTACTGTTAATTCAGAAACAGTAAGTATTGCAGATCCATTTATGTTATTAAATGGCGACCACACAGGTGCGGCATCAGAAGATGTCGGAATAGAAATCAATAGAGGATCTGATGCCAATAAGAAATTTGGTTGGGACGAAACTAACGGAAGATGGGATACATTTGGTGACGATATAAACGTAAACAAATTATTTGTATCAAACGTAGATGTTTCAGGTTCACTTACAGGTAATATCGATGCAGAAAATGGTGGAACAATCATTGATGTAACAGGCGATGGTTCAATAGATGTTGAGTCAGGTAATATAGATGGTACTGTAATAGGTGCTACAACACCAGAGGCAGGTACTTTTACTACACTTGCTTGGTCTACAACAACTAACACTACAGATGATTTAAATGAAGGTACAACAAATCTTTATTATACAGATGCAAGAGCAAGAGCATCAATTAGTGTTTCTGGTACTGAACTTTCTTATGATTCTGCAACAGGCGTAATAACTTTTACACCTGATTACTATGATGATGTAGATGCAAGGCTGTCAATTTCTGTGCAAGGTAATGAAATTGCTTACGATAATACTACAGGTGTTATTAGTTACGATGCACCTACAGATTTTGGTTTAATTACAGAAACTTCAAATGTTATTTCAGGTTCAACAGGTGGTTCACCAGGATCAAGTCTACCAACAAACGTTGGTTCTTTCACAAATGATGCAGGATATATTACTGGATCTTATGCAGGTTTTCAAACAGTAACACAAAGTGCTACAGACCACGCAACTACTTTAGCATCGGCTCAAGCACTTGTAGATGCAGTTGTTGATGTTGCACCATTGCAATTAGATACATTAAAAAAATTAGCAAATGCAATAAACAATGATGCAAATTATAATACAAACATAACTACATTAATTGGTACAAAAGCAGATACATCTTCTTTGTCAACTGTAGCAACTACTGGTAGTTACTTAGATTTAACAAATACTCCAACTATACCTACACAAATTAGTGATTTACCAAATGATGCAGGATTTATAACATCTAGTGCAATACCTACTAATTTTATGGTAACAGACGCAACAAATACAGTATCAGGAAGTCAAATACCAAGTACAGATAATACATATGATTTAGGTTCTACTACAAATCAATGGAGAAAAATATTTGGTCACGAAGTAGAGGCAACATATGCTGACTTGGCTGAGAGATATGAGGCAGATGCAGAATATGAACCAGGTACAGTAGTTATATTTGGTGGTGAAAAAGAAATAACAACTAAAGATGTATGTGATGCAGATTCAAGAGTAGCAGGTGTCATTTCATCAAATCCAGCAATAAAAATGAATTCAGATGCAGGCGAAGATAGTACACATCCTTATCTAGCATTAAGAGGTCGTGTTCCTTGTAAAGTAGAAGGACCAGTTAAAAAAGGCGATATGCTAGTAACATCCGCTACTCCAGGTGTAGCAAAAAGTATTGGCAGAGTAGATATGGGACATTCTGTATTTGCAAAATCATTAACTAACGACTTAACAGAAACTACTAGAATCATTGAAGTTGTGATTCTATAATTTTTAATAATCAGACATAAAAAATAGTAAAATTCGATAAATAACATTAGACTGTACTGATATATGAGGTACAATCTATAATAAATCGATTTTTTATAGACGGGAGAAATAATATGGCGGCATATGCAATCCAATTCCGTCGTGGTACAACGACACAACACTCATCGTTTACTGGTCTAGTAGGCGAGGTGACAGTTGATACAGACAAGAAAACACTTGTCGTTCACGATGGTTCAACAACTGGAGGCTACCCATTAGCACGTGAAGGCGCGGCGGCGTCAATGACAACTGGTAACTTTTCCAGTAACGTGTCTGTAGGCGGTACTCTTTCAGTAACAAATTTATTGACGGCATCAGGTGGTATAGCACTAACTGGTGACCTAACTGCTACAGGACATATAATTCCAAGTGCGGATAACACCTACGACTTAGGTACATCTAGTGCGGCTTGGCGTGATATGTACGTAGGTCCAGGCTCATTATACGTAAACAACAAGAAAATTGTTGAAGATGATTCAGGAACAATTACAATCAAAACAGATATAAACGAAACATTGAAGATGATGACTACGGGTACAGGTACTCTACAAATCGAATCTGCAAATGGAATTCAGTTTACAGGTGAACTAAAAACTTCATCAGGTGACTTACAAGTAGGTGACCACTTAGATTTAAACTCAAACTTAATCAAAGAAGTTGGTACTCCAGTATCAGGTACAGACGCGGCGAACAAGGCGTATGTTGATAGTGCAGTTACAGGCGGATTAGGTTCAGGTTCAAATCCAGTATCTGCAACAACTGGTTCATTCTCTAGTGACGTAGATATCAGTGGTAACTTAACAGTTACTGGTACAACAACTACAATTAATACTTCACAAATAAATTTAGCAGATAACATTCTTCTTCTAAATTCAGATGCAACAGGTACTGCAAGTGCAAATGCTGGTATCGAAGTAGAACGTGGTGATGACCTAAACGTTCAACTATTATGGGACGAAACAAATGACAGATGGTCAGTAGGTGCAGAAGATATCTACACATCAGGCGCATTTGTTGGTGCTTTAACAGGTAACGTAACAGGTAACGTAACAGGTACTGTTTCAGATATTTCAAATCACGATACAGACTCAATGTCAGAAGGTTCAAGCAACCTTTATCATACGGCGGCGAGAGCAAGAGCGGCAATCTCAGGAGCAGGCGATATATTATACAATAACACAACAGGTGTTATTTCAATTAACGGCTTAACTGGTTTTGACACTGATGATTTATCTGAAGGCGCTAACAACTTGTATTACACAACTGCACGTTGGGATACAAAAATGGCGGCGGCTACATCTGATGACTTATCAGAAGGTTCAACAAACTTATACTTTACAAACGCAAGAGCAATTTCGGCTCTATCAGGAACAGACACAGATGCAGTAGCAGAAGGTTCAACAAATCTTTACTACACAGATGCACGTGTTGGTTCTTACTTAACGTCAAACTCATACGCAACTGAGGCATTCGTAACAAGTGCAGTACAAGGCGTTGATAACTCAGACGAAATTACTGAAGGTTCAACAAACTTATTCTTCACAAACGAAAGAGCCCAAGATGCAGTTATGGCAAATGTTAGTGGTGGAACTGGTATCTCAGTATCATACGATGATGCGGCAGGTACTTTAACAGTAACAAACACACAAACAGAAGTAAACGATTACGTAGACGGTGCAACATTCTCAGGTGGTACACTAACACTATCTGTTGGAACACAATCAGACGTAACAGTTTCACTTGACGGTCGTTATGCTCAATTAGGTAACACAACTAAGAAACATTCTCACGCATATGAAGTTTCTTCAACTGACGAATCAACAAACTCTGGTGCATCATACTCAAGAACTTGGGCACAAATGATGGCACAAAAAGTGGATCTTGGTTCAGGTGCAGTTGATATGGCGGCTGAAATCGCTGACTCTCCATACGCAGTGGTATACATCAACAGAATAATGGCAAGACCAAACGAAGTAGAAATTACTGCAACTGGTCTAACATTCGCCGCTGATGTACTATCAGAAGATGACGAAGTTGAAGTTATCTATATGGATGAACAATAAAATTTAACTTAACAAAAGTAGGGGAGTAATCCCCTACTAGTTCAGTTTGAACTATGAGGTCATCTAAAGACCTTTCGAATTAAGGAGACACTAATGGGAAGAAAATTTAGACACAACGGTTCCACGAATACAAAGATTGAACGTGGAAAGCATTATAAAGTTGACACTACAGGTAATATCGCTGAAATTACAGGAACAGTAGATATGACTAGTGGAGATATTATCTTTACTGGTACAAAATCAAACCTAAGACGTATTGCTGACCTAGAAAGAAACGTTTCTATTCTAGCGGCACAAGATAATGGTGACGGTGGCGCGGCTGTCGGTAAGCACTTACGTGGTAAAGTACAATTCCACAGTGCAATCGAAGTTGATGGTACTGCACAATTAGACGGTGCAACAGAAATTAACGGTTCTTTAACATTAGGTGCATCAGCACAAAGTACAATTAATGGTATGATTACAACTGTTACTGATTCAATAATTGATTCAGCACCAGGTGCCCTAGACACTCTTAACGAGTTAGCGGCCGCTTTAGGTGATGACTCAAACTTTGCCGGAACAATGACAACTAACCTAGCAGGTAAAGTTGCAAAAGCAGGTGATACAATGTCAGGCGACCTAAATATGGGTGGAAACAATATCACTAACGCAGGAACACTTGCAGGACAAGCCTCTTCGGCTCTATATGCCGACCTTGCTGAAATGTATGCCGCAGACGCAGAGTACGAGGCAGGAACAGTTATGATGTTCGGTGGTGATGCAGAAGTTACAGCCGCAGAAGGATATGGCGCACCAAAAATGGCAGGAGTTGTTTCAACAAATCCAGCATATCTAATGAATAAAGACGGTGGTAACTGTGCAGTTGCATTACAAGGACGTGTTCCTTGTAAAGTAGAAGGTTCAGTGAAAAAAGGTGACATAATGGTTGCAAGTGATGTTAAAGGTCACGCGGCTGTTTGGACAGGTGAAGGCGACCCACGTTGCACGGCTTACATCGGTATCGCAATAGCAGATGGCGAAGGTATGGTCGAAGTAAAAGTAGGTAAGTAATCAACTAAACCTTTAAAAATTTTTAATATAGGGCGGACTTAGTGTTCGCCCTTATTATTTTTAAATAGGAGACTATTATGAAAAAATGGATGAAATCCAAAAAAGTTTGGATGGCAGTAGCACTAATCGTAATCGTATTTGGTGTTGCATTAATGACAGGTGAAAAAATGCCAGTTGAAGAAGTTCAACAGTAATTTTCATTTTATATATAAAAAGAAATAGGGCGCTCAGGCGCCCTTTTTTATTCTGATAAAAAGAAGTTTTTTAAAGTATCTAATAAACCTTTACAAGTACCTGTTTCGTGTTCTTCTACCCAATTAGGAAACTTTTCAAACAATCTTTTCCATTGTTTCATCTCTGAATACAAATCTATAATTTTCTTGTTGTATTCACTTTTACTTGAAAACTTAAGTTGTTCTCGTATGCCTCTTATTCTTTCTCTACATTCTTTTAAATCTTCAATATCTCTATTAACTGCAACTAATATTTCATCAAAAGATTCTTTTTTAGAAAATTTATCTATCAGAAATTTGTGGTGTTTGTTCTTTGGTTTTCCATCATAAAGAAACATAATCTCTTGTAAGTCATAGTATAATGCTTTTACTGGATTTATAGTTTCTCTATATCTTTCTATTACTTCTGGTATTTCAAATCTTTTATCATCGGTTGCTAACTTTTCTAATGTTGCTAAAGCAATGATATTGATTTTTTGTCTACTTGCAGTAATTTGTTTTTGTGATGATTGTCTTACTTTGTTTATAACAGTATCAATAACTTTTACTGTACTATCATCATTATCTTTCTTTAGATATTCTATATAACTTGGATTAGAACTATTGATAATGTTTCTCAAGTCCGAAGGCAAATCACCTGTCTTAAGATACTCAATACAGTCCCTTATAAATTTTTGTTTCTTAAAGTCTATTATTCCACTATCCAAGTTTGTCTCCCAATATAGTATTTAAGTGAAAAATAAAATATTATAGTGACGATATAATGTCTCGGATAGTCTTAAGTTTCTTCTTTTTGAAAAGTGTTCTACGAGTTCCTGGATGCAATGGTTTAGGAAAGTATTCGTGTTCTATCCAAGCATAACCACCACTTTCGTGATTAAGTTTTGGTATAAATTCTTTTTTAACTACTATGACAAATGAGTAGTAACTAAAGTCTTTGTTTCTGGAATGATATTGGTCTAAAGGATAAATTTTTAAAACATCACGTTTGATATCTAAATTTAGTTCTTCACAAACTTCTCTCAATAATGCTTGTGAAATATTTTCATTACCTTCAACTTTGCCGCCCCAAAATCCCCAATTTCTAGGGTGAGAACCGTGTTTGTCTCTTTGTTGTAATATTATTCTTTTAGTATCTTTTGCGATTACACACGCACCTGCGGCTTTTATCATCTGACATAACTTTCTTATTGTAACAATTCAAGTCGCCAGTATCCTGCATCGTATATACCTTGGAAAGTATCTGACCAATCACCGTTTTCAAATTTAAATTGTTGACCGGTAAAAGTATTTGTTACATAAGCACGTAGTGTATATGAACTTGCATCAAATGATTTGACCCAAGCACTACCGTTATATTCAATTATATCATTAACGTCTATATCAAGACCCCATACACTGGTTGCCTTTGTAGAAGTTAATGATAGATATCTTTGTCCTATCGCTGGTTGTGGAATGCCATTAAATCCTGGTCTTGCCTTGTCTGCATCTATTACTCTATCTACTGCATTTATTGTATTTGTAGGTAAAGTGTCTTTGTCAACTGAAAAAGTTAAGAACTCATCATTATTTGTGGAACTTAATGTACCAATAATATCTGCATCAAGATTGTCCATTTCGCCGTGATATTTTAATCTGAGTCTTGATATACCATTATCAAGATTTCCATAATACTTAAGAACATCTGCCCATTTTATACCATCTTCATAGTTACCATTTCTTAATACCTGACACGAATATGTACCATTACTTTCTGTAACTTTTAATGCAAAGTTTTCAGGTGTAACAACTACTGTTGCCTCTTTCTTTAAATCTCTGAAAAATTCAAATGCATCAGGATCATAATCTAGTGTATCTAAATCTGTAAATGTATAAATGTTATGAATGATATTTCTAATTACGTTTTGTCTTGTGACTTGTGCTGGAGGATTAATCCAAATAGGTATTTGAAAAAATAAAGTAGCAATATCTATTTGGTCTTCAACGCCTGCAGGAATACCTCGACTAGTCCAGTTAATATCAGTTAGTTCTACCATAGTTATAGTAGTCCAATCAACAGGATTATCATTATGTTGTATTTCTAATGCTGGATTAAATAGAACTAACATTTGCTCAAGTAACTGTAATTTTTGGTCAGTATTACTTGTCCAAACATCTACTTGCATATTTAAAAGATAAGGAACAGGCATAAGTCTTCTTACATTATATCTGTTACCTGGTTCATCTACATATTTTTGCGTAGCATCATCGAATTTTCTTTCTGTAACTGCAACTGCATCATTAAAAAAAGGTTCTTGTACTCTAGACCTATCTGGTTGTAAACTTTGTACCCAACAACCAATGAAGGGAGCAGAGTTTACTATATTTTCAGAATTATCTTTTAGTACAGTTGCGGCCATACGAGTGATATCACCATAACGTGCAGGAACTTTGATGTAATAATCTGATGTACCATCTTTCATTTTCTTTCCTGTTTTTACACTGAACCCACTAAAGATACGAATAAATTGTAGAATGTATCTTCTTATTTGTTCATCGTAAAAATGTGATTGTTCTACTCTTGCCATATTAGTCTACCTTTGGTTTAACTGCTTTAGATAAGTTAACCTTTCCTGATACAATGGTACCGTCTTCTAATTTTACAACACCATCGTTGTTAATAAATTGATGATGCAAGTGATGACCAACTTCCCAAGCACCGTCACTATCTTCTACTCTATACCATTTATCATCTCTATATTGAAATAATCTATGTGGTTTGTAATCACTACGTAAGAAGTAAGTGTTCTCTGGTGGTTCATTAGGAAACTGTGTACCAGTTGCTACAGTTGCCATATCTAAATCTTCTGGATGTGTACCACCCTTATTATATTGCAAACTGTTTGTTCTATAATCCCAATATTTACCTGGAACATTATCTTGAGCCTCAGTAACAATAGCATCATTGATTTGAAGTTCTTTATTGTAAGTAGATAGAATATTTTTTAAATCTTCTGCCTCTTCACCTGTTCCAAATATATCTGAGTATTCTTGTGTATCTTGTAATTGCTTACAACGTACACGCCAGATGTGTGGCCACCAACCTGGGTCAAAGCCTTCAGCGGCCTTTGTTGCATCTTGCACTACCCAATATTGATTAACAGCCTGTCCATCTTCATCAAGTCGTAAATCTTCACGCATATGAGGAAGTTCAATGACATCACCTGTCATTAATTTTCTTCCCATCTTGTCTACCATATCGTTTATGTGAACAGAAAATATAATTTGGTCTACTCCTAAGAACATTCCAAATTGTGTCAGATCCATATCTTGGTCTGATACTGTATATGTTCCACGTAAGTCATACAAATCTTTTTCATATTTTCTATCACGATTCTCCATAAACAACAAGTCTTGTATTGCTGGTTTTGTAGGATCGTAATTTGGATCAGTTGTGTCTTGTGAACCAATGTACTTATGGACAAGTAAAGATGTCCCACCGTGTTCTAAATGGTGTTTCACCTGGTTGTCTATAAATTTGTAATCATTACCCTTACGTGGGTTCCATAAACTTAATCTTGGCATATCTTTTTCCTTGACATCTATACGTATTTATCTTATTATAAACTAAATAGATTTAAAGGGGATTAATGTGAGCATCGAAACTTATCCAAACTACGATAAATCCGCAGGATATATTACTGTACGTGATTTTTTACCAAGTATTGCAATACAACAATTCAAATTATGGGCAATGAATCCAGAAAATATTCACAGAGGAAATGCTTGTGATGGAAAATATTACGATACACACGAAGTAGGGAGAGAATATGATGTATGGTGGACAACTGCACCCCCTCCTGAAATGTGGAAACCTGTAGTTTGGGGATTAGTAAGATATATCGATGCAATATTTACAAATGATAATTGGGGTATCCACGCAGTAGATTGTATTACAACTAGAGCAGGAGCATCAAAAGTATATGCACATATTGATACTCCTTATAGATTTAAAGAATTCAATCAAGTAGATAGAACATTAGGTGTGCAGATTATTATTCCTTTAGATATCTTCACATTACAAAATGGAGCAACTGCATATTTGCCTGGTTCTCATTTAGAAAAAATAGGATTTGAAGATTTAGAAGAAAACAGAGAACACTATAACGATAGAATTCTAACAGAAGGCACACAGTTTCTTGCTAAACCAGGTGATGTTCTGATGTATGATGGTAGAACATTACATAGTACTATGCCTAACAATTCAAAAGAATTTAGAAGTGCATTATTGATTAATGCATTACAAAAAGATATCATTGAAGACGTAAAATTACTAGATAATAACACGGATAAGATTAAAACTTGACAAAAATCGACTTATGTTGTTAAATAGAAATTAACAAAAACTGATTCTAACAATTTCGCAGGGAGTTTTCAATGGGTCTAGCAAAGAGAAAAAAGAAAGTAGTACGATCCGCACCTCGGCGTGGTGCGAAACTTGAGTCACCTAAATGGGATGGTTGGGAACAACTATCTGGACAAGAGTTTCATCGTAAAAGTCAAGCGGCTAGAGAATTCTATTATCAGAATTACAAACCATCAGATTTATATCCATATGTTTTTACTTGGATGGAAAAGAATGACTACTCAAAAGATGACCTTAAATACGCCAAACAAGCACCTGACTACACTGTTTCGGTTACCGCGGCTATATGTGCTAGACTTTTGTTAGACGGTATGCCAGACTTCAATCAGAAAGAAGATGATTATTGGCAAACTCTAGCAGGAACTACTGGACATATTCATCCTGTAAGTGAATTTATTAAGGCAAGAGTTTCAGAAGCCATTGAAAAAGGTAAACAAATCAAAGAAGAAAAAGTAGAAAAAGAAAAGAAAGAAAAGAAGAATTTACATAAACCAAGTATACAAGAACTTCTTAGAGCAAAAGCATTTTCTATGACAAATGACATTGATGATTTTATCAATGATTTTGAAATGACTAGTGGTGCTTTGAAAAACTTTAAACCTTTAAGTCTATTACGTAAAGTAGAGGCAAAGGCAAATCACGCCAAGATAATTAAAGAATTATATGAAGGTTGTTTTAAAGAATATGATGAACTTGTTAACCCACCTTCAACAAAAAATATGACAGAGAAAGAACTCGATTGGCATAATCAGTTAATCGAAGGATATCAACATTTACAAAAAGATGAAATTAAAGCAATGCACGAAATGTATAAAAGTATTGTTCAGGCTTGTGATATGATTATCGAAAATGCTAAGTTTGATAGAAAGCCTCGTAAGAAGAAACCAGTTAGTGCAGAAAAACTAGTTAAGAATCTTAGGTTCTGTAAAGAACATACAGAAACAGGTTTAGTCAGTATTAATCCTGTTGAACTAATAGGTTCAAATGTAGCAGTTATATACAATGTGAAAACAAGAAAAATAGGTATATATAATGCTAGAAATGTTGATCCTCTAAAATTAAAAAGAGAGGGTACAGGTCTTAGTGTAAAAGGCACTACAATGATGGGATTCTTAGAAGATGAAAGTCTACAAAAGACTTTACGTAAACCAAAAGAACAACTTCCTATCTTTAAAAAGATAACAAAACGTTCATTAAACAAAGAGTTTGATGCTATCAAAAGTGTCGGAACCAAGATGAATGGTCGAATTAATGAACATACGTTAATTCTCAAGGTTTTTTGATAAATAGTTTGTAGATAGCGACGGCTATTAGTTAATAATACAAATTATTATCCCGGGAGAATTAAAGATGGCAACTAAAACACACTATTTTCAGGAAGTCAGTATTCCTGATTCAGTTAAAAACGCCAATGCAGATAAAGATGCAGTAGATATTCTTGTTGGTCTGTTAGACCAATATATTGATTCTACTAATGAGAAAAATGCGAAATCGGCGAGAGACTTCATTATGGATAAAAAAAGAGGCTATGCTTGGTCAGAAGATGCACCAAACAAAGGCGCTTTTGGTCTTACATTTATGAACTCAAGACATTATAAACAATACCTAACTTTAATTGCAGGTTTCAGAGCCTGGGCAAAAGCAAATCATAACATTGACTTTACTTACAAAATTGCTAAGAAAGTTCCATATGATGGATACACAAATCCTAAGTTGCTTAATGTTCCAACTCCTGACTCAGATTCAGAAAACAGTTATAATGACACTTATGAAAACGTAGGTGAAAAATTCATTTTTGAACATACTGCAAAAGAACGTGGTTTTGTTCCAGTTCTAAAATAATTAATTTTACTAATCAACCCCATTCGAAAGAGTGGGGTTTTTTATTACCTCCTTAAAATGATAAATACAATATAGGAGATATAATCAATGCCTAAGAATAGCAAAGTAAGAAATGAATTAACTAAAGAAGTTCGACTACTATTAGGCGATGGTATGATTGATATCGAACTGGATCCAGACCATTATGATGTAGCAATAGATGTTGCTTTATCAAAAATTAGACAAAGGTCTGAAAATGCAGTTGAAGAAGATTTTTATTCCATCGAATTAAAGAAAGACGTAGACGAATATACTTTACCAGCAGAAATTACAGAAGTCAAACAAATTTGGCATCGTTCATTTGGTCACGGTATATCAGGTGGTGTTGATATGGATCCATTTGAGTTAGCATATGCTAATTCATATTTCTTTTTAAATAATCACATTGGTGGTATCGCAACTTATGATGCATTTTCACAATATCGTGAAGCATTAAACAGAGTGGCGGCAACAGATATTCAGTTTATCTGGAACACAACAACTAAAAAATTAAAATTATTACGTAGAATGAGAGCCGATGAAATGGTTCTTATACACGTTCATCTTGAAAGACCTGAGGATCAATTAATTCAAGATCCTTATTTAAAGTCGTGGATGAGAGATTACACATTAGCATATTGTAAAAAAATGTTGGGTGAGGCAAGAAGTAAATTTAGTGCTTTACCAGGTGCTCAAGGAGGCGTTTCATTAAATGGCGATGCAATGAAACAAGAGGCAGATGTTCTGCTTGATAAGTTAGAACAAGATTTAAACACATATGTAGATGGATCTGCTCCATTGAACTTTATAATAGGCTAAGATGGAATTTTTACTTAAGGTTATAATCTCAGGACTACTTGTGGCATCAGTATCTATGATGGCTCAAAGAAATGCAACAATGGCGGCACTTTTAATGGGTATCCCATTTACTGCCTTTCTTTCTATGATTTTTATGTGGTGGTCAGGAGTACCTGCTGAAACTTTTCAACAATTTAGTTTTGAAACAATTTATTTCGTATTGACAAGTCTTATATTTTTTGTTATAGTAGGGATACTAGTAACAAAAATAGGTTTCTGGTATAGTGTAATGATAGGAACATTTGTAACAGTAATACTATATAATATTCTCTTGAGGTTTTTATGAAAAAAATTGTAGGTATCTGCGGGCTTATAGGTCACGGTAAAGACACAGTTGCAGGATATCTAATAGAAAATGAGTTTCAAAGAGTAACATTTGCTGGCGTATTAAAAGATGCTTGTGCAAATATCTTTGGTTGGGATAGAATTTTATTAGAAGGAAATACTTCTGAGAGTAGAGTATTCAGAGAACAAGTAGATGAATGGTGGGCTAAACGTTTAGGTATACCAAACTTTACACCTAGATATGCATTACAACACGTAGGAACAGACGTATTCAGAACACATTTTCATCCTGATATATGGGTAGCGGCTTGTGAAAGACAAGTAGAAATGACAGATAAAAATGTTGTTATTTCTGATTGTAGATTCTTCAATGAATTAGATGTTATTAAAAAATTAGGTGGAAAAACTTCTGTAGTTTGGAGAAATGACAAACCAGATTGGTGGGAAACTGCTTGTAAACAGAATACTATAAAGTCTGATAGAATGGTGAATAGTATGAATAGTCACTATCCAAATGTACATAGAAGTGAATATGGATGGGCAGGATGGGACTTTGACATTCAATTTGATAACTCTAAAGACTTGGAGCATCTATATAGTCAAGTTTCAGACCTATTGTCTACGTAGTTAACTCAAAAACACCACTTTTTTCGCATTTTTCGATAAATAGTTATAGCAATTTAGAAAATTGCTGAATAGCAATTTATGAAATAAGGAGAAACAGAATGCCTACATTAGTATCACCGGGCGTGTCAGT
>CEPW01010542.1_pt1 | contig 17922 bp, 16 predicted proteins | sample 356211 | NCBI WGS metagenome assembly CEPW01 (sample SAMEA2620021, study PRJEB7988) | marine metagenome | biome: marine biome (ENVO:00000447); feature: deep chlorophyll maximum layer (ENVO:xxxxxxxx); material: "saline water (ENVO:00002010), including plankton (ENVO:xxxxxxxx)" | depth 25 m
TGACATTCGTAGTAGTACCGCCTTCTACGTGTGTGATACTTATCAAAGCAGGATCAAAAGCATTGATTTCACGAGTAACTGCGGTTTGAAGCGAAGTGATCATGGTCGCCATTGCTGGTATGGGGTCGGTACAAAGATAAGGAGTTGAAGCATGTCCACCTTTTCCAGTGACAGTAACTTGCAGAGTGTCAGTAGAAGCCATGAATGGACCGGGGCGGCAAGCAGCATATCCAGTAGGAATATTTGGGGTGATATGTATAGCAAAAGCTCGATCTACATCTTTGAGTACGCCTTCTTCGATCATGATTGGAGCTCCACCAGCACCTTCTTCACCTGGTTGAAACATGAAACGCACACGACCAAAAAGTTCTTCACGACGTTGAGAGAGTAAGCGTGCAGCTCCCACAAGCATGGCTGTATGAGCATCATGTCCGCAGGCATGGGCTTTACCAGGATCTAAAGAACAAAAAGATTCATTCGAATCTTCAGTCATTGGCAGAGCATCGGTGTCAGCTCGTAAAAGTATGGTCGGCCCATCGTTAGCGCCATCTAAATCAGCTATTACAGAAGTAAGTCCTTCACCTGTACTGATATTTAAAGGCAGATCATTCAAGGCGTCAAGAATTTTTTCTTGAGTGCGTGGATTATCTAGCCCTAATTCAGGGTGTTGATGAATGTCACGGCGAAACGCAACAACGTCGTCAAACACGGAACTAGCGGCATCTAACAATTCATTCATACAGTCCATGATGCATTATTCAGAGGTGAACTCCTCAAAAAGGCTGCAATTAGTGAGTCACTGGCTGGGAAGATCTCGTTCCGCTGGACCTGTGTAAATTTGGCGAGGCCGGGCTATGCGGGAATCCTGTTGAAGCATTTCGTCCCAATGGGCAAGCCAACCAGGAGTTCGCCCGATAGCGAAAAGAACAGTGAACATCTCTACAGGGAACCCCATGGATTGATAAATGAGACCTGAATAGAAATCTACGTTTGGATACAAACTTCTATCTATGAAATAGGGATCAGCCAACGCAACTTCTTCTAACTTAAGGGCAATATCGAGCAAAGGATTCTTTCCAGTAATTTCAAATACACGATGTGCTGTCTCCTTCACGATGACTGCTCTCGGATCGTAACTTTTGTAAACTCGGTGTCCGAAGCCCATGAGTCTTCCTTCACCAGATTTAACTGAGGCGATGAAATCGTCTACCTGGTCGTAAGAGCCGATTTCTTCAAGCATTCGTAAAACAGCTTCGTTCGCTCCACCGTGGCGTGGGCCATAAAGAGCTGAAGCAGCAGAAGCAATTGTTACGTAAGGGTCCGCATGGGCGCTACCAACAGCTCGAGCAGTCGTAGTAGAGCAGTTCTGTTCGTGATCAGCATGGAGAACAAATAACAGATCAAGGGCGTTGCGTAACACAGGATCTATGTCGTAGCTTCCATCAGGGTGACAGAACATCATGGTGAGAAAGTTTCCGGTGTAGTCAAGATCCGGGTCAGGCTGAACGTAAGGAGCCCCAACGTTCTTTCTATAAGCACTTGCCGCCAAGGTTGGCATTTTCGCGATTAAGCGCACCATTTGAAGACGCCTTATCTCAGGGTCGTCAATGTCTTTACTCTCAGGAAAGAATGTTGAGAGAGCTGCGATGCTTGAGATAAGAACGCCCATAGCATGAGCGTCGTCACGGAATCCTTCAAGGATGCGTTTATGAAAGTTTTCATGAATTGGCGCTTGTTCAGCTATTTCTAAAGCAAAGGATTCGACTTCTTCTTTAGTTGGCAATTTATTGAAAAGCAGGAGATAGGTAACTTCTAGAAAAGTAAGAGATGTAGCTACTTGTTCTATTGGGTAACCGCGATATCGAAGAATTCCAGCCCCACCGTCTAGCTCGGTGATACCACTTTCTGCGCCTGCGGTGGCTCCAAAAGACGGATCGTTGAACCAAATCCCGGGGAGTAACGAACTCCAGGCTTTGGAATCTACTCCCTTATCAACAATAGGGATTTCAACCGATTCGCCCGTCCGGTTGTCAGTAATGGTGATGGATTCTGGCACCTAGCAACCTTTCATAAAATGTATTTATGTCCTTTATTCATTTAACCAATGAATATGACTTATTTGACTTTACCTAGACGCTAAAGCTTAAAAGTAAGTTGGGAAAATAGAAAAATGCGGTTTTTTATTTTTGATTGGTGAAAACCTCTTAAAGAGGGGCATTGTCATGGCGTCGTCTCGGAAGTTTTTCACGTTTCCCTAGGAGCATTTCAAGAGCTTTAATTATTTCTATTCGGGTGTCCGCGGGGTCGATAACTCGATCTACTGTTCCACGTTCTGCGGCAACATAAGGGTTGAGCAATCGTTCTTCATATCCGGTGATGAGGTCTTCTCGTTCATCTTCACTTGCATCACGATGAAGGATTTCTACGGCACCTTTTGCTCCCATTACTGCGATTTCCGCTGTTGGCCAGGCGAGCATTACATCATTTCCCATATAACGAGAGTCCATCACAATGTAGGCGCCCCCGTAAGATTTTCTTAGGGTCACACATATGCGTGGTGTGGTAGCTCGGGCGTAAGCAAAAGCCATTTGGGCCCCGTAACGGATCATCCCTTTCCATTCAAGGTCTTTACCAGGATAAAAACCAGAGGTGTCTACAAGAGTGACAATTGGAAGGTTGAACGCGTCGCAGAAAGCTACAAATCTTGCGCCTTTCTGTGAAGCGGGAATATCTAATGTCCCAGCAATAGATTGTGGCTGGTTGGCCACAATGCCTACAGGCTGACCGTTAATAAGGCCAAAACCAGTGACTAGATTTTGGGCAAAATCTTCTCGCGTTTCAAGAAAATACTCATCATCTAAGCAAACCTCAATTACTTTGCGAACGTCATAACTCCCCGTAGGAGAATCAGGGATGATTGATCCGACATCAGGAAGTTTCCTATCTGGAGTATCACTACTAGATACGGCAACGGGAAGTTCATCAGTACTGTTTGGGAGATAGGTCAGTAATTCAGCAATCAAGTTGTCTGCAGATTCAGAATCTGGAACAACGAAATGAGCTACACCAGAGGTTCTAGCATGCATTGAGGCTCCACCTAGTCCTTCCGGTGAAACTTCTTCTCCCGTGTATTGTTCGACCATGTTTGGCCCACTTACGAAAGCGTATGAGTCGTCGATCATGACGACAAGATCAGCGAGTCCCAGAAGTAAGGCTGGACCTGATACTGCTGGACCAGTTACACAGAAAATTAGAGGAATGACACCTGAGCAGTTGACAAACTCTCTTGCCGCGGTGCCCCAACTATGGATGGCCTTTACGCCTTCGGAAATATCTGCACCGCTGGAACTTATATAACAAATCAAAGGTATGCGCTGCCGATAAGCAGTTCGGGCAGCTTCAGCGAGGTTTTCTCCGTCGATAGGGAGAAGGGCCCCAAGTTTTTCTCCCCCAGTATGAACTTGAATTACTTTTCGTTCACCAATGGTAGAAAGACCAAACGATACGTTGCCGGTTGTTCCAGCTCGTAGTCCCACAGAAGTCGTTACAGAATCAACAGTCATTGGCTAAGCGTTACATGAATACCGGGTTGATGTGGGGCATTCTCCAAAATAATTTGGGTCAAAACGTCAATGGTTGAACGCACTGGTGTTGAAGGCGTCATTTTTTGATTAAAAGCTAAATCAACTTTTCGCTTAGATAACCCTTTGACTGGTATTGCCACCCAGTTGCCTTCAGAGTGCCCAGATGCAGCGCTAGCGGGTAGAAGTGCAGGGGTCGTTCCTGTGATGGCAAGTGAAGCTAAAAGTCGCAGGCCGGTAACTTCTACTGTTGGCAAGAGGTTGATATTGGCATTGCCTGCTTCCTTGTCAATGCTGTCACGAATTGCAGTACCTGACGGAGTCAGCATGATTTCTAAATCAGAAAGATCTTCAAGTTTGACTGATTTATTCTTGGATAAAGGATGAGATCCTGAAGCAATAACAACGTACTCTTCTTCAAATAGGGGTATGGTTTCAATCCCAGTTGCAAGAACAGGGGAATTCACTATCGCTATATCAAGTTCCCCGGTGAGGAGTTTCGGTATTAGTGATGCAGTTATTTCATCAATAATGACGGGGCGAAGACTTGGGTATTCACTGCTCAGTTTTTGAAGCAGGGGGTTAGCTATCCAACGGGCCACCGTCCCGATGCATCCGATATTAACTGAGCCAGCAACTTCACTTTTCATAGAAGCAATGTCATCGGTGATCGCTCTAAGCTCGCTGCGGATTCGTTGCGCACGTTCGATGACTGCTTCACCTTCGGCAGTAGGGGACATAGTCCTTCGATCGATCAGCACTGTTTTCAATTCTTTTTCTAATCTTCCTACATGCGTAGAAACATTAGATTGAACGGTGTGAAGGGCGCGCGCTGCACCAGAGAAACTCTGATGCTCTGCTACAGCGAGCAGTAGGTGCAGTTGACGAAGATCCATCACTAAGAATGATGCCAGATAAAAACCCATATTTACTACCGATAGGTAAAAGTTACGATATCTTTTAGTGAGTATTCAATCTCGTGTTGAACCTCTAAGGTCTAAGAACAATAGATTTCAGAAGGCTTTTGGAACATATGGCTACAACTCTCGCAATCCACTTTGATCCCGCGGCTATTCATGCCGCAGTTGATCGCGATGGCCGTCTTGATTTGATAGCTCTTGGTAAAGGCCAAGCTGGAATGCCAATGTCAATACATCTCGGTTTAGGCGATTCTGTATTCTTTGGTGATGAAGCACACGACCAGATGGAGCATGATCCCTCAGGCGTAGTTGATGACCCTATTGGAAGACTTTTCGATGAAGAGATCATGTCACAAGGAGGTCGATCTACAACCTCTGAAACTCTTCTTGCCCGGTTACTGGCTGAGGTTTATGCAAAAAGTATTCAAATATTAGATAGAACACCAGATCAGGTTTTAGTCGTATTAACCGCAGGGGGACCAAAACAAGAAGCCTACGTAGCGGCAGCAGAAAGAGCTCTTATCGGCGAAGTCGAATTTGTCAGTGAGACAAAAGCTTGGTCAGCGATGGCAACACACGGACCCTCAGATTTAGATCCAGACCTCGCCGGAGTGATAGGGGGCTTACTTTGGAAACGCCATGGAGACGCTCCATCAGGTCCAGCACCACGAGTAACTCTTGAAGATTTAGGTCAACAAGAAACTTTGACTCCCTCAACCTTTCAACCCGCACCAAGCGTCATCGCTGCAGGTGCACGATCAGTATTTGAAGAAGACACAGGCATAGAGGAGAGTAAACGTCGAAAGGTTCCTCGCTTATTAATGGTTTTGCTTTTAATTGTTGGAGTCGCTGGAGCTATTGGTTATGTAGTCATAGACCAAATCACTGGCGGCGAAGAAGACGATTCTGTGCTGACTCCTCTAACTACCACCACCTCAACCACCACTACTCTCCCTGTCACCACAACAGAAGCAATTGAAGAAACCTCAACAACGTCAACAACGACCACTTCAACAACGACCACTTCAACAACCACTACAACCACCACTACAACCACGACCATCCCACCATTAGGAATGGTGACAATATCTTCAGCTGGACTCCTGCTAGATGGCACCGGAACACCAGTATTGATCGCCTTTGATGATCCCGCTGACGAAGTTCTACTTGAATTAGATACAAAAATTGGACCATCAGATGCTGACACCGGTTGGGTAGAGGATTCACTATGTGACGTTCCGATAGTCAGGCGAGTCACCTATGGAGATGTTGAAGTCGTTCTGGTTGATGAAGATATTGAAGATGGAGAACCTGGAGTTGACGCAGTTTTAGGTCAATGGTTTGTTTCCGGACCGTGGGCAACCGAGTCCTCCATTTGGACGATAGAACGTATCGGTATCGGCTCAACAGTTGCCGAAATGAAAGAAACCTATACAGCCTTCTCGATAGAGACAGCAATAGATGGCGACTTGACTGGTTATTTCAGTTTTGACTTTGTCAGCATTTTGCAAGATGACGGAATAAGCGGCTTAACTAATGCTACGAGTGATATTGGGGTTGTTCTTTCAATGTGGGCTGGCACTACATGTGACCGCCGAAGCTAAAGCAATCATTCCAGTTCAAATCCAGAAATAGAAGGCCTCTCTTCAATCTCCTTTGGTGAACTCCCGAGAGAAAGAAATAAAGCGGTAGCGATGAAGACACCGCCGATCAGTACAAGTATCTTCCACCAGAGGGGTTTAATTTCCATAAAAGTATTGAGTCAAAAGTCCTAGTTTTTAATACTTACTATTTTTACTTTTAAAATTCCATGTGGAGCTTCAAAAGAGACGGTGTCACCAATTTTTCCACCAAGAAGGGCTTCCCCTAAAGGCGAACCTGGAGAAACAACATCAATATCTTCTCTCTTCTCCTCAATTGACCCAACAAGCAATAATTCAGGAGTATCGTCACCCTCATACAGTATGGAAACAGTTACCCCCGGTGTAACGGCGTCGACGTCTCCAGAGGATTCTTCAATTATTTCACAATTTTCTAGAACGCTTTCAATATGCATTATGCGTCCTTCCATTTTTCCTTTCTCTTCTTTAGCAGCGTGGTAGTCACCATTTTCTGAAAGATCGCCTAATTCGCGTGCCGCCTCAATTTTTCTCGCAATATCTATTCTCCCGCGAGTAGTTAGATCCTGTAGCTCAGCTACAAGGCGGTCATAGGCTTTTTGTGAAAGTTGTTGCATTTCCGGCATGAGGCGAGATCGTATCCGCAAGAATCGATACCGCCACCTTCTTACACTTCTCTTTAACCTATTTGACCAGTGTTACAGGCAGTTTGCTAGACTTAAAGTGATGGACAGATTACTTTCGGTGATCAAAATTTTTTAGCGCACATTTATCCTGTGCGCTTTGACCGTCCGCTTAAGTGGACGGTTTTTTATTTAAATTACACTGCACAACTTGGAACATAAGGAGCACCCACGTGGCACATCGAATCGGCATCATCGGCGGTGATGGTATTGGGCCAGAAGTTATTTCTGAAGGCCTAAAGGTGATTAACGCTGCAGGCGTGAGTTTAGAAACCGTTGAATACGACCTCGGTGGTGATCGTTATGGCAGAGATGGAACAGTTTTACCTGACGAAGTGATTGAAGAATGGCGAAGTTTAGACGCGTTATATCTTGGCGCCGTAGGTACACCTAACGTCCCACCAGGACTAATTGAACGAGGACTATTGCTCAAGATGCGATTCGCTCTTGATCTGTATGTCAATTTAAGGCCGTTTACTTTTCCCGAGAATAATGTTGATTTCTGTGTAGTTAGAGAAAACACTGAAGGTTCATATGCCGGCGAAGGCGGTGTCTTACGCCAAGGCACTGAACACGAAATAGCTACACAAGGGTCAGTCAACACTCGTATGGGAGTCGAGCGTTGCATACGTTTTGCATTTGATCTTGCGTCAAATAGGAAAGGGCATTTAACACTGGTCCACAAAACAAATGTTTTGACTTTCGCTGGAGACCTCTGGGAGCGCACGTTCAATGAAGTAGCGAAAGAATATCCAAAAGTGGAAACGTCTTATAACCATGTAGATGCTGCTTGCATTTACTTTGTTCAATCCCCTGATCAATACGACGTAATAGTTACCGATAACTTATTCGGAGACATACTTACAGACCTTGGCGGAGCAATCTCTGGCGGTATAGGGATGGCTGCTTCTGCAAATCTAAACCCGACCAAAACTGGGCCATCAATGTTTGAACCAGTACATGGATCAGCACCTGATATTGCCGGCCAAGGTATAGCTAACCCTACGGCCGCTATCCTTTCAGGAGCGATGATGCTTGAATTTTTAGGTGAAAATGAGGCCGCAGATCGAATAAAAGAAGTTTGTGCTGATCCAGCAGTTCAGGTTGAGGGAACCTCACCTATTGGAGATGCGATAGCCCAGAGGCTTATTTAAACAGTTTGATATTGAATTAAGTAAAGAGGAGTTGAAATGCCGATCGAAAAAACAGAAAAAATCTGGATGAATGGAGAGTTTGTTAATTGGGACGACGCAACTGTTCACGTCCTCACACACACGTTGCATTACGGAAATGGAACATTTGAAGGAATTCGCGCCTATGAAACTGATAGAGGGCCAGCTGTTTTTCAATTACGTCCTCATATAGAACGACTTTTCCAATCAGCAAAAATTCTTTTTATAGACATCCCTTGGACAGTAGATGATCTGGTCAAAGGAGTTTTAGACACGGTAAGAATCAACAAAGTTTCTTCATGCTACATACGACCATTGGTTTATCTTGGCTACGGAGAAATAGGACTCAATCCTCTTGCATGCAAAGTTGAAGTTTCTATTTCCTGCTGGCCGTGGGGCGCGTATCTTGGCGATGAAGGAATAGAAAACGGCGTGAAGGTCATGATCTCTTCATGGCAACGTCATGGACCTAACGCAATGCCACCAGCGGCAAAAGGAGTAGGGCATTACATAAATTCCCAAATGGCCAAAGTTCAGGCAATTAAAGCGGGATACGAAGAAGCTATTCTGCTTTCACCTCAAGGCTATGTTTCAGAATGCACGGGAGAAAATCTATTTATCGTTCGTGACGGAGCAATCATTACTCCACCCACCTCGGCTGGAGCACTTGAAGGAATCACGCAAAAAACTGTTCGAAAAATAGCTGAAGATCTCGGTATTCCTTACACCCAAGGAAATATTCTTCGAAGCGATTTATATATTGCCGAAGAAGCTTTTCTTTCTGGTACAGCAGCAGAAATTGTGCCTATACGTTCTGTAGATGATCGAGAAATCGGGGACCCAGGTCCAATTACTAAGGCAATACAGGAAATCTATTTTGATGTCGTGCGTGGAAAGCGTCCCGAGTACGAATCGTGGAATGAGTATGTCAATCCTTAATTCGAAAAGTATGCCTAAAAACGTAGAGATCTACGATACAACTTTGCGCGACGGTGCTCAGTTGGAAGGAATCTCGTTAACTGTTGATGACAAACTACGCATAGCGGAGCAGTTAGACAATTTAGGGGTTCATTACATTGAGGGAGGGTGGCCAGGAGCTAATCCCAAAGATGTTGAGTTCTTTGAACGAGCGAAAGAAGAGTTGACACTCAAACATTCACGCCTTGTCGCGTTTGGTTCAACTAGGCGAGTAAATGGTGATGCTCAAAACGATCCAACTTTGGCAAACCTCGTTGCAGCCGGAACGTCTACAGTTTGCATTGTTGGCAAATCGTGGGATTACCACGTCACAGAGGCGCTAAGAACATCGCTCGACGAAGGAATAGCTATGGTCGCCGATTCGATTAAATTCTTGAAAGATCAAGGTTTAGAAGTCTTTTTCGACGCAGAACATTTCTTCGATGGGTATAAAGCTAACCCAGAATACGCTCTCCAAGTTCTTGAAGGAGCCGCTGCAGCTGGAGCTGACTGCCTTGTACTTTGTGATACAAACGGCGGCTCTCTGCCATTTCAAATAGAAGAAACTGTCGCCTCTGTAGTGAACCACCTTGAAACTCCAGTTGGAGTCCACCTTCATAACGACACCGGTTGCGGAGTAGCAAACGCAATGGCAGGTGTAATGGCAGGCGCTACACAAGTTCAAGGAACCATAAATGGCTATGGAGAAAGAGTCGGAAACTGTGACCTTGTACCAATTATCGCAAACTTAAGTTTGAAACTAGGGATTGAAACACTTCCTCCAGACCGCATCGAACGCCTCACTTCTGTCGCTCATCACGTAGCGGAACTCGTTAATTTCTCTTCCGATCCACAACAGCCATATGTCGGATCAGGAGCATTTGCCCATAAAGCAGGACTTCATGTAAGCGCGATTTCTCGTCGTCCTGATGCCTATGAACACATTGACCCTAACTTGGTTGGAAATGGCACACGGTTCCTTGTTTCGGAGATGTCAGGAAAATCGACTATTGAGCTCCGTGCTCAACAACTCGATTTGGATATAGAAGGGGAAACGCTAAATGAAGTAGTTGAAACTTTGAAAGACCTTGAATATCGGGGGTACCATTTCGAAGCAGCCGATGCGTCACTTGAACTTCTTCTTCGCGCTGCTACTGGCTGGGAACAAGACTTTTTTCAACTCCAATCCTTCTCTGTGAATGTAGGGCACCTTTCTGGGAGCGGTAGTCGCGCATGGAATGATGTAGCCGTAGAAGTAGATACCGAAGCGACAGTATCAATTCAAGTTGACGGAAAAATAGTTGAAGCATCTGGTCAAGGAAATGGTCCGGTAAATGCTCTTGACTCTGCCCTAAGACAAGCTATAGGGAGCCGTTACCCCGCCTTAGAGAACCTCAGACTTACCGATTACAAAGTAAGAGTTCTTGAAACTAGCAAAGGAACTGGAGCAATCACACGAGTCTTACTAGATACAACAAACGGAGAAAAAACCTGGACAACAATCGGAGTTTCAGAAAATATCATCGAAGCCTCATGGCAAGCACTTGTTGACTCCATTGTTTACGGGTTAATGAACACTCAAGACTGAACCACTTTCCACATGACTGATTTAAAGAAAGTTCTTCTAGCTGAGGGAATAGGAACAATGTTCCTACTCATCGGTGTTGTGGGCTCTGGAATAATGGCGCAGAGACTTTCTGAAGGTGAAGAAGGTTTAATTTTGCTTCAGAACGCAGCAGCAACAACTGCTGTTTTAATTGCAATAATTTCTATCTTCAACAAAATCTCTGCTGACTTTAACCCTGCTGTAACGCTTGCCGCTTGGGCGTTGGGACATAGAACCAGAAAAGAAGTTCTACCTGTACTTATTGCTCAAACTGGAGGAGGAATCTTAGGGGCTGTAGTAGCAAATCTTATGTTTGATCTATCTGCAATAAGTTGGTCAACTACAAACCGTAGTGGAAGCCATCTGTGGCTCGGGGAAGTAATAGCCACTGTTGGATTGTTGCTCGTCATATTCAGTCTTCTTCGCACTTCCCGCACTTCAAAGATTCCTTATGTAGTAGGCGCTTATATTGGCGGCGCATACTATTTTACTTCATCAACAAGTTTCGCTAATCCGGCAGTGACCATCTCTCGCTCGTTCTCAGACACGTTCACAGGAATATCACCATCCCACATCCCCATGTTTATCCTGATGCAACTTGCAGGAACCGCTGCAGCAATAGCGCTTATTCGATTCCTTTTCTCTTCAAATACAAACGAAAAAATTTAGTATCAGATTCTTTACATCATTCAGAATTAGGAACAGTGACTGTTGAACAACCTTTTTCTTGATCTACTGGGTTGCCAACTATTCGGTCATTGATCCAACTCAAAAAATCTGACCAATACGCTTGCACCGCACTGCCATGAGTATGTCCCTCATAGAGAATGCGTTCAATATGGTCATGTCCTTCAAGAGCGCAAATCTGATCTAAAAGAATCTGACTGCTAATTCCAGGAATTTGTTCATCTTGGTCACCGTGAAGAATAACGACTGGGGTTTGGTTCGGTACTTGATTTGTGTCGTTCTCTATTAGGCGAGCATTCCACGCAGGATCAGCGAAAATGTCGTCAACAGAAGTCAAATCTTCAAAAGGTATCGGATTGAAAATCTCAAAAATATGTCCGGTGCAACCGAGTTCTAGTTCTTCTACTAGAGGCAAGTACTCTGGTTCAACAATCGTTTCTAAAGAAAGTTCGTCGTAAGCCTGAGCGAAGGCAGCAGCAACCATTACAAGGTAACCCTGGAAAGGTCCATCCATTAGGAAATCTTTCAGTAAGGGGAATTGACTTGGAGGTGCGCCAGCTGCAACACCAACAAGATCTAACTCAGGAGCTATGTCTTGCCAAAGTTGAGAAGCATGCATAGCCGCATGGCCCCCTTGAGAGTGGCCCCATACGATCAAAGGCCCTTCGGCCCCTAGGGAAGAATCAGTTTGAGCTGCTCGCACAATATCAAAGACTCCTTGTGCCTCACTCGCGCCAACAATGTAAGGGTGAAGACCCGGTCCTCCCATCCCTTCAAAGTCACTTGCGACTACAACCCAGCCATCATCAAGTAGGGGTTGCACGAGAGCATTCAACTCAACATCTTCTCCGGTATAGCCAAGCGAAGGAGCACACATATCAGCCATGCCTGTCGTACCATGAGCAACCGAAAGCACAGGCCTTGGTTCAGTAGCTACAGAGTTCGGGGCGACAATAGTGCCGGTTACCTGGATGGGGTCACCGCTCACAGAACGTGACCGGTAGGTTACGAGCCAACCGACAATAGTTTCATCAGCAAAATCAATTTTTTCTACTGCAAGAATGGCACCAAGAGCATCTGGATCAGAGGAGATCTCTAATGAGGGGCCCGTATCTTCCTCTGCGGAGGCTAACATCTCAATCTCTTCTGGAGATAAAAAGTCCATACATGTAAATGTCGCTTCTTCAGCGAAGTCGTCATAGTCAGCTTCTTCGTCATCCAAGTCTTCTAGAAGCACTACGTAACTCACTCCTGTTAGTGAATGCATTTCGTCAACCATGCAGGTAGCGAATTCTTCGGTCTCCAAGCCAAACTCTGATTTCAGGAAAGTGATCATTTCACTCCGAGCGCCTTGTTCGGCACTTTCATCTTCGTCCGGTGCCATTGTTTCTGCCGGAGCTTCCGTGGCTGCCGGAGCTTCCGTTGTGGCTGGCGTCTCGTCAGCAGCTCGGGTGTAAGCGTTACTTTCGGAGGCTCCATCAGAGGAACAACTTGTTGCAGTTAACGCGAAAATAGAAAGAATAAAAATAAGTTTACGTAGGTTCATGAGACTGAGTCTTCCACATAAACCCAAGGGTTTCTTAACTTTGCCCGACAACCTTAGATTTATTTGTTACAAACTTTTTGGTTCAACAAAAACTGAGTGCACATCTGGCACTACGGATTTGATTTGAGCCTCAAGCTCTTCAATAGCAGTACATACTTCCTCAGCAGTAAGAGAAGAATCAAAAACGACTTGCGCCCCAACCAAAATATGTTCAGGTCCGAGATGTTGTGTCCGTAAATTCTCAATCCTTGAAACCGAAGCAGAACCATCTATGGCTTCCTCAATGAGCAAACGATTTTTCTCAGTAACACCCTCGCCGATAAGAAGACTGTACATTTCTCTAGCTAAAACAATGGCAATTATGGCAAGTAAGACTCCAATACTTACCGTACCCACCCCATCCCAAATGGGGTCACCGGTTACTTTGCTAAGCACTACTGCGATCAAAGCAAAAGCAAGACCAAGCATGGCTCCCATATCTTCAAGCACCACTACCGGCAATTCAGGCTTCTTCGATTTAGTGACGAACTCTTTCCACGTCTGGCCTTTTCTTAGCTTATTTGCTTCAATAATGGCAGTCCTTAAGGAAAATCCTTCCAGAATCAAACCAAAAACTAATATGCCGATAGCCCACTGATAGTGGCTTATGGGCTCAGGGTGAAGAAGCTTTTCTATTCCTTCGTAGAGGGCAAAAACTGCGCCAGCAGTAAAAAGTACGACCGATACAACAAATGACCAAAAATAGCGTTCACGACCGTAACCAAAAGGGTGCTCTTTGGTCGCAGGACGGTTCGAGCGCTGAACTCCCATGAGTAGAAGAAATTGATTGGAAGCATCGGCAACAGAGTGGACACTCTCGGCTAATAGCGCAGAAGAGTGAGTAAAGATAAATCCGACAAATTTCGCAATCGAAATACCAGCATTTGCTATCAATGCAGCAAGTATTGCTTTTTTGTCGCCAGCGGCAGCCATTTTTCTCCTTTCAGAAACTTTAACTCCACAAGTTATCGTAGCGTTTGGCTTCTTCAAGACAAGTCCAGATAGTCTTTGTGACGTGGCAAAACGTAAACGCAAAAAAATCTCAGCAACTAAAGCTTCGCACCCGCCTGTAAGGCCAGGAATGCTTAGTCCGATGCGCACAGTGCCTATTTCAATAAATAGGCCGCCTTACGCTATGACTGGTAATCCTGGGCCGGCGATCTCTTCAAACATTCGAACCGAAGAAGAGATACAAAGGATGAGATTAGCTGGAAATGCTGCGGCAGAGGTTCTACTTGAAGTACAACCTTTTGTTCAGCCAGGAGTTACCACCGACAAAATTGATCAGATAGCTCATGAGGCGATTCTTGAGCGCAATGCCTATCCAAGCCCATTGAATTATCGCGGTTATCCAAAATCTGTTTGCACCTCGGTAAATGAAGTAATTTGTCATGGAATTCCTGATAGCAGACCATTAGCTGATGGCGACATTGTGAACGTAGATGTAACTCTTTATTTAAACGGAGTTCATGGAGACACATCGGTCATGTTTTTTGTTGGTGAAGTAGACGAAGAGTCAAAACGTTTGGTTCTTGAAACTCGAACTGCTCTTTACGCCGGCATTCATTCAGTCAAACCCGGAGAGCCGATAAACACTATTGGGCGAACGATTGAGAGTCACGCTAGACAGCATAATTTAGGTGTAGTAAGAGAGTTCATCGGGCATGGGATCGGAACAGAATTCCATTCAGGTCTTCAAATAAAACACTATTACGACCCTTATGACAGCACAGTGATAGTTCCCGGAATGACTTTTACTATTGAGCCAATGCTTACTTTAGGTAGCCCTACTTGTGAAATGTGGGATGACGACTGGACAGCAGTGACGCGTGATGGGAGCCGCACCGCACAATTTGAACACACTGTTTTAGTTACAGAAGATGGAGTTGAGATTCTTACGAAGACAAAGGACGGAGTGGTTCCAGCAGAGCAGGTCTTAGGCTAAGGCCTTATTACTCCCAACTAGCGGTACCTTCTTCAGCAAGAGCGACCCAAGTGCGACCTGGGGTTAATCGAATTTCTTCACCTTCAACGTGGTATATGGCAGGCATGCTTGCGTCTGTTCGGTCCCATTCGCCGATAATTAAGTGGCCATCGGTAAAGATCCAAGCAACACCAGTACCAACAGTCTCTGCTTCAGGGGAAGTTTCCGCTGCGGGGCTTGTTCCGTACCTTACGAACTGGACGATCATATTTGGAGGAGCGACACGCACTCCATTTGCATCAATGTGAGCGGTTCCTCCTTGTCGGCGTGTCCAGCCTGAACCATTCCATCGATAGTCAACTTCTGTCCAACCAAAATCAATAGCTATCCTCTCAGCAGGAATAGCAGAAGGATGCAGTGGTTCTTCTGACCCTCTGAATTCAAATGGAGCCGGAGGTAATTCTGTTCGTTCTGGTTCAGGATTTAAGGCCCATAGTTGGGTTGCAGAAGCGTATAGATTGTGAGGGGATCGACGGGTTGTTGACTGCCAGTAAGCACTAGAAGCTCTATCCCAGTTAACAGATATAACGTCAGAGGCGTAGACGATGTCTAAAGTGATTTGATTTGCACCAGAGTATGCAAAAAGCGGCATATCAAAACCGGAAAGTAAGATCGGGTCTGAAGTGCGGGCAGAACGTATCGGGCCGACGACACTGGGGCTTTCTGTCTGGAATATTGCCACAAGTCGAGTAAGTCCAGATTCGACGATTTCTTCATAAACTACATCTGCTTGATTGATCCCTGATTGAGGCCTTGCCGCACCAACGTTGTCGATTTTGAATGCTAAAGCGGGGCGAATTGTGTCTTCGCCGATTAATGCTGTCCACCGCATAGCTACTAGGAGTTCTCGTAACCGGTCAATTTCCAATTCCGCTTTAGCGATACTTGCTCTCAGAGTATTTATGTTGGTGTTGGCCGAATCAATTTGTTCTTCGATCCCTGGAACAATGGACATTGCTTCTGAACGGTCTTCAAAAGCGAGAGTCCGCCGTTCATTAGATTGGTTTCTTCTATCAAAGAGCGAATCTATTTCTCTGCCCAATTGTCTGAGTTGACCATATATCGCTAGCAATTGGTCGTTTGCATCGTTGATAATTGATTCGTAAAGAAGCCTTGCGCGTATTTGTTCAAGAGCCTCCTCAGATAACTGAATGGATTGAGTGAGAACCGCATTTATGTGTTCATCGTTTCTTACATAAGCATCAATAGCCATGACATGCCGGACGCTTGTTGGTTCTTCTAAAGAGACATAACGATCAATCAAGTTGTCTGCCATCAATTCTAAATAAATTGGGATGAGCGCCAACTTTTCATCCTCAATGGCTATTCGGGCTTCAGTTTCTGCCACAAGATCAGCAATATCAGATAATTGTTTCTCATAATTAGTGATCTGTTCCTCTAAATTTTCTATTTCTGTTTCGAAAGAGATAATTGACTCTTCTTCTTCGTCAATTTGTTCAAGAAATGTTTGTGCTCCAACAGCAGTAGTTGCAAGAATTGCGCCTAGGACAAGAAAAATCAGAGATATCAAGAGGGAGCGCTTGTGCATATAACGAGCGTAGATGGTTTCTGGCATCAAAGTGAGGCACCCTTGGTCTATGAACTATAGAAAAGATGATTGACACTAATGCATATCTTTCTAGCTGAGTTTGAGTTAGTTTGGCAGGGTGACAACAGTTGCAATAGTTAATCAAAAAGGGGGAGTAGGTAAAACTACTGTTGCCCTCGGTTTAGCATCATCAGCAGCGAATCGAGGCATAAAAACCCTAGTTATAGATCTAGATCCGCAAGGCAATGCTACGACAGGGTTAGGACTCTTTGAGCCAACTCGCGGGATTGACACTGTTTTGCAAGAGGAAAGACCTGGAGGTATTCACTTAGCCATTGAAGAGTCCGGTTGGCCAAACGAAAATGGATTTGCTCCACTTGTTGCAGCTTCTTCTCCTGATCTCTCTATTCGCGAACCTCAGCTTGCAACCGATCCTTTAGGAGCGCAAGAACGTTTGAGTTCTGCATTAGGAGGGCAGAACACTATTGAATACCCTCTCCAAATTATTGATTGTCCACCTTCGCTGGGACTTCTGACGATCAATGGCCTCTTTGCTTCTAATTGTGTGCTTCTAGTCACTGAACCCGGCGCGTGGGCAGTTGATGGCGTGGCTCGAATGTTACAAACAATAGATCGGATACAAGCACGAAGAATCGAAAGAGAACCAAAACTGATTGGAATAGCCGTTAATCGTCTAGCTCGTACACGTGATGCAAGATACTGGCATGAACAACTTCAGGATGCCTATCCAGGTAAATGCTTACCCCCAATACATCAGAGAGCAGCAGTATCTGAAGCCGCTGCCCAATCAATGCCGATACATGCATTAGGGAAGCGTCCAGGAACCGCTGAAGCTTCAGCAGAGTTCGACAAGATTCTCGATAGCGTGTTAATTGGAGGCAATGGTGAGTAGTTATAATCCACAGTCGCGTAGAAAACGAAACGGGCCGCCGGATATAAGTCCGGTTGACACCCTGCTTGAAGGTGCCTCTGCCGAAGACGAATCACCTGTTGTCGACTCTGAAGACAATTCCTCACACGCGTATGCTCAAGACTCAGAATCCATTGCCAAACCTTTTGATACCCCTCCAGTTGAAATGACTGATGAAAGAGTAGATCGTTTGTACCGAATTGGTGTTTTTGCTGCGGTGGTTGCCATTGTCCTTCTCCTCATTCGAAGAAAGAAAAACAGCACCTAGATTAATTGCAGAGCAGGAGCGTCTGGGCGCATTCTTCCAACTGCAAGCCTTTTCTTTATTTCTTTCTGCCCGTCTTCGCATATTCCTGCATAGGGGCACCATCCACAGAGTGGGCCAACTTGAGTATCAAAAGTATCTTCTTCGCAACTACCTCTTAGATTCTCCCAAGTCTCGGCAAATTGACCAGTGCTTTTTGCAATTAATTCTTCGCTAATGTCAACTTCTAACTCAACTGAGTTTTTTCCAAGATATAAAAGCCGACCTTTCGCTGGCAAATTCCCCGTCTCGAATTGAACAGCTGCCGCATAAAGAAGAATTTGGTTAAGAGCATCTTTTTTGTAAGAAGGGTCTGGTGGTTTTCCGGTCTTGTAATCAGTGAC
>CEPW01072550.1_pt1 | contig 17756 bp, 8 predicted proteins | sample 356211 | NCBI WGS metagenome assembly CEPW01 (sample SAMEA2620021, study PRJEB7988) | marine metagenome | biome: marine biome (ENVO:00000447); feature: deep chlorophyll maximum layer (ENVO:xxxxxxxx); material: "saline water (ENVO:00002010), including plankton (ENVO:xxxxxxxx)" | depth 25 m
TTTTTTTTTCTAGGGTTACAAACCCTAAATATTAAATATTAAACGACCTTTTTGGGATGGAAAAGAAACCATTAGTATTGGGAACGAACGACACACTTTTACACGATGACCACTTTGCGTTGTTTTTTTTCGACGATGGACGATGGACGACGACGACGACGACGACGACGACCATTCTCTCTCTCTCTCTCTCTCTCCCATTGATCGAGGCGTCTCTTCTCTGACCCTCGCGAACAACACTCAACAAAAGAGTCGTCGGGAGAAGAGAATCAGAAAAGGTGGTGGTGTCGAGAGAAACGGCATCGATGACGAGAATTCTGGAGCCAACGTCGAGGCTCCCTGGAGGAGGACGACGCGGCGCGGAAGACGGGTCGACGGCGTCGAGGACAACAAAGGGACGACGGATGGGGTGGTCTTGTCTCGACGGAGCGCGCGCGAAGAACGACGGGAAGAAAGCGTTCGTCGTGCGAGGCGTCGATAGGAAATCGTTTGAGATTCTCACGCTTGCGATTGGGCATTGGAAAAAGAGGAAAATGACGAGACTCGCGATGAGTCCGAAAGCGTTGTGCGACGACGACGATGACGACGACGGGAGAAAGAAAGACGAGGAAACAATCCTCCAATGTGCGATAAACAAAGATGGAGATGCGATTGCAGTTACGAATGGACACATTTTAGTAACGTACCATCGAGTGTCGACTCGAATGGAGGAAGAAGAGGAAAAAGAGAAGGACTTCGGTTTATTCGATGATGACGACGACGATGTTGATGATAACACAAATGTCGACGCGTGGGTGGAAACCGAGTCGATTGTACTCGAGCGCGATAATGAATGTGATGTGGTTCGTGCAATCGCGTGGAGTAAACGAAGCGATGGAATTGCGATTGTTTACGCGAATTCATCTTCGGCGCGTCGACGAATCGTGCGTATTGAACACGTTTGGAATGAAGAGGATCAGAAGAGTTTACGTAGCCAAAGAAAATCGGATTTGACGTTTGACGCGGAAAGTATTCAGAGTGCAACAAAAGTGCGATGCGGCGATACTGTATTTGCGTCGAATTCTGAAGAAGACGTTTTTGTGTTTTTTGGTGCAACTGCCGTACGAGTCGCGCACCCGAAAGGGAGCATCGTGCTCGACTTTCTCGTCTTGGAGGATAGCAAAATCGTCGACGAGGTGAACAAAACATCGCGTTCTGTGGCGGTAATTGCCACTTTAGCATCTGATAATTGCGTACGTTTTTGGAACGTCAGATGTATAACAAACGACGACAACGACAACGACGACGGATCAACCTCGTCGAAAACTACGTCTTCTCTCAAAGTGTGCGTTACGAATAACGAATCAACGACGGATGGAAGTAACGATTTCGTATCGTTTGACGTGCACGGAGATTTTCTTCTTATATTAGATGCGAACGGATTTGCCACGACCTGGTTGTTATCAAACGTACGAGATGATAGTAATACTCGAATTGCAAAAGTCACTCGTGTTCGACGACGGTTCTCGATGTTTAATGCTCCATTTTGTAACCAAATTCCCATTTCGGTGATGGCAAAATGTACTCTCATTGAATCCCAAAATCGAGTCGCCGTGGAAGCGATTGTGTATGATAATGAACGCATCGAACGTTCGTATGGAACGTCCAAATCATCTGTTTCGACGTTTATTTCAAGCGGACACTCTTGCGCATTGAACAAAATCGAGACAAATTCCAAGGCGGATAAAATCGGGACACTAGACATGTCCGGCAAATTGAAGTTCTGGTCGTCTAGCAGCAATGCGAGCTGGACTTCTTTAGGTAGGGCAGTAGAAAATGTAGAATCGTTCGCCTGGTCGAATTCGGACGAGAATGTCTTGTTCGTTTTGCGTCGTTCGAATAGCAGTGGCAGTGGAGACGAGCCGCTCGTGCGCATTGTCGTCACAGACGAGAATGTTTTTTCAGTGTCTTCAATAACGCTTCAAAATCATGATCCAAGTACGGTATGGAGTTACGACCGTTTAGACGTGATAGGGGAGGGTGACGTACTGATTTTAACGCCGAGAATCTCTGGCAATGTTCACGTTTGTTCAATTAAAGAGCGAAAGAGTGAAAACAATACTAGTATTTTCGAGTATAAAGAGATGTCGATAGCATCCAAGAAACCGCGCGGTACATATGACATCGTCAAAAGTACAATTTCTGGACCAATTATCGCGTGTTTCGATGGCTGCACTCGAACAAACTTTTGGCGTTTTGATAGTGAAAAGCAAGTTTTCGATCTGCTTGGTCATGTCAGTTCCTCGAAACAGTCGTTTGTGAGTATTTCGCCGTGTGGTGCTAGGGTATGTACGGTTGATGTATCTGCGAAATCAATCGAAATACTCGACGCCTCTGGTGAGCGCAACGGTAGATTCACGAGTGTGGCAACGTTTACGTGCGATGAATCTGAAGGATCAGGAACGACTTCCGCGGAATGGATTGATCTTGGCGGTGGCACACTGGCGTGTTTGGTAGCTTTCAGACAGAAAATATTCATCCTTGCGCAGAATTCAAAACTCAGGGCATGGACAACCGCATATTCTCGCGCAACGGAGAAACCAATCGCGCGAGCGGCATGGAAGTCCAACGGTGAAAGTATAATTGTCTCGTTTGACGACGGTGAAATATTATCACTCGGAGCGAATGGTAGTACGTCTTTAGCGCGTGAAATTGCGAAACTTTCTGCTCCGTTACCATGCTACCACCCCGCAGTCTTGCAAGACTGGATTGTGCGCCGAAAAGGGCATCGCGCGAGAGCAGCGATTCGAAAAGTTATCTCGCACCTCGAAGACATGAACAATAGCGGTATGAACATGGAGTTTACTTCCGCACGAAGCACGATTTCTTCGATATTAGAACTAGAAAACTCAAACGCGGACGATCGACCGTCAACTCCTCGTGGAAAAGTCATCTCACCTAGAAGCGCATCGAAAATGCCGACGTTTAGTAATGAAAGTAATGCGCCTATGCCATCGCTCGTTCCAGAATTTGATATGAGTGCATTTGGAGGTTTCGGTGGCGGTGGTACTAGCAACAACCTCACGGCAAACAGAACGAGTCCGAACATGTTTGCACCCGAAAACCTCTCGCGTCAAAACAGTGTTGCTTCCGAATCTACTTCATTCTTTCGGCAAAATTCAAACAGTTTAGACGATTCAGTGTCGACAACGACGACGTACACGAGCACCGCCGGTGCGACGGGCTCATCCGTTTCATTTAGTGAGGCCGAGGCAGAAATTGCAGCAGATTTATTCTCTCGTCATGCGGATTATCTTGGACTTAGCTCGCAAGAAGCGATCGAAGCTCTCGGTTGTCTCGACGCTTTGAGAGATAGCGACGTAGGTATTGAGGCGACGGTTGATCAAGCCGGGAGACGTTTACACGCACTCCATCGCGTTCGCGAATTGAGGTTTGGACGACAACGACGATTGGATAACGTTGATGTTACGGGAGAAGAGTTACTCTGGGCTGCACATTGCCAAACGGGTGAAGCTGTTATCGACGCCATCCTCCATGCCTCATCATCCGCTCAAATCGCTTGGCGCGACTTGCGCATGCTTGGCGTCCCGATTTGGCTGCGCAATGAGACAAATTTAAAAGCGATACTAGATAAAGCCGCGCGCGCCGCGTTTGCAAAAACGAAAGATCCTGAATCGTGCGCGTTGCTTTTCGTCTGTTTAGGTCGAACGTCAGTGTTAGCTGGGTTATACAAAGCGAAGAAGGACCAGAAACTGTTTGAGTTCTTATCTCGAGATTTCAATGAGAAGAGGCACCAAGAGGCGGCATTGAAAAATGCGTACGCGTTGCTTTCAAAGCATCGATACGAACTCTCTGCTACGTTTTTTGCGCTCGCTGGACAGTATGAAGATGCCGCAAAGCTTTGTTTGAAGCATTTGAACGACGTGAGCTTGTCGATAGCTATTTTGAGATGCGCGAAGGATCCTTCGTCGTCGTCTGTGATTAGTAAGGATGGTTCGTATGCCATGGAGAGCAAAGTTTCCAAATTTATTCGCGAAGAAATTCTTGACGATGATGTAGATGATGTAGATTCGTTCGATGCAAAATGGCGAATCGCGGCGTATCATTGGATTTCTGGAGATTGTGAGAAGAGCGTCGAAATGCTTTCGCGACTTGTAGGAGGGTACGATACCCTTATCGATTTCGAAACAAAAAAGGAAAGCCATGGTTCGAAAGCGTCTGCTTTAGATCTCTTGACGCACATAACTTCGCGAAGGCGCAAAGTTGTAGAACCAGGTATCATCGCGGCGTGCGAGAAGGCATTGGAAACGAAAAGTGCGAGCGTTTCTCGCGCGTTTGAACTCGCTGGAATGCCACTAGCAGCATTAGAACGTTTAACCAATTCACGGAGTATACGAGATAGTCGTGACGATGGTTTTAGATACCAAAATATTGCTGATGAGGACGATGTGCCTGAATTTGAACAAATCGGATGCATTTCTCCGTTGAAACAGAAAGATAGCATAGATCACGCGATAGAGCTCGCCTCGACGGTGGTTGAAAACTTTGGTTTAAACGATGTGGTTTCGCCGTTGCGACGTTCGGTTTCCCAGCTCGTGAACACCGGTCAAATTGATTTCGATGGCGCATTTGGTCGGAAGCTAGACCCCAATGCTATAACGCCAACAATTCCGGCAGAGCAAAACAGTGTTCCCTCAACACCTTTGCCCGCGAAATGTGAAGCGCTCAAACATCAGGGATCTTTATCGATTTCAATTGAAGGAAGGAATGGCGATGAAAATGAAACTTCCGTTAAGCATCCGCACACGCTCAAACAGAAAGGCGTTCATTTTGTCGCGAAGAGTGCAGCAGCGCGTCTCGCCGCTAGTGCTCTTTTAGTCGCTTTTGACGAAAATGGGAGATACGCAAACAAGTACAGCGATGTACCAGACGACGCGGAAGCGTGCACGGAGATGCTTTCTAGAGAACCATTCGATGTTGACGCGCACATGCTTCGACAAAATCTCTCGAGACGCGCGTTTACGTTACGATTTAGCGAACGTAACATAAATTCAAATATGAATAGTTTTTCTTCGGGAACGGCAAATGATGGTTTAGCAGAATTCTTTCGATTGTCAGTGAAACGTAAAATTGCCAATGTCAGTGCAATGAATATTAGCACCTCATCCACGAAACGTACTGTTTCTGACCAATTGAGGAAAGATAAGGCGACGATAATTTTGAGAAATCCGATCGAGCTCGCGCGTCTCAGCGGTGACGGCTTCGTCGACTTATGTTGCAACGCGAGAGATACAACGGAGTTGGCAGTAGCTGCCGTGCGTCGCGGTTTAGTCACGGTTGATTTGAAAGAGCTTTCGAAACTGGGGGATAGTAAACGCGCTCCTGGTGTTTTATCAGCGGCTGAAGCTATTCGACGCGCAACGATGGATAATGTGAGTGGAGAATCTACGCTCTCTTTGGCGGAATTATTCGGATTTTCACAGAAGCAAAATTTTTGGGCCGAAGCTGCAGTACCGCTCGAGGATTGGAACGTGTCATTCGCGCCTAAGTATGCAAAACGGACGAAACGAATGTCTTCATCCAACGCATCCAACGCTACTATGGACGATAGAGAAACTTCGTATTCGGACGCGCACAAACGTCCAGAGACGCCATCCCCGGCTCCAAAGACGCCGCACTTACACGATTGGGGCCACGAGCTCGGTGTCGTTATACCAGCCGCGACGGCGTTGTCGCGGCAAGATTCTCAAACGTCTCCGAGTTCCTCGCCTCGATTCAGTCTCGGCGGTGGAAAAGAAAATGACTCACCCGCGGATGTCTCAGCACGAGTCGTCGTTTCGCACCCATCGTTCCCGATATTCGCGTGCGGCAGTTCCAATCGAGGCTTACAAATTTGGAGGTTTGGATTCGAAGAAACGAAAAAACGTTTTCAACTCGAAATTCCAAATAGAAAGACGACGTCAGATGGAGGTGGGTCGCACTCTTCCTCATCTTCGTCGCCCGTCGCTCTCGCGTTTAATCCTACGGGTGAACGGTTAGCGTGCGCCACCACCGATGGTCGAGTATCTTTGTACGATTCCTCCTCACTGCAAACGATGGCGTCTAGATTGTGCGTGTTTGATAGCAACTCCAACAGTTCAGCGTTTGTTGCCGCAAAGCCAAAGCAAGTTGCGTTCATTACAACTTTAGTCTGTGCGATTGCGTGCGAATCCAAAGGATATTCCAATGGCGTCACAGGCGGCATGATGCGTTCGGAGAAGGCGTTGGCAGATGGAAACGGCGTTTTACTCTGGGACGCGGCGCAACCGAACGCGGCGAGATGTGGCGTATTGTATGATAAATATGGCGTTACGAGCGTGTCGGATTGTGCAAGCAGCTCACCATCGTTCATCGCCTCTGGCAATAGAAACGGGGAAGTTGTTTTGCACGACCTTCGCAAGCTCTCTTCGTCGACGTCTGCAACACCAACGACGGTTCTCTGGCGCTCGACCGCAAGTTCAGCAAACTCCAGCAAAATCGCCTCTTTGCTCCACCACACGACCACCACATCCTCTCCAAATCCGCGCATTCTCCTCTCTGGGGACGACAAAGGCGACTTGCGCGTATATTCTTTCGCGGATGGGAGTCTCATGCAATCTGTCGACAAGGCACACGACAAACACGCGTTCGTGGCGCCGAGGATTGGCGGCGCCTCGGTTTCCGTCGGTTTGAGTTCGTCGTGCGGATTGGATAAAGGCGTGTTAACCGCCGGAGGCGACGGTGCCGTAAAGCTGTTTCGATTTGTCGTGGAACAGAAGGAGTAGTGAGAATAGTGCGAGTATGCCTGTGAATGAATGTGTGTGTCGTGCTGTTTGTGTTTGTTTGTTTGTGTGTGTGTGTGTAATTCATACGAGTAGATCGCGCGGCGTTTCGCAAAGTCGTTTCTTTCTTTTCTTCTTTCATCTTCTTTCTTCTTTCTTTTCTCTTTGCATTCTCGAACCCCAAAAACGCGACGCCCCATTCGAAAGAAGCACGATGTCTGCCGCCGCGAACTCGGCCGCGTACTGGAGAATCGCTGGCATGTCGTACTTGAAGTACGCCAATGCCTGCGCGGAAGTCGTCAGGGGTGCTTTGAAGGAACCGCATTTGTCCAAGGTACGCGCGTGGACGTTTGGAGTCTCTTTTCGTCGTCGCGTCGGATCCACGGAATCACATTCGTTTTCTTCCCCGGCTTGAGGGGTCTCTCTCTCTCTCTCTCTCTTTCTCTCTCTCGAAAGACTCACTCTCTCTTTCTCTCTCTCTCTTTCTACAAAGGCTCGAGCTCGGGACGCGGTGTACTTTAAGTCGACGAAATACGTGAAAGGTGCGCCGGAGGCGGCGGTTGTGACCGAGGTAGTTCCAGCAGAGCTCCCGAAGTGATTTCCCGAGAGTAGATTTTAGATTCAATAATGTGTGAGCGAATTGGAATCGAAACGTGTACGACTACATCTATCGTTACTCCTTCTTCTGTGAATTACAACGCGCGCGTTTCTTCTCGTAAAAGCGGTCTCGTTTTATCGTCCGTCGATCTTTTTCGAGAACCGGCATCATCGAACAACGCGTCTTCTTTCTTTTCTCCTCGTCTCGTCATCGCATCTGATCTCTCTCTCTCTCTGTCTTCTCTTACACGAGATCGAGAGGTCCCCGCAAAGGCGCAGGAGAGAACCGGCATCATCGAACGCGTCTTCCTTCATTTTTCTCGTCGTCGTCGTCGTCGTCGTCTCGTCATTGCATCTGATCTCTCTTACACGACGTCAAGAGGTCCGCGAAGGCTTGACACTGCGCGACGTTGTCGCTGTTTTGCTCCAAACACTTGCCGAAGAGTTCCATCGGTGCTGCACACGGGTTGGCCCGCGCGTCGATCCCACTCGCGCTATTCTCGACCCCGTCGTTCTTGTGCTGTTCGTGCGCCTCGTACGCGATCGTCCGCGGACCCATGACGCCATCGACAGCGCGATGCCCGATAGAAGAGCCAGCGCCCCACATCATTCCTTGACCAACCATGTTCGCCACGGCCCCGAACAAAGAGGATCCGCCACCGTCCCCGCGTCTGGTCGATGGCGGCGGCGCGCCGGACTGCGACCGCGTTTGCGGAGGGGGCCTGCGAGAGAAACCACCGCCACCGCCACGTCTTCTGCCCATGTTTGTTTCGTGTTGTGCGCGTCAAAAAAGTGTGACGAAATGGTAAAAATTCACTCGTGTGCAAAACAAAAAAGCTGATTGATGGTACTAAAATCCTCGCTCTATGAGTGTTCATGCATTTCTTTCTCTGTCTCTTTCTCTGTCACTGTCTCTTTCACGCACAGGCATAAACCTCTTCCTGTGCTCATGGAAAAGCTGGGGTAGGAAACTCTTCGGAGAATTCGCCGCTGCTTCCATTCGCTCGCTTCGCTTCGTTTGCGTTTTCGTCTTCGTCTTCGTCTTCGTCGTCGTCAAATCCGTCTTCGATGCCGCCAAACTGTTCTAAAGGAAATGCTTTCTTTTTGTTTTTATTAATGGCGACGATTTCGTCGGTCGATTCGTCGAAGTCGAACTCAATCGAGTCGCCGTCGTTGGCGAAGCCGCTCAAGAGACACTCGGAGAGTTGGTTTACAACCATAGCTTGGACAGCTCTGCGCATCGGGCGAGCGCCGTATTTCGGCGAGAATCCGTTGCCAAGTAGCGCCTTTTTAAAGGCTTCGGTACAACTGATGACGACACCCTTTTTTGCACATCGTAAAGAAACAGAGGCGATCATGTTTTCTGCAATTTGCGCGACTTCGAGTTCACCGAGTGGTCTGAAAACAACGATTTCATCCAAGCGATTGAGAAATTCCGGTCGGAAGCGTTTGCCGAGATTTTTGCGGGCGAGTTTTTTCACTCGCTCGTAGGCATCTATTTTCGCTTGCGGCGTTTTCACACCAGTGAAATTTTCTAGAATTTCTCGTGAAGCTATGTTAGTTGTCATGACAAGCATGGCGTTTGTGAAATCAACCGTCCGGCCTTTACCATCGGTTAATCGACCGTCTTCTAAAACTTGGAGCAACGTGTTAAAGACGTCCGGATGAGCTTTCTCAATCTCGTCAAATAAAATTAAGGAGTGCGGGTTGCGTCGAACGGCTTCAGTAAGTTGACCGCCTTCTTTGTATCCAACGTAACCAGGTGGAGCACCGATTAATCGCGATGTACTCACGGCTTCCATGTATTCAGACATGTCGATGCGAACAAGATTTTTCTCGGAGCCGAAATAAACCGTCGCTAACGCTTTGGCGAGTTCCGTTTTACCGACACCGGTTGGGCCAGCAAAAATGACCGAGGCAACAGGTTTACCTGCGTCGGCTAATCCAGATCGACCTCTTCGAACGGCTCGCGCGACCGAGACGACGGCTTCATTCTGACCAATCACTCTTTTCGTCAACTCTTGTTCTAAATCGAGTAAATTCCTCGCTTCTTCTACCGTTAACTGTTTAACAGGTATACCAGTCCATTCCGAAACGACTTCCTGAACATCCATCGCGGACACCGGAAGAATTTGTTGATCATTGGCCGTTTTATCTCTCAACTGTACCAACGCTCCGGCTTCATCTAAAACATCGATAGCTTTATCCGGTAAAAATCGATCGGTGATGTACCGACTGGACAACGCCACAGAAGCTTGAATCGCTTCATCCGAAAATGATACTGCGTGATGTTTCTCGTAAGTTTCTTTCAATCCATCTAATATTTTCAACGTGTTTTCCGACGACGGCTCGTCCACTCGCACCGGTTGAAATCTCCTCTCTAACGCCGCATCTTTCTCGATGTATTTGCGATATTCGTCTACAGTGGTTGCACCGACGACTTGGATTTCACCTCTCGCTAACGCTGGCTTCATGAGATTGCCTGCGTCTAAACCACCGTCGTCGCCGGTACCTCCGGCACCAACAATCGTGTGTATTTCATCGATGAATAAAATAATGTCGCCGGCTGATTTTACTTCCTCCAACACTGAGCGCAGACGCTCTTCAAAATCGCCTCTATACTTCGTATCCGCGAGCAACAAACCAACGTTTAAGGACAAGACTCTTTTATTCTTCAATCTCCTTGGCACGACTTTGCTATCTTCTGCAATCAAATTCGCCAACCCTTCCGCAATAGCCGTCTTCCCTACCCCTGGATCACCAACCAAACATGGATTTGACTTTCGTCTTCGAACTAAAATTCTCACCGCTCTTTTCGTCTCCTCATCTCTCCCAAACACCGGATCCAACTCGCCTTTCCTAGCCATCGCAGTTAAATCCACCGAACACTGCGCCAAAATATTCTTCACTTTTTTCTTATCGATTTTCTTCCCGCCAGCCCCAACTAACTCTTTCTCGTCGCCGACGCCGTTCACAAAGTCTCTCAATAAAGGTACGTCCACTTCAATGTTGTATCTCGGACTTGTCAAAACGTCGTACGCTGTACACTGATCGTCCGCCACCATCCCAAGTACTAACTCCTTCATGGTCACTTCGCTTTTATTCGCGACTCTTTCGAATAACTTCTTCAAATCGTCTCCTAGCGGTACCAATCCGTCCGCTTTCTTCTTCTGATTCAACCCGCTAAACGGATTGACGAGGTCTACATCCGTCACTCCGGCTCGATCGCACAACGCTTTTTTCACCGCATCTTCTGTCGCGCCTGATTTATGCAACGCTTTCGTCGTCGGATTGCGTCTTTTCGTGCACGCGTACAGGAGATGTTCCGTGTGTACCTTCGCGCTGTTGAATTTTTTCGCGTTGTCCATCGCATCTTTAACTAAGTTGACAGATTCTCCGTCAAAGGATTCAAACATGCCAGCACCAGCACCACTCCCAGAGACCGCGCGGAGTCTCGGTTTCCTAACGCCTCTCGTCGTGCCGAGTCCTTTTATGGGGGGACCGACGAATTGGCGTCCTCTTCTGGTGCACGAGGTCGAAGGAGATGCCACGCGTGGTAATCTTTGCCATCGACACGTCGACATGTTTGCCTCTTTTTACGTCACGCGCGCGCACGCTCTTGTCTCGAGCGCGGATCCTTTGTGCACGAATTGTGAGCGCGGGGATTCGCGGCGTGGTGCACGTTGTTTGGAACTCGCGTTTCTCGCGTTCGAGTCTCGATCTTTTTCGCGAGTGTTCCGACGTCTCGAGCGCTCGCGGTCGCGTTCTTTTTATGAGGAGTGAAATTTTCGTATCTCTCGTTCGTTAGACGTTTTTCCAATTCTCCCCAAAAGAAAGGGCTCTGGCGACACGGCGCGTTGGACGTGTCGACGAGAGCTCTTTTTTCGCGAGAAAGGATGGGAAATGTGCCCGCGACGACGGTCTACGAAACCATCGACGTGCGACGGGATGCGCGCCATAAAATCTCCATCGTGTCGCTGAACCGAGCCAAAAAGGGAAATGCGATGAACAGCAAAATGTGGGTCGAAATCCCGCTCGTATTTAACGAGCTTTCCAACGATCCCTCCGTCAACGTCATCGTTCTGACTGGGAAAGGGCGCCATTTTTGTTCCGGCATAGATGTTTCTTCCCAGGAAACACTGTTTGAAACGCTCGGGGATACCGAGAGTGAACCAGATGGAGGCAGACGTGGGGAGTACCTTCTGAGGCACATACAAAGGCTACAACGGTCAGTGACGAGCATAGAAAAATGTAGGAAACCGGTCGTTTGCATGATCAAAGGCGCGTGCGTTGGGGGTGGCTTAGATGTAGCGGCAGCTTGTGACGTGAGATATTGTGACCGAACGGCTTTTTTTAGTGTCAAAGAGGTTGAGTTAGGGATCGTCGCGGATATCGGGAGTTTGCAGAGGTTACCTAGTATCATAGGGTTCGGGACGGCGATGGAGCTCGCTCTGACTGCTAGGACAGTACAAAGCGACGAGGCAGAAAGGATTGGGTTAGTTTCTAAGTGTTTTACGAATGAAACAGAGTTAGAGCACGCATGTTTAGAGGTAGCGAAAAGAATGGCGAGTATGTCGCCGTTGGCAATTCAAGGAACAAAAAGAGCGGCAATAAACGCGAGAGATTCTGAAAGCGTCGAGAAAGGATTGGAATATATAGCTTTGAAAAACGCGGCGCAGTTGATTTCAAGCGACTTAAAAGAAAGTATGAATGCGAGGTTTGAGAAGAGAAAACCTGTGTATAGCCGTTTGTAACTATGTATCTAATGTACCCGGTACCATACCCAGTACCATTAAATCACTGCGTGCGTGAAATACCTAAATCTCTATGCCGTGACCTTACCTAGATGTGGCTGTAAATACGCCAAAGCGTGCGATGGTTTTGCGACTAGATCAATTGTGATAAGCTCAAAATCATCTTCACACACAACTCTGATAGGATTATCACCACCTTTACTGCTATCACTACCATTACAACCCCTATCAACATCCAACACTTCTTCCATCGAACTCCATGCTCTCATTGACGCGCCTACAAGACCACCAGCCTTCTCGTACACGTCTCTTACTTTCCTTCCAGCTTCCGTACACTCTAAAATCTCCACTAAAACAATAACCGCGTCACCATTAAAATATAAATCTCGCACGACGTGTGACGCATGCATGCCATCTAAAACATCTTCATCCATCGCCACCGACGACGACTCTAGATACCTAAACCTCTCCTTATACCTCTTAACCGACTCTGGGTCGTTCACATCGCATTCGGGATGCTCTAACCGTCCATATATTGGTAACCGAATATCCCTGATTGCTTTTTCCATCACCGATGTACTAAATATCCGGCCATTACGGGTCACTTCGTTCACTCTCGTCACTTCTCCGGACAGGAAAAGTCGGTTGGCGTTTCTCTTCAACGACAGCACGAAGCGCTGATATCGCTCGTGGTTTTGTGTCGCATCCGCTCGTTTCTGCCCCTCACCGCCTCTCGCTCGATCGGATCTGTCACTGGAAATACCGTTGCCCATTGTGGTTTCTTATCGACGTCGATTCGTCGTCGTCATCGCATCAGCGCGTGCAAAGAAGACTGTGGCTTTTCAAAAGTGGTTTCACTCACTACTTTTCCAATTTCCCTTATTTTTATTCCATTTCTTTTTCTCCGCGTTTTTGCTTCCTCAATCCGCCAAACAACGACGTCGAAAACCGGAACGAAATGGATCGCGATGCGTCGAGGAACACGCTCGAAGCCATCAAATACACCAGAGGCACACTCTCTCTCTTAGACCAATTGAAACTCCCGCTGGAAACGTCATTCATCGCCGTCGAAAATTGCGACCGATGCTTTCGATGCATTAAGGACATGAACGTGCGAGGCGCGCCTGCGATTGCAATTGCCGCCGCGTTGGCTATTGCTGTCGAGCTGGAAACGGTGTACGATGAAAGTACCGATTTGTATGAGTTTGTGAAGCAAAAATCGGAGCATTTGTTAAAAAGTCGCCCGACGGCGGTCAACTTGGGCAACATGGTGAAAGCATTGCAAGAGTACTGCAAAGAGGTGACGCGAGGAACATCGGATGTGCAAAACGCTAAAGAGTTGATCATCAAATGGTGCGAAAACATGCTAGAAACGGATATAATTCACAACAAGGCGATCGGAGAAACCGGGGCGAAAGCTTTACTGAAAGCGTGTTGTAATAAGAAGAAATTGAGGGTATTGACATGTTGCAATACCGGGTCGCTGGCGACGGCTGGGTACGGGACCGCGCTCGGAGTGGTCAGAAGTTTATACGAACAAGGACGATTAGAGATGTGTTTTGCGGTAGAAACTAGGCCGTATAATCAAGGAAGTCGGTTGACGGCGTATGAGTTGGTTTACGAAAATATGCCTGGGACGTTGATTTGCGATAACATGGCAGCGTTCTTGATGCAGAAAGGCGAGGTGGACGCCATTGTCGTCGGCGCGGATCGCGTAGCGAAGAACGGGGATACAGCGAATAAGATTGGAACATATTCTTTGGCAGTTCTGGCAAAACACCACGACGTGCCGTTTTTTGTTGCCGCGCCGTCGACGACTTTGGACGTTTCGACCAAGTGTGGAACGCTGATTGAAATTGAAGAGAGATCAGGGGAAGAAATGTGCATATTTCAAGGTAAACGAGTCGCTGCGGAAGGGATTAACGTTTGGAACCCGGCGTTTGATGTTACTCCAGCATGGTTGATTGAAGGTATTGTGACTGAGCGAACTTGTTTGTATAAAAATAACAGAGGCGAGAAGGACCAAACCGAAGCGGCGTTTGATATCGGGAGACATGTTGAAGAGATTGAGGCCATGGATGGTAGGAAGAAGAAGAAGAAGAAAGTGGACGACAGTGATGCGAATACAAGAGAAGATGATGCGACTACTAATGGTGACGATTTTTACGCATTAAATTTAAATTCCGTTCTTGATTACGTCTCGCAATATCCCAAAGTGTGCGCTCCGATTGGAGGCAAGGAGAGCAAAGAAGATTGGGTCTCCAAGGAAGTCGGGGACGGGAATATCAATTTCGTGTATATAATAACGAACCAGAAAACAAATGCATCTATCGTCCTGAAACAAGGGTTACCGTATGTGAGATGTGTAGGGGAATCTTGGCCGTTGACACAAGAACGCGTTCGATACGAGGCTGAAGCGCTCATCGCAGCGTACGGTTTCTGTCCAAAGCACGTGCCGGAGGTGTATTTATACGACGCCAAAATGTCTACGATTGCCATGCGATACATCGAGCCACCAAACAAAATCGCGCGAGTAGGGATCTGCGAAGGCAAAACGTACGTGAAGATGGCTGAGCACGTTGGGACGTACTTAGCCGAAACGTTGTTTAAATCAAGCGCCATATGCCTCGGCGCGAAAAAATTTCGCGAGAATCGAATCGCATTTGGTGCGAACGAAGCCATGTGCGCGCTCACCGAGCAAGTCATCTTCACCGAACCGTATGGTGTTGCCACAAATAATAAGTGGACATCTCCTCATCTCGACGATATCGTTAATGAAATACAAAGCGATGGTGAACTGAAAATAGCCATTACTGAAATCAAAGCGAAATTCATAAATGAATGCGAAGCGCTTTTGCACGGAGATTTGCATACCGGAAGTATCATGTGTGGAGATACAAGCACGTACGTCATCGACCACGAGTTTGCGTTTTATGGGCCAATGGCGTTTGATATTGGCGCGTTCATCGCGAATTTATATTTAGCCTACTACGCCTCTGACGGTTTAGGACATTCCGAGGATCATAAGAAAAATTTGCATACAATGATCAAAGACGTTTTGATTCGGTTCGTGTACAATTTTAGCACATTGTGGCGAACCCATGGTAGGCAAGAAGACTTTGGAGGTCTTTCACACCCGCTTGTATTTACTACGGGTACATCGCCCAGCTGCGATTCGCCAGATTCGGACCACTTTCAACAAACACAGTTGGATTTTATCAGTAGAGTGGTTTATGACGCGCACCGTTTCGCGGGAGCGAAGATTATCCGACGTATCATCGGAATCGCGCACGTCGCCGATATGGAAGGAATACAAGATATAAACATGAAAGCCAAGTGTGAGCGAGAGGCATTGGAGATGGGTATGCGACTTTTGAAAGGCAAATATACGTGCACAACTTCTGTTCGATTGAGTATGAATTGGGAGTCCCGCAGAAATCAACCAGTAAAGACTGCGACAGAGATTGAGAATAGTGCAAATGATTCGGAGGAAACCAAAATGCTCTATTTTCACACGAATGTTGATTCTTAGCCAGAGAACGACTTTGCTACGGTAGTTTCCTTTTATTATTGCAATGCTATATGTCATAAATATAGAGATGTGTGCATTAAAGAATACCTATTACTCAACTCTTTCTGAGGCTTCTAGTACGAAAGAATCCCCCTATTTTCTTCTGCGCTTTCTCGTCCAAAGGTTGCGCCGTTGTTGCTGTTGTCGCCATAGTCTTTGCTGTCGTCGTTGTTGTTGCTCCGTACCCAGGAATACTAGGATATTTTTGCTGAAATTTGCTACTACTGCTATGTCGATAAGTACTCGCTTTTTGCTTTTGCTTTTGTTGCTCTTGACTACCGTCGCGATTGAAATCTTCTTCGCCTAAATACGATTTGATCAAATCGCCTTCCTCGTCTACGTGTTCTTCGAATTTCCACAAGTCGTATTTCTTCTTCTTGAATCCAGGAATATACTTTGCAAACGCATCCGTAATGACTACAGCTATGCCTAACAAGGCGATACCCGCACCTATGGTTTGCGAAAACATGACGACGTCAAACCGTCTTCCCATGCCGGAAAACTGGATACGCAATCTCGGACCATACGCTTTCGTCAACATTCGAGTTTCTGGGTTATTCATATCGAATCTACAATTATGCGGTGGATTCAGAGGAAACATATTCGTCATGTTCATCCTTTTCGCGTTTGGCGTCGTAAAATGATTCACGGCTGAAATCCATCGCATGTTATACCCGCTTGAGAGTTCCGCCAACGGATTATCCACACGATCAATCACAAACGGAATCTCCGGCGAGCACGTCTGCACGCCACCTTCTTCGATGGCCACCGTCGTCAACGTCTCGTTTTCTCCAGTCAACACGCTCTGTGGTTTCGGCACTTTCACGCCTTCGTCTAGATTACAATCAAAATACACGTTCAACAGCTGATCCGACCCGTACGTGCTAATCTCGGTAAAGTTCTTATCATTTGTCTGCGTGATATTTTCCAACGAAAACAAATTCCATCCCATCGTAGGTTCGGTTCCGTTTGCATTATCCCATCGCATCTCTTCCCCGTTTTCGTTATACATCCCCGGAAACTTCACGTTCATCCGAATGAATACGGTAAAATTGCCCACATTTTCCAACGGCAACACGTCGTCGTCCTCTTCCGCCTCCGCTGGACACCAGCCTTTAATTTCACAAAAATGCGCGCTGTTCGGGTCGCTCGTGCTCGGCAAACACCTTCCTGTTTGTCGTCCGTTTCGACTGTATGCACCTTGTACGCACGTGTTCTTTCCTTTCGCACACACTTCGTCCTGAGAGACGCCCAGGCACGTGCCTTTCGCCTGTCTCGTGTTCACCAGTCTCGTGGCCACGAACACACCATCGGATGAGTATTGCACCAAGTCGTTCGCATCGTAAACTCTCTTCTCTCCCGTTTGCGTGTCGTTCGTCGCTGCCGTGCCTTTGACTTTAATCGCCAAGACCCCTTCCGCTGGGACCGTTTTCTGGTACCCGTGTTCTCGATATAAAAGAAAACCGACGATGTACACGGACACGCACGCGACGAGAAAGTAGTACAGCACTCCGAGAGATTTCGACTTGATGAGAACCTGCTTTTGCGTCGTGTATTGACCGATCATCGTCAAAAAAAAGCTCGTCTTCTCGTCTTCACTTCTCGTCGACGCGGCGTTGAATGAAATCTGCGTCCCTCCCTCTCTTCGTCCAATTTTAGTGTTGGGTGTTACACAAGAAAGACCACCTCTCTTTTTTGTGTGTTATACTTAAACCCTAAACTTGTTGTAAATTTAGGGTTTTATGTATGCTAAACCCAAGTATGGGTTGCCTTTCAAAAGAGATCGGATTCTTCGAAGAAGAAGAATTGGAGTAATCGTGTCGCCACAGAAGAAGAAGCGTCGAAACGCTTTGCGCGACGACGACCGACCAACGAAACGCGCGACCTCTCTCGACGCTCCAAAAAACGACGGGTAGGGTTCCAAACCGCGCCGCGCGATCGAAAACAAAGTGAGAAGAAGAGAGAAGGACTTTGTGACGTCTCCATCAAAAGAAGAAGAAGAAGAAGAAGAAGAAGGTCCATTATAATAATCAA
>CEPW01093678.1_pt1 | contig 17732 bp, 10 predicted proteins | sample 356211 | NCBI WGS metagenome assembly CEPW01 (sample SAMEA2620021, study PRJEB7988) | marine metagenome | biome: marine biome (ENVO:00000447); feature: deep chlorophyll maximum layer (ENVO:xxxxxxxx); material: "saline water (ENVO:00002010), including plankton (ENVO:xxxxxxxx)" | depth 25 m
ATTAACGGCAATAAGACGCTAACGAGGGAAGCATTTAATGCCCTTCCACAACAGGGTAGAATCATCGCTGACATGTTTCCTGGGGCAGGGACACCTGTACCCTTCTTAGGACTTGCTATAGACGATTCTACGGGGGTCTTAACGAGTGGTACAGAATACCTTGATAGCGTTACAAATGATGTAACGGCATGGATCAAGTTTAAACCAAGTGAAATCTCTGTAATTAGGTTTTACTATACTTTAACTGTAACGACGAATTGTCCACCATTTACCCATGTGTTTACTGGTCATATGGATGTAAGTAACAACTGGGATCCTGCACAGAATCGTTTGGACTACTATCTAAATAAGGGTATAGGCATTATACCCGATCCAGAGTAATGGCAGTATTAAAAGGAATGTCTCGTATTGGAGACATTACTACTGGGGACGGATGTTATCCCCCTACAATAGGAGTGGTTCCCACACCTCCTGCAGTATTACCTAATGTGTATGTAAACGGAATTCCCGCGCACAAGCAAGGGGATACCATGCTACCACAGGTATGTGGCGGAGTACCCCGCACTGATGTTGCGGGAGTTGGGTCACTTACTGTTAGAATAAACGGAGTATCCGCGATGAGAATTGGGGATCCTCTAGTACCAGGAGGAAAATTTGCTGAAGGTTCACATAATGTGTTCATTGGCGACAATCCTGTGGTATAATATAAAAGTCAAATTGCATTAAATCATGGCACGAAGCAAAGTTGGTATTAGTGGTGGCGCTTTTGTTGAAAGCAAGCCCAAGAAAACGCGGCAGGGATCGGGACAGCACACGAAGTATGCTGCTAGTTCCCGCAATAACAAGAAGAAGCGTTATCGTGGGCAAGGCAAGTAATTGTACTCTTTAACGCTGTACACCTATCTCGCTCCCAGTAAAGTCTGTGAGGGGGTAGGTGTTTTTTCTTTAGTAGAGATTCCGAAGGACACTTGTATATTCACTCCTGCAAAGCAGCAGTATGTACCGTGGACTGATGTTGACGAAAGTTTAAGACCAAGATTAGAAACCCTGACTTATTGCGACGAGTATGGGTTTTGGATTGATAACGACTTAGACAAACTAGGTCCACAATATTATATTAATCACTCAAATGATCCAAATGTCGCATACAATAAAGACACTGGTAAACTCTATGCCATCAAGGATATTCCTGCTGGTGTAGAACTCACTGATTATTATTTCCCAGGAGAAAGAGATTGGCATACCTAAACCATAGTCTCCCTGATTGGTCTTGTTACATGCGTAATGAGTTCTTGTACAATCACAAGAAAGGTCATGGAGAAGTAACAAAATGCGATGTCCACAGCGTTGCTAGTATCGAGAAACGAGTGCCTTTGTTTGAGGCATTCCTAGAGAATGGTGTCAACTGGACCAGGAGACCTCTCCATGCCTTCTGCTGGCGTCCTGATGCAGAGATAGAACCTCTGGAGACCATTATGTACTGGGACTGCTTCTCGCCCTATGTGGATGTACAGAGGCGTCATCGTCTTGCAGGACTACAAGCAGAACTAATTCGTCCTGATAACAAGAAAGTCTTGGGTGAATACATGTTTACCCTAGATTGGTCATGGGAGAACAAGGGAGTTCCTGACTTAAACTTCTCTGAGACACCTGAGCATAAGTGTGCTCACTTGTTTAAGGTAGAGACAGGTAACTACTATGCCTATCCAAACAATCGTATCATTTGGTATGATGATGCATGGGTGTTTGATAGGATTGACAAGAACCCAGGCTACGAGATCGATCTCACGGTATACTCAGTAGAGAACAAGCGTAAACTGCAAACTTCTGATCATTACATGTATGAGGTCAAAAACCTAGAATGAAAAAGAAACCTACAATAACAGTAATTGATGACTGTATCTCTAAGGGATACCAAAACTTTGTTGAGTCAACCCTAGAGAACCCTGAGTTCCCTTGGTATTTCAATTCTCAGATCTCAGTTCCTGGATCCAGTGACCCTAACACTGGGTTCTCTCATACTGCATTCAGGAACTATGAGAATGACAAGGGTCAAAGTCGATACTTTGAGATCTTGCTTCCTGTTCTATTTGAAGCAGTTGATAGATACAAGAAGGGACATGAAGTTCAGGATGTATACAGGATTCGTCCTGCAATGTTTGTGAAGAACCAGAATGATGGTAATCATGTAGCACACATTGACCAACAATACAAACATCATGTAATGCTGTACTATGTGAAGGACAGTGATGGTCCTACACTATTCTTTGATGATGATAAAGTTATTAAACAGATTCATCCGAAGAAGGGTAGGTGTGTTATATTTCCTGGAGAGATTTACCACGCATCATCATGTCCTAGGGAACATGGTAACAGAGTCGTAATCAACTACAATTTTCTATTATAATTAACTATGCTGAGCGAGAACTTTGGACGGAGACCACAAATGGACAAAAGAGTGGACAAGAGTGAAGAGTTTAAGGAGTCAGGAATGACTTTGATCACTGAGACTGATAGCGAGCGTCATCTCAAGAGGGCAAGGAAGATGAGAGATGTCAAAGAGGGTGAAATCTTTGACAACCAGGAAGAGTGGGCGGACGGATTCTGTGGCAAGTGATAAATAGAATTAGCTTAGTCTAGTTCTGTGTCATGCCTACTGTTCAGACATTCAAAGATTTGAGTGTCACTTTCAAGAAACACCCTGTCAACGATGATCTCATTGTTGTCAAGGATAAGGCAGCCATTGCACAATCTATCAAAAATCTTTTGTTGACAAACAAAGGTGAAAGACCATTTCAACCTGAATTAGGATGCGATATTGCTAAGATGCTGTTTGAACCATTAGATTATGGTTCAGCAGCAATCTTGAAAGGTGAGATTACCAATACCATTGGTCGTTACGAACCACGCATCACTATTGACAAAATTATCTGTCTTCCAGATGAAGGAAACAATGGTTATGAGGTGGAACTCTCTTACAGTATTATTGGCAGAGAAGATAGACCAGTCACTGTTGAATTTTTCTTAGAGAGAACAAGATAAATGCCATACGCACAGGTAGCTAATCTAGACTTTGAGGATATTAAGTCAAGTATCAAAGAATATCTGAGATCAACCTCAGATTTCACTGACTATGACTTTGAAGGTTCTGCTTTTGCAACCCTCATTGATGTGTTGGCATACAACACATATTACACAGCATTTAACACCAACATGGTGGCGAATGAACTGTTCCTCAGTTCTGCTACCCTGAGGGATAATGTTGTCTCTATTGCAAAGCAGTTGGGATATAGACCCAAGTCTATTACCTCACCTGTAGCATATGTAACTTTCGATGTTGATTATGGCACAACCACTACTGACACTGAGTTACTTCTAAAAGCAGGTACAGGATTTGTTACCTCTTATGATAACACTCTATATCAGTATGTTGCTGTCAAGGATGTCAAGGCACAAGTTGTAAACAATGTCGCGACATTTACTAATGTACCTGTCAGAGAAGGTAGTTACATTACTAACACTAGTATTGTCAATACTGCGCTTAAGAGTCAGCGTTATGTTATTGACAACCCAGGTGTAGATACAAATACAATTACCGTTAAGGTATATGAGAATGTAAACTCTACTGTATTTGAAGAGTTTCTTCTCATCGACAATATTTTAAATGCTACTCCTACCTCTAAGATTTTCCATCTAGAAGAGATTGAAGACGAGAGATATGAACTCGTCTTTGGTGATGGTGTCATTGGTAGAGCACTACAGAATGCTGAGAAGGTAGAGATCAGTTATCTAATCACCAATGGTCCTGCCTCTAACGGCGTCAAATCGTTTTCATTCAACGGTAGGGTAGAGAATGCCAATGGCGTCTCTCCTGCCTCTCCTACGGTCACTATCGACGCTTCTGCAACGGTTGCATCTGCAGGTGGTGAGAACATCGAAACTCTTGATAAGATTAAGTACACTGCACCTAGAGCATATGCTGCACAGAACAGGGCAGTGACTTCTAATGACTATGATGCACTGATTCGTAACATCTATCCTGCAGTAAGTGACACTATTATCTTTGGTGGTGAGGATCAGGATCCACCTCAGTATGGTCGTGTATACATTGCTATCAAACCAGAGGATGCTGCGTACCTAACGAGTGTTACAAAGGCAGAGATCAAGCGAGAACTGAAGAAGTACAGTGTTGCTTCTGTTATTCCTGAATTGATTGACCCATCTATCTTATATGTTGAGTTGGGCAGTAAGATCTTCTATGATAGAAGTAAGACTAGCGACAAACCTGCTCAGATTCAGTCTAAGGTAATTGGTGCTATCCAAGCATACATCGATGGATCTGATACAGAGAAGTTCAACGGTAAATTTAGATACAGTAAAGCGATTGCTGTTATCGATAATACAGATTTATCAATCAACTCTAACTTAACTTCTGTTACAATGAGAAAGGACTTTATTCCTATTCTCAACAGCACTACATTCTATGAGATTTGTTATCAGAATGCATTCTTAGATGATGACGATCCTGTAGTATCTTCAACAGGTTTTGTTGTTACTGAATATCCTAATTATACCGTCTATTTGGAAGATAGGTTAGGCAAAATCGTCCTATATAGGATAGACTCTGCTACTGGTCAAAAAGTAGTCCTGAACGACTTTGTGGGCACAGTAGATTATGAAAAAGGCGAAATCAAAATGAATAATCTTACGATTATCAAAGGGTCTTTCGTTGATAACAGAATTCAGTTAAGAGTTCTGCCTAGACAGAATGATATTATTGCCTCAAGAGAAGTATATCTTGATGTTGATATTGCAAACAGTAGTTTTATTGCTTACGCAGAGTAATATAGATGGCGGTAACAAAGAGATCAATTTCAACTCTGATTGAGACTCAACTCCCAGAGTTTATTAATACTGAGTACGAATTATTTGGTAACTTCCTTACCAGATATTACGAGAGCCTTGAGATTCAAGGTGGTCCGCTTGATATTGCCAATAATTTAGATGTTTATACAAACATCGATTACTATGAGAGCAATCTACTAAAACAGAGTACAACTCTAAATGGTAATCATTCTGCGTCTGAGACTACACTTGTCGTAGACGATGCTACTTCATTCCCTGAGGAGAATGGATACATCAAAATTGGAAACGAAATCTGTTTCTATAAAACAAGAACTGCCAATTCTTTTGTAGATGTTAGAAGAGGCGTTAGTGGTAATACTAAATTAGGTGACTTATATTATAGCACCGAATATTCTACTAGTCAAGCATCGACCCACTCTGGTGGAGAACTAGTACAGAATATTAGTAATCTATTTTTGTATGCGCTCGTCAAGAACTTTGAAGAGCAGTATCTAGCATCCTTCCCTGAGAAGTATCTGAAGAATGCTGTAGATAAGAGAACCCTTATCAAGAATATCGGTCAGTTTTACAGATCGAAAGGTACAGAACAGTCTATTCAGTTCCTGTTCAATACTGTTGTAGAAGGTGGTGTTGAGAATAGACCCACTGTATACAATCCATCAGACTTTACATATAAGTCTTCTAACTCTGACTGGACACAAGGATATGCATTGCGTGTCAAAGTCCTTTCTGGTGATGTTAATAGTCTAGTAGGAAAAGTAATCACCCAAGAAGCAAGTGATACCTATGGATTTGCTTCTGCTACTGTTGATAATGTAAGATTTGATTCTCAAGTTGACGATGAAGATACTTACAACCTATTCCTTGCTACAGAGACATTAAACGGCACTTTTGAGATTACTACTAAAACCGAATTGACTCAGCAGATTTCTTCTGCTGCAGTTCCTGGTGATAGAGTCAATGTAGTATCTACACTAGGATGGAAGAACAGTGGTTCCTTGCTAATTGATGGCGAGACATTTACATTTGCTGATAAGAATGTAACACAGTTCACTATTGAGACAAGAGCTCAAGCAACTACACATGCTGTAGGAACTCCTGTCTATGATCCAATTGTAATTGGTAACTCTGATGTTACCATGTTAGTATTTGGATTAGTATATAATCTAACCCCCACAAATCCTCAACCAAACGCTTCTGTTGGTGACAGGATTGAAGTATCAAACCCAGGATTTGAAACTCAAGACAGCAGAATTGTTTCTTCCACTGGTTTGAGATGGCGTTTATCTCCTACGAATGCACGACCAACATCTCCAACAAATCCCACATATACTAGCGGTCTCTCTAATCTTTCTACTGATGTGTCTGCTATATTCGCAGATGACCAATTCTATTACATTGCTTCTTCTGGATATCCATCATATACTATTCTTGACAATGTAACTTCTATTCCTGGAAATCTTGCTGATCAAAAGATCCTTAAGTTGATTAGAAAGGAATCTATCAATACAACTGAGGTTTACAAGACACCAACAAATGATTTTGGTATTTTTGTCAATGGTGTTAGAGCATATGGATACAAAGATACTGAAGAAGTCAATTTTGGTAGACTAGAAGAAATTAAGGTTCTTTCTCAAGGTATCAATTATAAAAATCCTCCTTATGTTTTGATTAATGGTGTCTCTGGAAGAGCAGTTGCAAAACTAGCAGGACAGTTCGTAGAATCTGTTGAGATTCTAGAAGAAGGACTATATGGTAAAGTTCCTACGGTAGAAATCACTTCTGGTAGAGGTGCTTCTGTAAGAGCAACCATCACTGGTGGACAAGTAACTGACATACAAATTGATAATGGTGGTGAGTATTATTCAACTCCACCATTGGTAGTTATTAGAGATAAGGCGGGTCAAGGTAGACTTGCAGAATGGACAGCACAAGTTACTGATGGTGTAGTTACAGGATTCACCCAAATCAATGGTGGTGCTTTCTATACACAAGAGAATGTAGAAGTTGTAATTTCTCCTGTTGGTTCTAATTCAAAGGCAGAAGCAAAAATTACTACATGGACCAAAGATCGTATTAAGAAACTAGGTTCAAGTCTAGACGATAACAATGGTTATGTTTTCCTGAATCGCAACAATGCATTAGAGTATGGTTATGCACATATTGCTAATCCAAAATCTCTAAGAGTTGAATTAAATGATAACTTAGATGCTCTAGGTCAAGAACCTGTAACTAAGACTCACTCACCTATTCTAGGATTTGCATATGACGGCAATCCTATCTACGGTCCTTTTGGATATACAGATCCTCTAGATTCTTCTGGTTCTGTTTCTAGAATGACTAGTAGTTATGGTCTTAGAACTGCAAGACAGTTCGGTCCAACTGCTGATCAGTATGCATTAGGAACATTTGTACAAGACTATGAGTACAGACACAAGAGTGGCACACTAGATGAAAATAACGGTAGATACTGTGTAACTCCAGATTTTCCAGAAGGAACTTATGCATACTTCCTTACAATTGAGGAAGATCAAACTCCTGTGTTCCCATATATTATTGGAGAGAATTTCTATTCTCTACCAGTAGATTCTAACTACAACACAAATTTAAACCAAACTAACATCTCTAGGAATGTACAGAGATTGTTTACTCCTGGTCTTCCATCTAATGGTGGTGGATTTAATGGTGTAGTACAAGATCTAGAGTCTGGAAGTATCGATAGCGTAGAGGTTGTTGAATCAACATCTACATTCTCAGTTGGTTCAGAAGTTCTGTTTGATAACACTGGAACTGAAGGATCTGATGTAGAAGCAACAGTATCTTCTGTCAATGGTCAATCTGTCTCAAGATTAGACAGTTTTGAGACAAAAGCAGTAAAACTTGTAATTACACTTCCATCTTATGTGTTTGAGAATGATATCCTCAGACAACCTGGATCTGGTGCTTTTGGTACTATTGTAGGTACAATCAGAAACGACAATACTATTCTTGTCACAGATGTACATGGCAAATTCAACAACACTGCTGCGTTTGCTACTGATATTAAAGTATTGAGACTGACTCTAGACAAACCTTCTAGTTATGCTCAAGGTTCTGTATTGTCTTTGACTGATGGTGTTGTAACTGTCAGTGCAACTGGTGAGGTTCTAGAAAGTGTTTCTGAAGGAAACACTGTTCTTGTCAAGGTGTTATCTGGAACATTCCAAGATCAAGATACATTGGATAGTTTCCTGAAAAGTGATAATCTATCAGATACTTCTGGTTCCAAGATTGATGACATTGATTATCTAAGTGATGGACTGATTCCATTTGATATTGACGATAACATCGCATTAGTTACTACTAGCGAAGATCACAATCTAGGTATTGGTGATATTGTCAATGTATCTGTTAATCCAGATGACAACACTAAAACTGTCACATATTATGTAAGAAAGAGAATTTATCAAGAAGTAGAACTTAGAGCACCTGTATATGATACTACTGTTGATTATAGTGGTATTGGTAGACTACTTATTGTCAATGCAGGTCTTCTTTATCCTGTTGGAACATATACTAATATTGAAGTAACTGGTGGCAGTGGAGAAAATGCTACTGTTACTGTTGTCGTAAGTCCTTTAAATTCTGGAGATGCTACTGGATATGTTTCTAGTGTACAAATCCAAAATGGCGGTACTGAATACAAGAGAGGTGATGTTCTCTCTATTGAAGATAGTGATTTAAACAGAGCAGCAGGATCATCTACACAAAGAGTCAAGTTTTATGTTGACCATGTAGGTGTCTCTACTGTGGCATCAACTATTGATGTTGTCAGTGCTTCAGATTATGCTAACAATGATTTGCTTCTTATTGATGATGAGATTGTAAAGATCACTTCAATTGTTAACAACCAAGTTGGTAATGATACTTTAACTGTAGAAAGAGCACAGGAAGGAACTACTGCAGTAGACCACTACGATGGTGCTCCTGTCTCAATTTACAAACCTGGATATAACTTAAGCAGTACATATTCTGTAAATGGTAGTGAGACTATCATCTATGATAGAGATAAACAAAAACTTCTGGTTATCTATCCATCAACTCAAACCTTAGGTGCATTGCAACCTATTACAACACAAACTAGTTTCTTTGATGAAAGTACACCTAAAAAGTTTGTAACTGTAATTAATGCAACTACACCAGAGAATAGATTTGAATTTAAGTTAGATCCATCTTTAAGTATCTTTAGTACAGATGCACCTAACAACTTTGTATCTGAATGGACAGTCAATCCAATCATTCAGGTTCAAGAAGCATATCGTTATGTGTTTGATACTTCTGATGCTTCGCTGACTGGTTCTCATCTTGACTTCAGTCCTAGTGGAAACTTTAACTTGATTTCTATCGAGAAAAAAGAATCAACAGTAGCACAAGGTAATGCTGGTTCGTTTGTTGATATGAAATTTGGATTTGGTTCTAGATTCTCAACTAACACATATACAGAGAGACAACAATCCAATTTCTCTAATTTCTTCTACTTTGATCGCAATGGATCTATTTCTAGCAATGGTTCTTATCTGAGAATTGTTAAAGATCCTCTTGCTGGAAGAAACACCGTCAATTTTGTTTCTCCTAGATCTTTCTCGTATTCTTTATCAGCAGAACCACAATGGGATGGTTCTGGAACTATCTCTTATACTACAACAGGTCAATTTGCTGTTGGAAGTATTGATGCGGTATCTGTACAAAATATTGGTGCGAATTATAAAAAGGTTCCTATTGTTGTTGGTGTATATCCAAACACTAAGAAGACAGCAACTGCTACAGTTGATTTTGATTCTACATTCAAAACAATCACTGGAGTAACTATAACTAATTCTGGAAGCGACTATGTTAATCCAAAAGTAATCATTTTGGATGGTGATGGAAAGAATGCAGAATTTAAAATTACTTCCAGAGATGGCAAAGTATTGGATATTGTTGTTGTTTCTCCTGGAACTGGATATACCAAAACACCCACTATTGCAATAGTCGAATCTGATGTAAAACTATTTGCACAGGGTAGTAGAGTTGGTCTACCTAAGAATATAAAAATTATAAAAAATGGAAGTTCTTTCCATAACGATAAAACTATTCTTCCAGAGTACACAGGAAGTTATGTTTTGGTTGTTAAGGGATATACTGGTAACTTCCTCAGAGGTGAAAATGTATCTCAAACTGTAAATGGTCAGGAAGTATTCTCTGCTGTTGTTAGAGAATGGAGAGAAGGATCTAACTTACTTAAAGTTTCTAATATCCAAGGAAAACTTAGAAACAATGTTTCTCTGCAAAGTAAGATTTCAAAACAAAGTGTTACCTTCCACAGAACTTTTGTAACTCCATTTACAATTGATCTAAAACCATATGCTGACAACACTGGAAGATTTACTTCTGACAGAGGTAGAATTGGCAATGCTAATCAGAGAATTGCTGACTCGTTCTTCTATCAGGATTATTCGTATGTTGTAAAGTCTAGGTCTTCAATTGATTCTTGGAGAGAACTTGTAAAAGAAACAACACACCCTGCAGGATTCAAACTGTTTGGTGAAGTAATCATTGATCCTAAGATTGAAGCACCAAATGGTATTGAAATGCCAGAGGCATTGCCAAAGGCAGATCATTTCTCTATCATTGAACTTTGGGATCCACAGAAGAATAAAATTACTGTAGAGAGCACAAAGAGAACTTTAACTCAAACTATTATTTCCACAGAGGACTATCGTTCTATTAGAGGTTCTGGTTCTGTTGATGTAAATGAATTCGACTTGCAAACTTTACGAGCAAGAGAACTCTTCCTTATCCAGAATGCCAATGATCCAAGTCCATTTGACGGAACTTTTAATAATGACGGACAACTAGTAGGAACTAAGACATTTACATTATATAATGGTGGAACACCATATTCTCCATATAGCACTGAGAATGTAATTGTAACACTAGATGGTGTTATTCAAGAACCAAAAGTTTCCTATACTATCTCTGGTAATCAGATTACTTTTGCAGCTCCTCCACTAGGAGCATATGTTGAAAATGGTCAAGATGTACCTGCACAGAAAGTTGTAATTAGAAATGTAGAATTTAAAGATAATGTATACAATGAGAAGCATTTCAGAAAAATCAGAAACTTCTACCAAAGAGAAGGAACCTGGATTGATGCTGCTAACCAAATTGATTTAAATACAGAATTTATGGTTGCAGAGACCATTGGTTGGTTTGAGAATAAGTATGGTTATCAAATTAATGATGGCACTATTCCATGGACTGCAATTGAACAGAAGTTCACTGCAGATATGAGGAGATATTGCGATGCTCTTCAACATGACCTAAGATTTGGTGGTAATATTAAGTCTAAAGATTTCGCAGATTTGTTTGCTACAAAGTATAGCAGACAGAACATTCAATTTAACGATGCTCTACAATATCTTGTAAGACTGTCGAAACTAGCAACTAGAAACTGGGATTGGGTTGCTGTTGATGCATCTTATACTGCTGGTAGTAACATTATTAATGTTCAAACTACAGACAGTATTCCACTTGGTGCTTATGTAAGTTCTGGTGGTGCGTTCCCATCTGATGCTGGTATTAGAGTAACAGAAATTATTAGTGATACTCAAGTAAGAGTTTCTTCTCAAGCATTAGCATCTAGTGCTACTCCACCTGCAGGTGCTGCTGGTCCTGGTATCACTTATCTAAGTGGAACCCAGTCTGGTTCTCTAACACTACCAACAGCAACTGGTGCTGTTACTCCTCCAAATTCTTATACCGTTCCACCTGGATCTACCTTAACTATTCCACCTATCTTTAGTGGTCTTAATCAGGTAACATTCTCCTTCAGTGGAATTAACAATGGTACATATTATGACGCATCAAATTTAATCGATAAAAACAAAGATTATATTGTCGATTATGTTACTGGATGGGCTGCTGTAAATTATCCATCTAATACTGTCTTCCCTGCAAGTGTTAATCGTATTTTAGATAGTATCGTCTTCCATCTTCGTTTTGGTGGTAATCAAAAATTAGTAGAATATGCAGAAAGCATATTTGATCAATCGGGACCATTTGCTGCTGCTCAAGCAGAATTAATTTTGACTGATCTGTGTGTCAAGGCAATGCGTCAAACCTTACCTGGAACAACACCTTTCACAAATATTGTGCCATTTACAGATTCTGAAGTTATTACTGATGCTCAAACTCCACTATGTGCAGAAGTAGAATCTACTCTGAATACTTATTGGGAAATTGTAGAAGAAATTCTTGAAATTGGTCCTAATGTTATTGATCCTACTCAAGTAAATGCTCCAAAGAATGGTTACTATGCCACTAATCTAAGTGTCTACACCAACTACAATATTCTACCAGATCCAGAACTCGTCAATAGAGAATGTGAGGATGTAGTTTCTGCACTCACAACTTATGCTAGCATCATGCAAGATGCAATGCTTGACGGTTTAGAAGCAACTGCTACTCTACCAGACTTTATTGATGGCGAGACAAAAGACTTTGAATTATATTGGGACGATGATGGTTCTGCTGTGTCTCTAACTGAGACTGATGAGAATTTGTTAGTTGCTTTGAATGGTGTTATTCAAAGAACGAAACACACAATCGATGAACCAGCATTTGATGCATATTTCATTGATAAGTCAGTTGTACCAAATATCATTAGATTTAGTGCTCCTCCTATTTGGGATCAAGATCTTTCTGCAAGAACTATTGGAGAACCAACTCAGGTAGAGAAGTTCTTTGCAACAGGTGTTGGTAATCAAAAGAGATATACAATTGACGATGCTAATATTGATGGAGAAACAACTGGTCCACACCAGATTGTAAGTATTGCAGAAGATACTATTCTCAATATTGATGATGAGAGATTCCTGCTTGTTATTTTGAATGGTGTCATTCAAAAGAGGGGATTATCTGATGGTGGTGCTTACGATGTTATTGGTTCTACTATTAACTTTGCAACGCCAATTGTTGCAGAAGATGTTGTTGACATCCGTCTTTTCTATGGTAGAGATATTGAACCAACCGTAACACTTCATAACTATGACATCAACGGATATCTCTATCCGAAAGAACTAACAGTAACTGGACCTAATGCTGGTTCTCTGTTTAATAACTTTGTTGTTACTAGCGATTATGCTTTAACATCTTACGAAAACTTCTATTTCTATCAAGAAGATTCTAATGGAGTTTATCCATTAGGTAAAGCATATGACTGGAGAATTGTAGGATCAAACACTCTAAAAGTTAAGTTATTTACTAATAATATTGACTTTGATGCTAGCAGAGAATTATATGTAAGAACTTTAGGTGCATATGAGACTGTCGAATATCCATTCGGTCCAACTGTCACTGTTAGTATTGCATCTCTAGACAGTCAATTAGTGAAAACTGAAAGATCTTACTTCAATGGTGATGTAAGAAAATCAAATGACCTACTACAAAGAAAAGGATTCTTTAGTTTAAATCCTGGCGACAAGATTAAAGTTGACGGTGAGGCAGACTACAGAACTATCAAGTCTTCTCCTGGAAAAGCAAGTTCTAAAGATTTTAGAGTAGGTTCTGATGGTGCAAACTCTATCTACGGTTCTTTTGGAATTACAAGATATAATGGCACTACTTTTGGCGAAGGTCTTAGTATCCAAGCAGAAATTGAAAATGGTTCTGTTACAAAACTCATTTGGAATGAAAGGCAAGTAAGAGAAGAAGTTCAAAATATTTCATCTCATACTATTACAGATGCATCTTATGATCCATTAACAGGAGTTTTTGTAGGAACTATTCCAAATCATGGATTCTCAGCACGACAGTATGTTAGATTTAAGAACAATTCTATTGTCTTTACTTGTGCATTAGATAATAACGCTACTGAGCATAGTTATCCTAGAGCAGGACAAGATCCATATGCAGACAAGTGGATTCTTATTGATTCTGTAACTACAAATACATTTACAATTAATGTTGGTGTATCTTCTGATACTAGTGCTCACACATTTGTTACTTCTACCCCTGGTGGACTGCTAAGAGGAACTGATATCTTCTACAGATTCTTTAGACCCACAGCATTTAATTACTTTATTCCACCAAATATCGAGTTCATTCCTAAAAACTCAAATGGTGGTGGTGCAAGAGCACGAGTTGTTACAGTCAAGGGCGAAATTATTGGTGTACAATTGGTATCTGGTGGATCTGGATATACAGAAGCACCTATAGTTGTAGCAACACGCAAGTATAACATTATCAAACAAGATGATATTAAGGTATCTCTTGTAAAACTTAATGTACAGTCTATTGTAAGTCAGTCACTCTCAATTAGTTCTCAAATTAGTGCAATTGAACTACCACCACCAGAGCAAGCACTTATCTCTACTATTTCTCTGGTATCTCCTGCTAACTCCTCTGATATTCTTGAGATTGATATTACACCAGAACCTCTTACTGGAGAGGAAGCTGGTGGATCGATCCCAGGTGGTCAGTCACAACCTGGCATGGGTAATATCGTATACATCGAACCAGATCCTATCCCAGATCCTGTCGTAATCGATGGAAGCGGCGGTATTCTAAGAATACAAGAAGCAGATAGAGAAGTTTCTAGAATTGTATCTGTAAGAGCAGAAGATATTGTAACATTTAGTGCTCTACAGACTAGTAGAGTTGCAACAGCAATTGTACAAGTTGAGGTTGATAACTCTAGAATTACAACAACCAACTCTTCTACTGCTCCTGCAGGATATCTACAAGCACCTCTTAATATTGGTGATGATATTGTCTACATCAGCAACACTGGTAGATTCTCCAGTAATGGAAAACTACTTGTCGGTAATGAAGTCATTCGTTATCTCAGAAAAGGAGAGGACAGATTCCTTAGTGTCACAAGAGGTATTGACAGCACAATTGAGCAAAACTGGAATGCAGGAACATTTATTCGTGAAATCGATGATTATGTAAGCGTTGCATTCGGTGGTGTTCAGTCCTTCGTCAGTGAAACCAGTGTTCTATCTGGTGTTACTGAAGGTAGATCCGAGAGACTATCTCAATATCAGGTTGACGGTGCTGTAGTTGCTTCTTCTTCTACTGTATCTCTACAAAAGACACAAGTTCTGCAACTTGAAAGAGATATCATTTCTATCTCTGATGTCAAGTTTGACAGAAGAAGACAGACATCTTCTGAGAGTGCAGATGCAAACACAATCCAGTCTACAACTACTGTTGCTCTAAGTCAAGTACAAGTAGAAACCTCTTCTGTAATTCTTGGTAGTGCTACAAGAGAATTGCTATTCTTCGCACCTCCTGGTGGTGTTGTAGATTACTTCCAAGAATCAATCTTCTTTACTAATCCTATCGCAACTAGATTTAATGGAGATGTCACTCTAGTAACTAGAGATGTCACTCAAAGAAGTGGAACTATCATTGAGATTAGGAATATTCAAGAGGATGAACAAGCAGACTACATCGGAAATTATACTATTGGTAACCTAGGTGCAAACATTAATAGTTGGAATTATGTTGCTAAAGACGAAGGTGCAATCCCTTCCAGTGGAGTAAGTCTCGCTGAATTTGAATTGATTTTTGCTAGTATGACAATCGCGGACTTTGAAAGAAGAGGTAAATCCAATTATACTCTAACAGGTGATAAGTTTAATCTTGGCATCCCAACTTTCAATAACCCAGTCACTATTACATCTTCTACTGGTACAATTGGAGCAACTGTTGTAGTCCAGAGTACGACATATTTCCCAAGCGCGGGATATGTGTTCACTAGTGGCGGATCTGTCATTCAATACACGGGCAAGACTGCTACTGAGTTTACTGGGTGTACTTTATACAGTGGTCCAAACACTATTGCAAATGGAGAGGAAATCATTCCGTTTACAATCTCCTAAATAACTGCATAAATATAAATAACTTTGGCACAATACACGTCGGAAAAAGAAACCAATGGCTGCTATCATCTCTGATAAATTTAGAATTTTTAATGCGAAGCAATTCCTGGAATCGCTTAGTGAAGGCGCAAGCGATGCTAGCGCCGACCGCACACGACTCTACTTCTTTGTAGGTCGCCCTCAAGCATGGAATGTCTATGTCGAAATCATTCCTACTACGACTGGAACTCTAACAGTCGGTAACGAACTCTATGCTGGTGCTAACTACGGCGCTGCAACATGGAGAGGAACAATCGAAGCGGTTTACTCCAACTCCGTTCTATTGAGTGGAATCTTTGGATCTAGCGGAACTGCTTCTGCTCCTGCTCTAGGTGCTACTCTATCGGAATACGATGGTAGTTCAGACACTGGTGTTGCTGTTCAGTCTGGTGTATATCGCTACGCTACAGAAGATGCACCCCCACTTCCTTTAGACAACCAGACAGAGAAGTACGCTGTATACGACGATATTATTGCTGCTAAGAGAGTTACTTCCGCAAATGCTCGTGCTGTTGTCCGTCGTTATAACTGGGACACAGTTGCTAACCCTAAATTCGACATGTGGAAACCTGACTACTCTGCTACCCCAGGTGGCGGTGGTCAAGTAGGTAAGCAAACCGCTCTAGGTTTTGATTCTATTGGAGATGCTAAGTTCTATGTAATGAACTCCAACTATGAGGTATTTAAGTGCCTTTATAACGGACAAAACATTGCAAACCCATCGGGACAGAACGCTACTATCGAACCTAGCACATCTGCTGCTGGTTATGCAAGTGCTACTGGAATCTTTACCGAAGGATCTGGTGCTGGTTACATCTGGAAGTACATGTTTACGCTTCCTACCGACGATGTTCTGAAGTTCCTTTCTTCAGACTTCATGCCAATCACTCTCCCAACTGAGACAACTAGAACTGCTACTGCTGGTCTTGCTGTTGCAGGTGCTGTTGATGTTGCTCTAGTAGAAAATGCTGGAACAAACCTTCCTGCTTCTCAGACTCTATTCACCGCAATCAAGGGTGATGGAACAGGCGGTGTTCTTCAAATTAACACCACTGCTGGTGGTGCAATCGATACTGTATCTGTTGCAGTTCGTGGATCTGGTTACACTTACGCTAATGTTAGCGTTGCAAACGGTAATCTATTCAGCGATCAAGGTCTAACTTCCGCAGTTGCTTCCACTAACGCACTTGCTGGAATTGAAGTTGTTCTTCCTCCTAAGGGTGGTCATGGTGCTGATGCTGACCTAGAACTCAATGCAAAGCGTGTTATGACGAACATTCGTCTAACCTACGCTGAAGGTTCTGGAGACTTCCCTGTAGATAACGACTTCCGTAGAATCGGTCTAGTAACTGATCCATATGATTATGGAACTACTACTGAGGCAACTGCATCTACTCTAAACGGTCTATTTGCTGTTAAGATCACTGGAACAACTGCTGATTACATTGCTGACGAATTAATCACTCAGACTCGTGCTGATGGTAATATCGCAAAAGGAACTGTTGTATCCTGGACACTAGATAACGGATCCACCACTGACGGTATCCTCAAGTATTATCAGTCCCCTGATCAACACCTCCATGATGGTCAAGTATATCCATTTGAAGCAAACGGTGCTGTAGATGTTACTGGTGCTGCTTCTGCTGCTGATGGTAATGTAGATACTACAAACAACGGTACTCTAGAAGGCATTACACTAACCAATGGACTTGGTACTCCAGAGATTGCTAATAATTCTGGTGACATCATTTACATTGAAAACCGTCGTCTAATTACTCGTGCTCCTGACCAGATTGAAGATATCAAACTTGTTATCGAATTCTGATTCAAATACATATCTAAAAGTCCCCCGAGCGATCGGGGGATTTTTTTTAACTCTATAAATACTAGGGACTAGATACTAGTATTTGGCGGAGTACG
>CEPW01045467.1_pt1 | contig 17671 bp, 10 predicted proteins | sample 356211 | NCBI WGS metagenome assembly CEPW01 (sample SAMEA2620021, study PRJEB7988) | marine metagenome | biome: marine biome (ENVO:00000447); feature: deep chlorophyll maximum layer (ENVO:xxxxxxxx); material: "saline water (ENVO:00002010), including plankton (ENVO:xxxxxxxx)" | depth 25 m
CACCATCAACAGTTACCGAAGCAACTTTAAATGCAGTAGCACCGTTTGGAATTACAAATGATGATGTTAAAACTTCAGTGGCATCCATCATAGTATCTAAAGTCGTACTACCATCACCTCTGAAGTTTAGAGTTACATCACCAGTGGTATTTTGAGAGTACCACAATACGTTACGACCTTTTGCATCGAAGTTAATAGTTCCAGTTGCAGCACTACCAGTTACATAATCAGCATCTTCAAGCATACTGTGAACTGTGAGAGTTCCAGTAATATCATTGTCTCTTGCTTCTGTTACGAGACTTGAATATGTACTACCATCATATGTTCTCCAAGATGTTTCTGAGTTATCCCAGATAAGTTGTCGAGATGAGGTTACAGCACCATCAGCAGCAGTTGTGAGATTAACTTGAATACCACCATCAGCAGCAGTGAGACTGGCACCTCTTCTCAGTTCAATCGTATTGTCTTCGACATTTAAGGTTGCAGTATTAAGAATGGTTTGTGTACCTTGAACTGTCAAGTTACCAGGGATTGTGACATTAGCACCACTAATGACCATTGCGTTGGTAAAAGTGCCACCGTCCATGACATCAATCAAAATATTACCATTTTCCGAACTAGAAGTTACATCAGTAGCTACTGCATAAATTCTACCATAACCAATTTCATTACCAATAGAATTATTGCCAAAGAAACGAATATTACCAAGGGCATCATTATCTGCAGGTGTAGCACTATTTCTGAACAATGCTATGTCTGGTCCAGCTGAAGCTGCAGCATCTGTACTGATTAATCTAAAGTTATCGTTAACTGCATCACTGGTAGCAGTAATAGAACCAGTGATATTAATTACACCACTATTACCATTTGCAGTGGATAGGAAAAGATTACCTGATGCAGTGGTAATTGTATTGTCATCATTACCTGTCGTACCATTTGCAATCTCAATCTCACCAATGTGAGCAGCTGCCCATGGTAAAGCACCACTACCAATTGCAGCACCTTCATCAGCATCTGGATAAATTCCATTTTGGAATGTTGCAGCACCCTGAACATTCAGTGTGGAGTTTGCATCAATCGCAGAACTAAATGTTGCTGTACCAGTAACAGTGAGAGAACTACTAAGTGTCAGTGTCGTGAGTGTAGTAGCACCAGTTACACCCAGAGTTCCACCTAAAGTTGTATTTCCGTCTACATTCAGTGTACTATCGAAGTCAACAGCACCAACAGCATTTAAAGTAGAACTAAGTGTAGTTGCACCATCTACAGTTAGTGTACCCCAAGTGCGTGTGTTACCATCAACATCAATGGTGAATCTATCAACACCAGTATTTCTCAGTCTGACAAGTCTTGACGCAGCATTAAGTAATGTCGGTGTGATGTCCATGTCCAGACCCATGAACGTGACAGCATTATTGTTCCACGTTCTATTGATTCTTAGATCTGTACCAGCACCAACAGTAGTACCAAGAGCAAGTCTACCAGTTACTTCCAGTTCATCATCAACCTTAACATTACCAGTTGAGTTTACAATATCCTGTTGAATATCAACATCAGCAGCAGGATTCAATACAAGATTGCCTGTAGATGTCTTTAGTTCTGTACTATCAAATAGCAAATCATCACCAGACATCACCTCAGTGATCTGATTTGTGGTACTATTTACAACTAACGGAAAACGATCAGCCATTACTTTGGTGCTTTTTTAGTTATTTATGCACTGGCGTAGTCGTCTTTGACTTGCTGCGGTGTTGCGTCAACAACTGCCTGTGCTGCAGCACGTTCCTCTTCATCTTTTACGATTAATGGATTTGGAACAGTTTCCATTGATTCTGTTTCCTGATTGAAAACTTCTACTGTTGCAGGTAAAGGATCGATAGCATTGTATAGAACAACGGTTTCAGTAGTAGTATTCTCTACCCATGATCCATTCTCATCACCAACCCAGGTTTTTCCAGTAACAACTTCAACCTCTTCAGTAATTTCTGGACGGCCGACAGACAAAACATATTGATCCAATCTCTTCAAAGCAGTAGCATATCTTTCAGTCTGAATATCAGAAACTGCTTGGTCTTTCCTTGACTGAAGTTCAGTAGCGTCAATGGTTTGTTTTGGATACTTATCTTTAATTGTTTTAATTTGTGCCTTCCAAGCATTCACACCACTATGATAGATCTTATCAAATTGATCTGCATAAGAAGGATACTCAGCAGCACGTTGTTCTTTGTATGCCTCTACTTCCTTTTGATAGGTTAACTCAGCAACCTTTTGAGCAACTTCTTCTTCTGTCGGTTTAGTTTGTTCAGTATCCAACCAGTCTAATTGACCGTAGGAGTTATTGGTAATTGACCATTCAGCACCAGGCCTTAAAACTTGAAGAGCATCTGAAATTCTAATATTTTCCATGGTATTAATACTTTGATATTGATGAATACTGACCTCTTATCTCCGTTGCACTCATATATTCATCAGCACCATTTTCTCCAATTCTTACAGTATAACTTCCTTGAGAATGTCTATGATATATTTTATAAGTTACTGGTAATGTTGTACCAGGATTATCAAATATCAAAATAGGAATAGCACCATAAATTGTATTACCAGCCGAAGATGAACCCCAAGAAATAGTCATTTGACCATTGGAGATACTATCTCCAATATAAGAAAAATCTGATTCTCCTTCAATTTGACGATAGATTGCTACATTATGATATGCTGTAGAACCATTTTCTTTATGGTTTACTACTGCTTTTACTTCGATTAAACTGCTCGTAAATTTTGGTTTAATTGTAACACTAAAAGGAGTTGCTTGATATGTATTGGAACTAGTCTCATGTTCATTAGCAGTACCACCAATCTGATATCTACTTACTACAGTTTGAATTGGTACTCCAGCTGGAAGTTTCTCATAGGGAATGTGAGAATAATCCAGTTTCCTTAATTGTTCCCTGATATCTAACTCAGGTTTAGTTATTCTAACTGTCATGTTACTGTTCTACGATAAGTCTATCGTGAGCGGAAATAGCAGTAGTAACTGCCGTTGTCGTATTATTTATCCTCTGCAGACCCTGGAATTCAGAACGACCTGAAGATGTTCCAACATGAAGTATATCAGCGGCTTTATCATAAGCAAGTGCAGTTGTAACTTTCGATGAACCATATAAGGTTGCATTTGCATTCACTTGGAATAGAGCCTTTTCATCATTATACATCTTTTCGACTTGTGCTTCTGTTGGTGCTGTTTTAGAAAATCTTACAAGTGCTAAAGAACAAGCACTAGCAGGGTTTGCATAAGTCCCAGGAGATCCTACAGTTTCTTCTGCTCCGATTACGAAATTTGCATCAGATCCTGCATTGTGACTGTTTGCACTACAAGTACCACTAGCATTTAGTTTTCCATCAATATAAAGTTTTGTACTAGTAGTATCTCTTGTTCCCACCATACAATGCCAGTTACCATCATCTACTGCTTCCATACTTTCAAGTGTAGTACTACTACCTGAAGTATCTCTTACATACCATGACATTTTAGATGAAGATGATAAAATACGCACTATCTGTCCACCAGTTACAGAAGAAGTTGAAAATCTTCTCATAATTACTTGTTCTGAAGAAGTATCAGAACACTTAAACCAACAAGCAAAACTATAAGTATTAGTTCCTGGGTTTAGATTAGAGTTGTAACTTTGAGAAATAACATTATATTCACTAAACCCACTATAAGCAACTAGTTCAGCACCAGTATTAACGGCAGTCTTGGTGATTGTTCCCTTTGCACAAAAACCTTTAGGACTTGGGTTAGAACGATCCTGTATCGCTTCTTTTACTGATACTTCACTATACTCAACATAATTAGTGCCATCGGACCAAACTTCTACATATGTCGTGGTTGAATTAGCTGTAAATGTATTGTAATAAGTGCCAGTTGAAGTTGCATTGGTGAAAATAGTAAAGTCATTTCCAGAAGTCTGAGCAGGATCCTGAGATCCCGTATTACAGTGAGCAGCACCACCGCTAATTGTTTTAACAACAACCTTAACTTGATATGATTTTCCAACTACAGTGGTGAATGCTTGGTATGCTTTACTAAAAGAACCATTATCCGCAATTCTAATTGCATCTGTTTGATGAGTTAAAACTGCATTATATCCAGTCCAATTGCTAATATCACTATCAAAAGTTCCATTGGTAATTAACTCTGATGGTTGTGTAGTAACAGTATCAGATAAGGTAGCAAGTTCAGTGTTTCCTACCAGATGTCCAGTGTTAAATTCATCTGTCACATAAGCAACCATATTTTTGTTATTACCCAAACTCAGGTCTACACTGAAAATATTTAATCCTTTATCATCTGCTGTTGCTGTATCCGATCCTTTTAAAGGAGCTATTTTATTGATATCTCCATAATTCTGATCACCCCCTGGACCCATGGGAGCAGGATATTGACCAGCCTGTTCCCTAAAATAGAGTATATTATTTGTCCACCCTGAAGGATTTGATTCCGACTGTGCGCCATCCACTGGTGTAATTACATGATAAGCATAATCATCTCTATTCACCATGAGATTACCATCTTCTGTAAATTCAACAGATGGAACATCAGTATCAGCGTGATTCGCTACCTTATTAATAACTTCAAATCCACTTGTTGCACCATCAGTATTATGACCCTTGATGACACTGACACCTGTATCGTGAGCAAAAGCAATAGTAGGAATAGGCAATCCAGTTGCAGGATCAACAGGTGAATTTGGCAATACCTTCATTGCTACATGATTAACTGTTTGAGCGGTAACTCCAAAGGTGTCAAAATCTCCCAGATAATCAGCATTAATGTTTCTTCCAGATATCGGAAGAGCAAAAATTGAACCAGTATAACTACTACCAGTCTCACGATAGATTCTAGCATAATCTGGAATAAAATTAATCTCTACGAGACCTTCTCCGACAGTTCCATCTACATCCTTAAGTCCGACTACAAGTTTACCATTTAAACATGCAATAGATGTTATATCGGATCGTGAGGAAGATGCCCCTCTAGGAATCATATGAGAGTTAAGACCGATTGCATCTTGTGATTCAAATACCATCCACATTGGATGATCTGGATCATCTCCATCATAAATTGTCAATTTATTTTCTTCAGCAATAAGTATAGCAACTGCAGGAAAGTCTCTCCTACTCCCTCTAGTTGATGTACCTAGAGTTTCATTATACCATGAAGTATGTTGTGTTCTTGTTCTCCATTCTCCACTATCAGAATCTTGTGAAGTATCATAAACAAACACAGCAGTTGCTGTTTTATCTATTGTATTAGATACAGCTTTTTCTGAGTAAGTACCGTAAATTGCCATGTCTCAGTTTACCTCTTGGAGAACAAATTTATATGTTTTTCCATTTCTTCTATTTAGAAGGAAGAGATCATTCTCGCCCTCCTGAATTGTATATTGACCCCAGGTGCCATCTACATCATTTGCACTACCTTCATTGGAAAGTTGAAGGTCAGCAGAGTAAATATTTGCCCATCTTGCAGTTGATGAACCAAGATCTTGTGTTGCATCTGCACCAGGCAGAATGTGTCCTGTGGTTCTACTAATCTTTATTCTAGTAGTTTCAGTGTGTGTCGTGAAGTTATCTTGAGTTGCTGTAAAACTATCAAATCTAAGTTCTGAATCTGTTGGGTTATATGTAATACCGAAACCACTATTTTCTCCTCTTAAAACAACACTGGCAGCATGAACACCATTAGCTTGACCTACAATGTCAAGAGTAGCTTCTTGACCAAGAATTTTTAATCCAGTAGTAGTACCGTTTACATAAGCATGTGAATAATGAGAAAAAGTACCACTAGTACCACCAATCGTACCTGCACAATTAGACAGAATTAAACCAGTGAGTACATTTGTATCTACCCAGTTAGTACCGTCCCAAGCGAGAATATCATTAGTAGTTCTAGTTGCATCATTAATACGGCTCAACAAACTAATGTCTGGAGTATTAGTTAGATTGTTATAGTCTGTATTTTGTGATGCGGAAATGATCCCGCCGCTGATATTAATTGTACTACCGTCAACTCTGACCCCACCTAACGTAGTCGTAGTTGCTGTAGGAAGAACATAAGGAGATCCTCCTCCACCGCCTCCACCACCAGCAAGTGCTTCAATACTTAATGATTCGCCATCTGCAATTGTAAAATCAACACTATTGCTTACAGTAACTGTTGGAGCTAATGTGAAAAATGAGTTTGATTGTTGATTACCAACAGTCTGAGTTTGTATAATCGATAGATCTTCAACATAATAAATGTTGTCGTTTTCAACTGTCGATTTGAATCCAGTTAGTTCAGAATAATCAACTAAATCCGTTACATTACCGTATGAAACGATAAAACAATCTGTATTTGCTGGAGGAGGAGATGCAAATACAATTTGATTACCATCAATTTTAAATCCTCTCGTTCCACCACGATCAGGTTCTTGGATTGTACCACCAAGAGATACAAGTAATTGGGCAGTTGTTACTGGATAAAAACTAGTTGCTGTACCACCAATGGATCTTTGTAACGTAAATGATGTCAAGACACCATTGAACTGGCTCTGAATATCATCCAGAACAATGACTTCACCTGCTAATGGTTGTCTTCCAACGTATGCCATTTAACGTCTAATATCCTTTTTAGTATTTATCAATCTGATTCAATGGCCTGATAGACGATGATATATCCGCTCGTAACAATACCAATATTACCATTATAAGATCCTGGGTTAGCAATAACACCTGCTTTTGAGTCACCAGCAGTACCATTCTGAGTGAAATTACTAGGATATCCATTATTTACTTGGCATCTCTTTACACCAAGACCACCAAAGTTTTGACCACTATTACCCCAATCGGTGCTAGTACCTTGGGATGTAGTACCTTGTGCAACAAGCATAATAACGTCTTGCGTGTTTGCATTTGCGTTTTCTCCGTCAGATGCACCTAATCCAAGTCTGGACCATCTAGTGTCTTGGAAAGTACCTGATGGAGCAGATCCAACAATATCATTTGCAGCAACACTAACAGTACCAGAACCAATTCTAAAGTAATCACTGACGGTTTCCATACGAGTACCCCAACTGGCATTTTCACCACCAGCAGAACTAGAAGTAAAACTATAAATTAATGCGGAAGTTTGTGATTGGCCATTGAAATAAAATCTACTTCTGTTTGTTGCAAGTTCTGCCCATGCACGACTTCTTGCAGCTCTACCACTACTGCTATAACCAGTATAGTCATAGGTATCATTGAATGTATGAGTCAGAGTACCCCAATCATTACCAGTAGTACTGGATGGAGACTCACAAGGCGCCCATCTGAATAAACCATTTCCACTGGAAGAAGTATTTGTAGTATCAGCAGCAGCAAAAACACCAGCCATTACCCATAATTTATTACTGCTATAAGCACAGTAAACATTATATGGATTACCACTGTTTAATCCTGCTTTTTGTACATATGCTACACCACTGGAGGCTCCAATGGAAGCAGCCCATATAGCACCTTCAGCATCATTAGTGATTGGACTATCCTGAGTACCAAACACTCCCCCACCAACAGAACCACCAATGATTCCTGCTCTTCCTGCTCCTAAAAAAGTCGGCATAATGTTCTCCTAATTATCAAAGCTCGTCAACGAGAGTTCCGAACACTCTCTTAACACCACCACCATCTTGGTGAATAACTAATGTCAACATATTAATTTTACCCGCTTTTAATGTTGCATCACTACCACCAGAGAATCTAAGGTTTTGTGCGCTGCCACCATTAAGACTTACACCATTATTATAAGCAACTGTTCTATCACTACCACTAGCAACAAAGTAGAAAATAGTAACTGTCTGAACTCGATCGTTAGAAAGATCTAAGTTCTTAAGAGCGATTTCTGTAACATTACCAACTGCTTCTCTAGCAAAAGTTGTAGCTCGAGCACAATCAAAAGTCATTGTTCCACTACCTTGTGTAGAATAACCACCCTGACAAGATTCAGAGAAACCAGCGTTCCTAAGTTCTAGTCTACCATAAAATGTATCACCACCACTGTGAGCAGTTATTCCTCTAAGTTCTAATTGATGAAGGTTTGAAGATGAAGTAACTGTATTAGATGAATTTACCTTGAAACTAATACTAGTTGGAGTAGTACAACTACCAGTATTACTACCAATGTATAATCTATTTTCAGTGTTAAGGTTTTCCGCCATAGCGAAAGCTACTGGCAACTGCTCATTATGATAGTGAGGACTTGCAATTCTAAATTCTTTTTGTGCATTATCAGTTCTGGTCGAAGTTCCCCCAGCACCACTATCAGCACCAATGTATAAACTAATATGTGGTACGTCATCTGCAGTACCAGCACCACTAAAACAAACGTCTAATGCACAGTCTGCGTTAGCATTATTGGCACCATGAGCTGCAGGGAAACCAGGGGCGGAAGTAAGAACACCAACTGCTGATTCACTTACATCTACAAATAGTTTACCACTACCGATGTTTATATCACTTGAACCAGTAATCGTAGTGGCACTGACTGAACCACCAGATTGACTACCTTCTAGGTTTGCAACTAATGTACCAGTAGAAAGTGTTAGGTTACCAGTCGCACTTCCAACAGCTGATGTAGTACCAAGTGCAAATTTATCTACAGATTCATCCCAGATAAATGCAACATTAACATCAGAACCTCGTTCAAAAATTAATCCAAGGTCGTTTGAGTTATTACCAGTAGCACCAGTATTCAACTCAAGTAAAGAGTCTTGAATCGTAGTGTTCGTAGTGTTTACTGTTGTGGTTGTACCACTGACGGTCAAGTTACCAGTGACTGTTAAATCACCACCAACTGACAAATCCTGACCAGAGGGGATAGTCGCACCATACGTTAATGTAGGTGCCCCCGTCCCGACTCTATTCTGAATATTATCTACTTTTAATGTGGACATGAGGAGTCAGACTTTTTTCTACTATTTAGTGTTTTTAAACAACAGCATTTGCGACCCAGGCAGGTTTTTCTGCCCATGCTGCATATATGTATTCTCCATTATTAGCCATTGTTTCACCTGCACCAGATACGATTTGGAATCCTTCAGATGTAAAATTAATTCCATATGCATCCTGATCTTGTTCTTCAAGAGCACCAGCATCGCCAGGACTTCCTTGAACATTCCATCTTAACACCTTAGTTCTAGGATTTTCAGTATCTCTTGCATTATCACGAATACCCCAATCATTATTAGCATCTACTCTTTTCGCCATAACGAAAGCAGGCTTGAAGCCACAGTAAATAAATGGGCCATTAACATCTGGTGCTGAAAAACCATCTTGGTTAATTGAACCAGAACAAGTATATCTACCAAAGGCAGAATAACCAGCAACAGCATGCCAAGAGTAAGCCACCATGACTTTGTTAGCACCATTTGTATAACCATCAACCAAATTTAACTGGGTACTGGATGGTACTCTAACTGAATTACCTCTTTGCGTAGCAGGAGTGAAGATAAGTCCATCACATAAAGCATTAGCAGATTTTTGAGGACCTTCAACAGAAATGTGATAGATGTCCCAGTTGTTAGTTGCAGCCATATTTTTATAGATTACAAAATCTGGGGCTCTGTTCAGGCCATGTGTGATGTTACCACCACCAGAAGCACCATCCCACTTCACTATACTAAAACCAGCAGTAGTATTTCTTAATCCAGATGCATTACTGATAGAACTACCAGTTGGAGTGAATGAGTCATCTGCTCTCCAACACCAAGCAACATTTAATCCATTGTTCATGTTGGTTTCATTTGAATTGACTGTGAAACCATTGATTGAATCACCATCAGCGGTACTCAAGAAATCAGTCATGTAATTGGCACTACTAGTTGCAGCACCAGTAGTAGTAGGTCTTACTGTACCATACGTTGCATTAGAAACTCCTCTAAGTCTATCAAACCAGAACTGATTTGTAGTATTACTATTCCTATGTTTGATCATAAGAAGTGCTGGTTGGAAATTAGTCTGGATGTTTTGCGAACTTCCAGTACCAGTATATGTAACACATTGCATATGTTGAGAACCATCAATGATTGTATCATGAGAAGATTCAATGTTTGCTGAACACAATGCTAGATAACCAGTGGGAGGTTTGGTAATAAAACTACCATATCCATTATCATCAGAGTGACCATTTCTTCCAGTCAAAGCAGATGTATCACCAAAGTTAAACTGGAAAGTATCCTGAGCTGAATTAGCAGTTTCTAGTAGAATAGCTGGAGCCCATCTTATACTTGGTGTACCTCTACCAATTGAACTATCAGTCCTAGTAAAAGTCTGTTCTCCATTTACATACATGGTAATGATACCATTATCAAGGTCACATGCAATACCAACAGCAACTAGACCATGAGTATTACCAAAATTATTACCATTACTAGGATTTAACAGTGCCATAGTTTTAGCTACATTATCAGAACCTTTACCTGAGGCAGTTTGGAAAGTTTGACTACCATTGATTAAAAGTCTATCAGTATCAGAACCACTTTGACCAGTTCTTATTCCAAAAGAAGTAGAATTACCACCCCAAGGTGCATCTTGACCAAGGTCTTCACTACCATCTCCTTTAGTTTCTGTAGCTCTCCAACCAATAGCCATTCCACCACCAGTATTCATCCAATCACCAGTGTTACCTGCATTTTGCATAATCTCAAAATACCATTTACCACCACTTACGGACATCGATCCAGTAAATCCTTCTTTTGCAGAGTTAGATAGACCTTTTACCCTTTTATATGTAACAGTAGCATTCTTTCTAGGATTTGTAGCATCATTATCCGTAAATGTACAGAACACATTTAAAGGATTATCTTTAATAGTTCTTTCACCAGTATCAAATCCAAAATCATCAAATCCGTTGGTGGATTGAGTATCACTTGTGGAAACATCAGTACCAGTGGTCTGAATATCAGGTGCTAATAATGTTCTTACAGATCCAGTAATGCTATTACCTTGTGATGTACCATCAGTACTAAATGTTGTCTTAGAATTCAGGTCGCCAGGAGTAAAGTTAGCTGTATAAAGTGCTTGATCAGCAACAATACGGAACTGGTTGATTGCACCTTGGAATCTAGCATCAATTGTATTGAAAGCATTATTATTACTATTTGCTGCTGTATCAGAAACACCGCCAATTATCGCTGGTCTAAAAGCAACGGGTTGATAATTAGCAGTAGAAGTTGTACGTTGTAGATATAAATTACCATCAAAAAATTGTCTAAAAACATTACCACTTCTAGTGAAAGCATAATGATGCCACGTATCATCATTGATGATACTATTTCCACCGTTTGGTGTGGTATAACTAGGTCCACTATCGATACCACTATACTGCCAGTTATAATTACCACTGTTATCAAAGAACCAAGGTACGCCAGCGGGAGCACCATAAGCGGCAAGATCACCAGATTGAGTAGCAAGAATAATTTGGAATTGATTTTCTGTATTACCACCACCAAGGTCGAATACTCTTGGATAGTAATTTCCTCTACCAGCTACAGCATGAACTTTATACCAAAACTCTAAAGTAAAGTCACCATTAAATACGTTGTGAAATTGATTGTTTGTAGTATTCAGAGTACTACCACCACTATCACCAGTTCTATCTTCAATTAAAGCGGCGTTATAGTGAGTTGCATCAGAATTACCAATTTGATTGACGAAATTAATAGATGCTCTACCAAATTTTGCATCACCAGATAAGTTTGGATATTGATTACTACCAGTTCTAATCCAATGTGGATTCCAAGTGGTATCAGCACCAGAACCAGAAACTGTAGCCTGATCTCTTACAATTTCTGCAACGTGGTTTGCAGGAAGACTTAAAAGATGTGTAACAGTTCCAGTAATCGAACTGGTAGAAGTATCACCATCAGTTGTGAATGTAGTCTTTGAAGTAATATCACCAGGAGTAAATACCGTATCACCAGCAGTAGTAGTGCTAGTAGTATAAAGTGCTTGTCCCGAAGTAATTCTCAGAGAATCTATATGCATACCACAACAACAGTTATCCATACCCAAGCTTGGGGCGGAAGTATCAAGTTCATTGAAGAGAGTAAGATATGATCCACTGTTAATCACATTACCTGCAGTAAATTCACCAATATATTTTCCGTCAGAATAATATTTAAACTTTGTACCATCCCAAACAACTGCTTGGTGTTGCCAATCATAATTCCATATACTATGAGTACCACTAGTAATATGATCACTATTGCTACCACCAATCCATGCATCCCAACCATTATTATTTCCATTTTTAGTTCTCAACAAAATTAAATTAGTACCATCAGAAGCATTGATACCCAACCAAACACCACTTCCCTGTGCATTGGTAGATAATCTGGTCTGTTTGACCCATGCTTCAATAGTCCAACTGGTAGCATTTGACAGAGTTTCTATTCCTGTCGAATTACCTTGAAACAATCCATTCTTTGATGTCCATCTATTAAGTCCATCACCAGCACTGCCCTCACCAAATGTTCCTGGTGAATATAAAGAAGCGCCCGAATATTTTTTCCAAGGAGATGGTTGAATCCTAGCATAATACTTTCTTGCGTTTCCAGTAATGTTAGTGGAATCCCACATCGCTCTGTAAACATTTGGACATGCCTGGTCATGATATGCACAAGAACTATTAGCTACTTCACCAGATTGATCATATTCGTTATTTAACGGTAACAAAAATCCATTGACACCAAAACCACCACCACTGTTAACAGCAGTTCTGATCGCTGTATGAGATTTGGGTTTCCATCTACCATTAGAGTCATAACTACCAAAATCAGTAGCTTGCATCTGTTGATTGTTCACATAAGTGAACTGAGTCATATTCATTGCTTCTGGACCAACAGAGTCAACTAAACTATATCCAATTGCAATTTCTTCATCACCCTTACCAAAACCAGCATTACCGCTAGTATTAGCTTGTGTGTCCATACTAGTTAAATCTAACTGACTGCCATTCACCCAGACTTTAAATTTATTATTAGTTCCACTCGCGTTGGTATTGACAGCAATTACAAAATGATACCAGTCTGTGCAATCCCTGAACAATTGCTTTGAGACCACCCAGTAACCAGTATTGGCAATTATATAAAGATGGTCTTCCAAAAATCTAATTGCCCATCTATTGGTGACACCACTAGATTCACCATTTTTATGTTCAATGAGATAACAAGGATTTGATGTAAGAGTAATTCTTCTGACCCAAAAAGACCAAGTGGCGGTAGTTCTGCTACCATCACTCGAAGATGACATCTTTTTAACTAGTCGTTCGTTAGCCATTTAAGTATTACCCTCCGAAGGATGTACCACCAGTCATAGTGACTGGTACTGTTACATTAATAACAAAAGATCTTGTAGCAGACTGATTCTCAGGGTCAGTTGCTTGAATAGTAAAGTTATAATTGGTGTCTGATCCTGTAGTCGGAGCAGTTCCAGAAATAACACCAGTACTTGTATTTAGAGTAACTCCAGATGGTAAAGCACCTGCAGAAACACTGTATGTGATTGTTCCAGAATCTGGTTCTGATGCAACAACAGTTGCACTAATAGATGCACCTTCCTCTACACTAGCAATCGTAGCACCAGCTGCAGGTGATGAGAATGTTACTGGTCCATCAATAGTAATAAAATCTGTTTTTAATGCAACACCACCATCAGGATTTTCAACTCTTACATCATAATCACCATCACCAGTACCAGAAACATTTGGTGTTACAAAGGTAACGCTTGTTGAACTAACAAATGATTCTGATACTGCATCATATTCAGTGCCATTAGGAGCAATTAATTTAATGATTGGTATTGAACCAAAGTTACTACCAGTCAGTGTAATTGTTTCACCACCTGCAGGATCAGCTGCAGTTTGACTTCCAGGATAACTAAGAGAATCTACAACTGGTGGGGTTGAGATTGGAATCCATGTTGTACCATTATGTTGTTCTAGTTTAGATGTCGTACTATTAAATCTCAACATACCAGCGGTTGCAGATGCGGGTCGTTGAGCAGTTGTACCAATGGGAACTTTCAAATAAGCAGTTCCACCAACATTTAGTCCAGCAGTTCTTTGAGCTGCATTATTATTATCACCAGTATTAAGTCCCATTGTGGAACTCAATGTAACTCTATATCTTTCTTGAGTTGCACCACTACCATGAATTCCACCAAGAATATCTAATCCACTATTAGTAATTCTGACTCGTTCACTAACTGTAGGTTCATCCCATCTTGTACCAACATTTTGAGCAGGACCAGTTTCAAATACAATAGCACCATAAGTGGAACTTGCATGACTAGAAAAAATTAGTGCATTATCATTATTAGTACCATTAGACCAATAATTACCATAATTACCAAGTCTTATTGCACTATAATCAATACTACCATCAATAGCAAATATAATTCTCGATTCATATGATTCACTACTGTGGTTTCCCTTATCACCACTCAATTTCAATTGAGCATGTTCAGTACTGTGCAAATGTAATTGCACACCACTATCAGCAGTTACAGCACTATTACTAGTACCATAACCGATTGCTAAAGACGGTTTTACGTCATCAACTAATTGAGCTTTAGACTGACTCATTTTGTGATATTATCCTTCCGAGTTATTTATGACCCATGATGTAGTGTCCTCATCCCACATATATTCTGCAGGACTAGCGCCAGATGGATATGCAACTGGTGCTTCCCAATTACCACCAGAATTTAATGTCCAAGATGGATGTGGTTTAGCAGTAATAAATTTATCTAAAGTTCTATCATACTTCATACCAGTTCCAGCATAACGTCCTCTCTTAGAACCATCTGGATATGTTTGTACCCAATCTTCATGATCACCAACAGCACCAGATGCAATAAAAGCAAATGATGCATTGATCACTTCAAGTACATTTCCTTCATCATCAATTCTTGCAAAACTAGACATTTACTTTACCTCTTATACTGTGTATTTAATAATTACAACACCCTGGCCGCCAGTTCCACCAAAAGCATTTGTAGAGTTACCGGCATCAGCAGCACCTCCGCCACCTCCACCATAGGCACCTCCACCACCTCCGTTGTTGAATCTAGTAGTACCAGCAGTAGTTCCGCCACCAGAGTAGTTAGTTCCAGCAGATCCAGTTGGAGCTCCACCATTTTGACCTTGAGAACCATTCATATCTCCACCATCACCACCATTGAAATAACCAGTACCACCATCTAAACTATTAGCAGGTGTTGGGTACTGGGATGGGTTACCATCATTGTCATAGGCACCACCGCCCCCACCACCAGTGTAGTAAGTAGTAGATCCATTACCACCATTACCATTGTGAGCTCCATTATTTTGAGCTCCACCACCACCGCCAGCACCACCATTAGTACCGTTACCACCAGCAGTATTTTCCTGACCATTATTACTACTGTCTATGGATCCACCAAATCCACCTGCACCACCTGTACCAAATACAGATGCTGTTCCATCAGGACCAGTGTAAGAAGTACCACCATTAATAGTACCAGTTCCTCCAGCACCCCCTTCAGAAGCTTTTATTCCACTACCATTTGCTGCATTACCACCACTTCCAGTAGTAGTATTAGATGTACCATTAGATCGTCCACCACCTCCACCTGTTGCTTGGAATGTAGTAGAACCAATTACAATACTAGATGTACCACCAGCACTAGCATCTGGAGAACTACTACCATTTGCTTGACTTCCAGCACCAGCAGCGCCTACAGTAACCGAATATGTTCCATTAGGAATATTTACTGTACCATAGACCATTCCACCACCTCCACCGCCGCCAGATCCAGCATTATTTTGTCCACCAGCGCCGCCTCCGCCGCCACCGATGACATAAATTTCTGCAACTTGTGATCCACCATTATTAACAAAATTGCCGCCTTGATTGAAGAAGTGAAACTTATATCCACCAGAAGTGGTTACATAATCACCAGAAGTAGATGAAATAGCTCCTTCTGTAATGTCTTTCCAACTAGTTCCATTATACCATTCAATCACCTGACTATTTGTATTAAATCTCATCTGACCTGCTTCATTAGTAAAACCAGATCTTTGTTGTGTTGTTCCTTTAGGAAGACAAATAGCAGTTGTATCCTGACTCATGTCAACTACACATGCAGGTTCAATTTCAGCACCAAAACCAATTTTACCATCATATCTTAGAGTCAAATTACGAATTGGAACCTGTGGACTTGATGTACTATGAATACTTTCCCAACAGAGACTTGTTAAACCATTATTTGTCAAATCTCGATATCCACCGATTCTCGCCATGTACCCACCATTAGGAATGACAGTATTAGAGTCACTACCTGTAGATCCTTTCCAAGCAATATATGCAGGATCTTGTGACCCACCTTCATCATTGCTAGGGGTTGCATCTAATTGAATATAATGTCTACCACCACCAGTATACCAGACCTGTTGAGTTACATCTGTGTTTATATTACCATTACCTACCGTACCATAATCTGCAGGGCCGCCATCACCAACACCAAATCTGGTTGGTTTATTCAATCCAATGTAACCATTAGGTGCAGCAGCTTGAGTAATAAAAAGTTGATCGGAGTCTAAATTTACACCGATATTAAGTCTACCAGAACTATTTTTCCAAATTCTATGTGCAGTAGCATGAGAAGATGATATAGCAATACCATCATCTTTTGTAACACCACGTTGTCTCACTTCAAGTGTGCCTGAAGTATCAACACCAATACCACCATCAATGAGAACAGAACCGTCTCCATCTACCTCAAAGATTTTTGTTTGAGCATTACTTGTGAGGTTAGAATATGCTTCAAAAACTGGATTACCTGCATATTGAGTTGCTCTATATACAGACAATCTCGCACCTGATCCAGACGTACCACCAATGTGTGTACTACCACTAATCTTTGTATTACCAACAACCGTCAAAGGCACATCTGGAGAGTTGGTGCCGATACCAAAATTATTATTCTTAAAAGTAAACTTTTGACTACCAGATAATGAAATTGCAATTTCATTAGAACCAGATCTAAAGAAACCAGTTGAATTGTCACTAAAGTTAAGTGCTGGAGTTGATGCAGTACCAGCACCAATTGTCAAACCAGAACTTGTAGTTAGGTCAACAAAACCAGATTGTACCTTTGTAAAGGTCATGCTACTATATGACTTTTATTCTTATTTATCTACTTTATATATCCGTTTTCCCTTAACCATTCTCCAGTCATAGGTGTGGGTTCATAGTCTTCCCACATCTTACCACGAGCACAAGATTCCAATGCAGCTTGTGTCATTCCTTCAGTACGTCCAGCCCATCCTGCTTCTGCTTCCCATGGTACAGCACTAGAAGGATAAGTACGTTCTGCCATGACTCTCCAGATCATCGGAACGTCTTCTTCTGGTTTAATAATTGCAATCATACTATTCTTGATACTACCTGCCATACAATCTTGTGCAGCGTGCCATCCTTCATGTCGCATCAACTGCATCAGAATATGTGGTTCATTCATATATCTACGATTGAGATATACATTATTACTCACAGTATGATATACACCACGATGCATGATAGGGAAATAACGTTGATCAGCAAGGAAT
>CEPW01025535.1_pt1 | contig 17506 bp, 38 predicted proteins | sample 356211 | NCBI WGS metagenome assembly CEPW01 (sample SAMEA2620021, study PRJEB7988) | marine metagenome | biome: marine biome (ENVO:00000447); feature: deep chlorophyll maximum layer (ENVO:xxxxxxxx); material: "saline water (ENVO:00002010), including plankton (ENVO:xxxxxxxx)" | depth 25 m
ACGTACATAACCAAGTAAAGTTTGTTGAGCAGGCGCAGCAGATAAAGGACGAGACTCTGCTTTAGCAATTAATTCACCAGTTTCTTCTGCTAATGCACCTGCCGGAGAACGTAAAGCCATCAATGTTGCTTTTACGCCGGGAATTTCAGGTTGATAAGGAGCTGCACGACGTGCTGTTTCAACTAAACCAGCTGTTGCTGCTTTCCTCCTAGCCTCCGCCACCGCCGCCGACACTGCATCTGTCGGATCTGGGCGGTACGCCGCATATTCGGGTTCTGCCGGAGGCAGAGCACGAGTCGAAACTGTCTGTACACCAGGATTAGCAGATTTCGGTACTGTTCCCCCACCAAAGGGGTCTGGAATATCTAAAGATTGAACAGAAGATTGGGTGGGTTGCCGGGGAATGGGCGGCCGCGCGGTATCCGGGCCAGGTTGACCACCAGGGGTTGTCCTAAGGTTCGGTATGGGCTGTGAAGCTACGCGTGTGACCTGTTTACTAGGCGGTGCTGTTACAGGGCTTACAGCGTTTGCTACACGTCTACCACCAAGTCTTCTAGCACCTAGGACTGCAGCAGTACCTAAACCTGCAGCTGCAGCTAAACTCCCGACAGTTTGCAATAAATTAGAGCCTTCACCCTCTTGGGAAGGTTGTTTAAGTTGACTACGGCGCCATTCGAGGACAGATGGGGCTAATTGTGCCCGACCTGCGGCATCTTCCGGTACTTGAATACCAGTTGCCTGACTAAAAGCATAAAAATCTGCCTGAGAGAGCGCCATTTAACTTTATAACTCTTATTTTGTCTGCATATATTCTATTCTGGTTTAATTCTACAGGAATACTGGATGTATATTGAAGTGAGATCAAGTTTTAGTGTGTAATGGAGCTTGGGAAGCGTCAAAAACGCCTCGAAGCGTTAGAAGCAATTAAAAATAAGGCAATGGGTATGGCTGTTGACGGGGAAGACTCCGATACAGTCCGTAGTTTTATTAGTGATGCGCGGAAAGATCTGGCATATGAGCTTCCTGATGAGGAAGCATTTAAAAAAGCAGTGAATGCAACGTTGGCTTATAAGCGTAAAAATAAGTAAAACGAACTAATTCTTGATCTACCAAAATCGCCGGGAACAACTCCCGGCTTTTTTGTGCGAATTTTTGGGCTAATTAGGGAAAATAATTACAAAAATGGAATATATGTACCTCGTTATACAAAAGAGGGGCCGTTATACGACCAAAAAGGGAACAAAATTACCTGAGGGTTCTCACACCCCTCACCCGCCTAGGTATATGGGTAGAAAAAAAAGAAAGGGCGGGATGGTATCACGGGAGACCGTGGTAAGAATGAAGTAATTGTTAGGAAATTAACACAATTGCTTCGTTATATCGCGCCCAAACCTAGGGTTCGCTCCTACACGCCGCATCCGCGGTGAAGAACAGTCAACAGTTTAGTACCAGGATTTGTATTGGTTTAGTAACGAATTAACTACTGGATATTATGCGTGATGCAAAGGATCGAATCCTTTATTCAGTCTTGCCTCCAGCGGAGATAGGCACCGCACAATTTAATTTAAATCATGACAGTTACTGTAACTGATCAACAAACACAATTTGTTTTGCAAACTTTGCGTTCAACCGCAGAAGAAGTAGCTCGAATTGAAGGCATTACTTACTCTGAAGCATTGGAAAGAGTAATGTCAGCTCTTTGTTCAAACTGATTCGTTTAAGCGAGTCCGATGGTGCAAACCCATCGGCAGTTATTGCCTCCAGCGGAGATAGGCACCGCACATTACAGGATGATCCAATGGGAATCCGTAAGTCTATTGCTTCTGGTCTCATGGCTACTGCTAATGCATTAGCTCAAGACCAGACCAAAGAGCGTACACAGAAGCTAATCAATCGTGCTCGTCACAAGCTTGCTGACGCTATTAAACCCAAGACAATTCGCGACACAAAGTGGGTTGACGACATGTTTAATGTTTAAAGATTGATTCGTTTAAGCGAGTCCCAAGGTGCAAACCCTTGGGCGATCATTGCAGGACTATACATCCTGTATTTTGTTTAACTTATTTCAAACTATGCTTGCTTATTATCCGCATGAAGATGCTGCCGAACGTGTCGTTTGGTATGGAGGTGAATCAACCCAATTACATTACGAGATTTTATTTATATCTCGTGATGGAAGTTCTGAGTGGGTTGAGAACAATGTTCAAACACTTGGTGGTGGTATTCCTACCAGTACTAAGGATTTATTAGCTGCCATGTCTGATTTCTATCAGTCGATGGTAGCTGATAGAGCACCTATGCCTTTTTAGTACAACTCATGGTTCACCTTACTATTACAACACAGTGCAGTGGTACTTCAAACCCTGCTCTCAAAGTCAAATGCGCCAAAGAATCTTTGGAGCATGAACTTGCTTACAAATATGTGAATCTTTCTTATTACACTGCCCATCTCCAACATGAGATGGAGCAGATGTGGGAAGAAGAACTATTTTGTAAGTGACTCTTGCACTGAGGGGATACGTCCCCTCTCTGCAGGACTCAACATCCTGTGTTCAACTCAATTTAATTGTTACTATGTCTGACACTACTATCAAGATGCCTGACTTCCAGCAGACCACACTGCATGGACGCATTGCACATCTTGAACCTATTACGTATGACGGCAAAGATTACGTCAAAGTTGTCTTAGTCCATACGATCAGCAAGCAAACAGACACACGTGTTGTTTTCTGGAACAACAATGGTTTGCTTACTGCATTTAACAATGGCAACCTTGTCATTGGTCAAGAACTCACAGTCAGTGGTTCTATTAGTGGTGTTCGTGCCTTTTATATGAAAGGTGAAGAGCTTGTGCCTCTGAAGAACACCGAGCTTCAAATGCGTGTCAATGGATACGTATTTGGATCTAAACCTCAACCTAAAGCTCAAGTACCATTTAGTACTGAGCCAACACTAGAAGAGATTCCTTTTTAATCTCTGACTCTTGCACTGAGGGGATACGTCCCCTCTCTGCAGGACTCTATATCCTGCCTCAATTCAAATCATTTTTATCATGAATCAATCTTTTATTACTCTCATTGGTGGTATTGGTATTGGTTTATTGACCTGCGTTGCAGGTCAGAAAGCATTCAATCAGTACCAAGTACAACAATGCAAAGACTTGAATTATCACAGAGTGGTAACAACATCTTCATTCATGGGGGATACCAAGTACTGTATGCACATCAGTTATCTTGCCAACTGATCCCCCAGACCCCTGTAAGTACCAGGGGGATGAAGCCTTTTATTAGTACTAGGCATCACTGAGCGTAGCAGTGTGTAAGTCCTAGACTTTATTCAAATTCATTTCATTCAAACTATGACTAATCTTCAACAACTTGACGAAAATTACAATGCCGACCTCATGGATGCCATGGCAGACAGGTTGGCAGAACAACAAGAAGCCATGAGAGAAACCAATCCAGAAGACTGGATGGGTTATGACGAAGCTCATGCAACCGACGTGGAACTAAAGGAATGGAGCAAAGACCATGACCGACAGTAGTACAACAGTATCAATGGAGGATGATATTATCCTCCACATCATTGTTCTCATTTCAATCCTTGTAACCACTTTAATTTCATGCTTAATCGAACTACAGAAGCCGTCGCAAAAGCGTTCGGCTACACCCCGTTCTCAGGACAAGAAGCCCAACAACAATTCCAAGCAGACATCACCTATGTCCTTGGAAAAACCAACCGTAATCCCCACAGCGGAGATGTCTACATCGACAAGCACAACAAACGGTGGTGCTACTGGAAACCCTCGCAAAACCAAGAGGAGAACCTCGAAGGTTGGTACGAGGTCCCGAGCAACGAAGACATCGAAGAATGGGTCTTCGACAGCCTCTGCTACACGCCAGGGGATGACGAAGTAGAACCTGACCATCCCGACAGTTGGCTCAGACTTCTTGCTTTAATCTGACCTTTGATTTAATTGCAAGTCATGCCAACGTTACGGTTAACACCTAACCAACGTAATCTTTATAACTACTACTTATCTCACACTAAACGTTATCCAAATACTCCTTGTTATGTTCCAAAGAGTTCTACAACTAAACACACTCTTGAAGAATATATCAAGATGCTTGATAAATTAGAAGCACTTAATCTAATTAGAATTGATCGAGTTACAGATCATTACACTGGTTGGATTATTTCTTCTCCTCATCGTTACAAATAACGATCGTTTAGTTCCCCCCAAACCCCCTTGGTGAGTACCAGGGGGGATATCTTTTAGTAGTAGTAGTAGTAGTACTTACTTTTATTACATGACTTTAGTTCCTTCGAGTTCAGTATCTAAGCTTCTAGAGGATCTTGATAATGCAACGATTGAAATGCTTAATTCCTGTGGTTCTCCATACAAAGTTAAGCTTGCTTTCGAAGCAGTCATCAAACATCCTTCTTCAAACTGGACCGAACAAACTCTGAACTATCGTCAACGTAAACTATTTTACAAATGATTCTTTAATTAATTATGTATGATCCTACTAATGTTTCATCTGCTGAGTATGTATTCAATCTCACTCCAAATGAAGCTGAAACTGTTTACCTTAGCGTGGTAAATCAACTCTTGTTAGAAGGTGAGCAAGAATGGGACATCGAAGCCCAGGCTCATAGAATCATGGACAATGTGAAGCATTATCCTGAATTCTTTCCACAACTTCGTTAACTTATTCCGGGCATCCTTTTTACAAGGTATAAGACCCGGACTTTTTATGATTGCAATTCAATCATGACTCAACACAAATCAGCTTTTAACTTTGACAAAACTGTTGCTGGCTTCAATATCACTGAACGTGGTGTTAAGTCTTACAGCAAATCTTTCAAGCTTGGACCATTTCAACTAACATTGAATGCCCGTGGATCTGGTGTCAGAGGTGCTATTGGCATTCCTGGCACTGGTCTGTCCAAGCGCAACATCAAACTTTTCTAATTCATCATGACTCAAACCACTCAAGATACTGATGATCTTTATGATCATCTCAAACAACTTGCTGCTGCAGAATGGGAGAGATACCAAACTGCATCAGGTGAATCTCTTGAATTGCTTCGTGGTACAGAGTTTGATTCAAAAATTCAAGCTCGTTATCACCATCTAAACACGGTGGCTGCTCAAGCCTATGGTGCAAGCCAAGCTTACAGAGATTCAATTCACTTTATCTTGAATCAAAATCGTGAACGTCTTAAGAATCGAGTCAACTGAAATCATTGGTGACTATGTCCATGTTGAAGCGCTTATTGGCGATGCTGGCATCGTCCATCACGGAACTCGTTGGGAACCTCCAGAGTATGGTCCAGCACTTTGTAAGTCTGGTTTCTACCTGGATGAAGACACACCAAGTCCTGTTGATGAAGCTGACTTCTGCAGCTATCTTGATTCACTCGAGTTGGACTGGAAACCCTTACCCCTTGACAACGGGGACTACGATCTGAGTTGACAATCCAATTCAGCTCGTTAAGCTAAGTTTGGTTCTGCCAAGGACCTTACTAGGGGGATGCAAATCGAGTGAGCTAACACTTGGTTTCTATATACCAGCTTTAGTATTTAACTAAAGCTGGTTTTTTATTATGGATTCAAAAGACCATCAAGAGTATCTTAATAACGTTCGTGACATGGCTGATGAAGCAGCCAATGAATTCACTGATGATCAGCTTATTGCAATGGCATTAGGCAATCTTGGTGAATTTATTCACGATAATTCCCCTAAGTACATCTTGATTGAAGATGATCAACCTGATGAGGTAGACTCTGATGTCAAACCTCTTCCTAGAAATCATTCTTGGCTCAATACATCAATTGATGTAGAGGTAAGTCCAAGCGATGGGGACATGGCGGAATAGGTAGACGCTGCGGACTTAAAATCCGCTGACTTTAGTCGTGAGAGTTCAAGTCTCTCTGTCCCTACCAAATTACACTCAATTTATTTCAATGGAATTCCTTTCAGCACTGCGTCATCTCATCCCAGAGTTTCATGCTTATTCAGATGAAGATGACCGTTACAATCTCGGAGCAACCTGGACAGCAGCTGATGGTCTAAAGGACTATCACAACGTCGAACTACGTTACGTACGTAATTCAGAACGTCTTGCACTAGAAGGCGATCCACAGCCTGATGGCAGCTGGAAGTATGTCGAACCTACCGGTCGCGTACACACCATGTCTGCAGAGCGTGCCAAGATGTTTATGGAACAAACTCATGCACACGCCACCATTATGTGTGGCATGTTGGATCGATTAAAAGATTCAGGACTTCTAGAAGAAGTCGTAGACACTTCAGCTCAAACAGCTTAATATTCATCCGAAATGTTTAAGCCTCTGTTTTATACAGAGGCTCTTTCTTATGGAAACTCACAAGAATGAATCTGACAATCAAACAGAACAGCCTCAGGTAGATATTAATTATCCTGACTACGACCAAGAACTGGCTCGTAAAATCGTAGAGAATGTTCCACGGTATACATGGCCTGCTGTTCTTGATGCTTGTGTTGTCAACATTCTTGATGAACTCCCATTTGAAACATTATCAGCAATGGCTGAAATGTATCTTATTGATTACTACATAGAACATCCCAGTCAGATCATTCCTGACATGCTTCGTATCAAAGGAGCAGAAACAACCTGTAATGTTCTTGATTCTCTCCAGTTAGAAAAACTTCCTGGTCCTGCACGTAAACGTGCAGAAGAAGAAGAATCAAAAGCTAATCAAAATCAAGATGCCGTTTCAGAAACAGATCCTGCCTGAATGTCCTCAATGCAAACAACCTGGACTCAAAGTTATTGAATCTAGAAAGATTGAGTCTGGCATACGTCGACGCAAGCAATGTCAATGTTGTGAGTTTCGTCTTACAACATATGAAGTTGCTGACGATTTTTATAACAACGCATTGCATAATTCAATGCTTGTTTCCAAACTCAACGACCTACTTGACCGTAACTCAGCTCAAAGACCGCCTATGACAATTAAATGTATTGACTGCAAGCACAATCAAGATCATGAATGTGCTTACAATTTTCCTGAATACGACACCATTGATTCCTTCGATTGCAACCATCATGAAGCCTCAGTACGCGTATAAAGTCGGTGACCGTGTTGCAGAGCGTCCCAAGGCTCACGGTATTGTTACCGCACGCAGTGAAGTCAGAAAAGAGATTGCTAAGTATCGATCACAACGTTATGGCACAGTGGTTGAGCTAACCAAGAAGCCAGACAAACTTGGTCGAAACCATAATTTTCTTGTCATCAAATGGGATCACCTTAAAAGTCCAACTGAACACGCACAAATGCGCATTTGTCCAATTGAAGAATTGGATAAACTGCAATCCAATGGTTATGGTACAGAAGTTTAATGAAAACTAAACTCATTTGGATCACTCCTAATGCAGAGGAGATGATTGTCAAAATGGCACGTGTTAGTGCTCCAAAAAATCAAGACAATATGGAGACAGCTCCAAAGCTGTTGAAGTATTTAATCAAACACAAACACTGGTCACCATTTCAAATGGCAAATATGTGTGTTGAAATACACACAACACGTGCAATCTCACCACAAATCCTTCGACATTCTAGTTTTTCATTTCAAGAATTTAGTCAACGCTATGCAGATACTAGAGAACTAGGCTCTGCATCACTGCCTCATTTACGTCGTCAAGATAATAAGAATCGTCAGAACTCAACTGATGATCTTATTGATTTACTTGGACCACAACAACTAGCAAGTTTTTATCGTCGCGCTAGTCAATTATTTGAAGACTCTGAACATCTTTATCAAGAGATGGTTAGTTCTGGTGTAGCAAAAGAATGTGCTCGCATGATTTTGCCATTAAATACACCAACGTCTTTATTTATGAATGGTACTCTGCGTTCATGGATTCATTACTTACAACTGCGTTGTGAACCAGGAACTCAAATAGAACACCGAGAAATTGCAGAAAGTATTAAAACAATTTTCTGTGAACAATTTCCAGTGATTGGTCAAGCCGCTTTTTAAAACTCATGGTTTATCACTATCGACCTAAACAAGAACATGAATCTGACAAGATTCAACGCGCTCTCAAAATCCTTAAAGGTGTTATTGCTCGTGAAGATAAACGACACATGATGGATCAGCAACTCACCACAAGAATGCGAGATTATCTGGAATCTTCTCTTATCCCAGAACTCGAACATGAGCTTGACTTTGATCCAACACCTCAATATCTTTGGGATGAAACCGGCGGTGAGTCTCCAGTAACACTGGAAGAAATGCACACTGCCGCTTACAATCCCTGGCCTCGAAATTCAAAGTACAGCTCATGAGCCCCAAACTTTACGGCACTCGTTATTCAGATCCTGGCAGTCGTGTTCCAACAGACCTTTTGCCTAAAGCAATTCGTTGGGAGTCAGCACGAGCTGCTATTTTTAAACAACAAGAAGATCTTGAAGGTCTCAAACAATGCTTGGCTTTAAAACGTGTTTACGAAATCCGTAAGATGGATGAGTGGGTTGAAGAAACTGAAGAAGTTCTTCAATAATTTCTACATCCAAGGCCAACTTAGTTCTACATCTTTCAACCAAACGTCATCATCAATAGGACGTTCTTTTGCATAAGATTTAAATAGGCGTTTCAGCTTTTCAGTTGAGACGCCTATTTCTTTTGCTGCAATTGCTACGTTACATTTACCTCGATAAATCAAATCTAATGCTTCTTCCATTCGTTCTAATTAACATCTACTAATGCTAATCAAAAAGTTGCAGCATATTGTTTTTTCAATTCTGCAACAGCATGTTTCAATTCGATTTCTTTACGGGTTTGTTTTTTCTTTTTGTTCAGTAAGTGAACAAGCAGTGCTGTGTTCATTTGATTTGACCTCCGGTGACAAAAGGAAAGTAGCACTTGTTACGGTAAACAAGGACTTTTAAGGGGCGATGAACAAGATTCCACCATTCGGTATTAGCTTTAGCCTGTTCTTCTTGGTTGTACTTGCAGCCTCTGTAGGTTAAAGTCATTGATTCTGTAGCGATTTATACAGAAAGTATATAGTAATTGCTCTATATGATGTCGTTCATGTTGTAACACTTATCGATAGACCTGAGCACGTCTTTAAACTACTTATTAGTTTTACTTATCACTCAACTCAATTCAACTCATGAAAACTCTCAAGTTTTCCAAAGGGAACGGCAAGCTTCGCAATCGTCTTATTTTTTCTCTCCCAGCGGGTTATGCGTGTCCGCATGCAGGGGTGTGTAAGACATTTGCCGATCGTACTAACGGAAGTATCAGAGACCTTCCACAATACACAGGCGTTACGGCAACACAGGACTATCGCTGCTTTGCTGCTATGGCAGAGGTTCGTCCTACGGTTAGAGAAGCTCGTTGGCACAACTGGGATCTCTTACGAGAAGCTATGTGCATGAATGGGAATCAGGTGACTCTGCTTAGAGATCTGATTGACTTTTCTTTGCTTATGCAACCAGCTAAAAATTTAGTTCGCATCCATGAGTCTGGTGATTTTTGGAATGAGAACTATATGAAAGCTTGGATCATGGTTGCTAAAGCTAGACCACAACAAAAGTTTTACGCATACACCAAATCTCTTGGTATGTGGTACAACCTACGTGATTTGATTCCATCTAATTTTTATCTCACTGCGTCCCATGGAGGGACACTTGACTACTTAATTCCTAAATACCCTGATGTTTATACCAGGGTTGCCCACGTCGTCTACACAGAAGAAGAGGCTTACGAGCGCGGCCTCGAGATTGACCACGATGACAGCCATTGTCTAGGTAACAAACCTTTTGCTCTTTTAGTTCACGGCAGTCAAAGGGCAGGTTCTGAAGCAAGCAAAGCCCTAACACAACGTAAAAAGCAGGGCGGTTTTGTCGGATACGGGAAATCAAATCAGAAAACAAACTGAAAATGCTTGCATTCAATTAGAGAGCGAATAGTATCTATTCGTCTTTAATTATTATATGTCTTACGTCATTTCATCTTGGAAAGAGGGCAAACCGTATGCCATTACTGCTTGTCCTGATTCCAATAAATTTTTATTAATTCCGTTAGATTCAGAAATGGCTCTTAGCAAAATTTATTCACACCCTCATCGAGCTGGGGCACAACAGATTTTGACGTGGATTAATGAAAATGACGAAGAACTTGCAAGTGAAGGACTCAACATTTGCGATGAAGCCCAGTTCCGCAAATGAAACTTGGCTTGTTTTTGATTGTGAAACCGATGGACTTTATGACAAAGCAACAAAATTACATTGCCTTGTTATTTATGACATCACACGAAAAGAAACTTTTTCTTATGGGCCTGATCGCGTTGCTGATGCTCTTGCTCATCTGGCAACCGCTGATGTTCTCATTGGCCATAACATAATTTTTTATGACTTGCCGGTTCTGCAGAAGCTGCATTCATTTGTAAGCAACGCACGAATTATTGACACACTCGTTTGCACCCGACTCATTTGGCCAAAGGAGAGACTCGATGAACTTGACTACGAACAATATACGGAAGTTCCACCGAACTTACGTGGATCTGCATCCCTCAAAGCATGGGGATGGCGACTATCTGATCACAAGATCAGCTTCAAAGACTTCTCGGAATATTCTCAAGAGATGTTGGACTATTGCATCCAAGATGTTGTGGTCACAACAAAACTCTGGAAACAAATTCTCAAACAAAACTATCAAGAAGCGCCGCTCAAACTGGAGCACGATTTCGCTTTGGCAATTAATCGACAAATTAGATCAGGTTTTCCTTTTGACCTTGATGCATCTCTTGCTCTTGTGGATGAACTTAGAACAAAACAATCAGAAATCGAAAGCCATTTAAAAGAAATCTTTCCACCTATTAAACATGAGAATATATTTATTCCAAAAGTAAATAATAGTAAACGTGGCTATGTCAAAGGACAACCTTTTACAAAAGTCAGCTATGAAGAATTCAATCCAGGATCTCGTGAACAGATTGCTAATCGATTGCGCAGTAAGTATGGATGGAAGCCTGAAAAAACAACTGAAAAAGGAAATCCAATCCTTAATGATGAAGTACTAGAAAAGCTGCCTTATCCAGAAGCCAAGCCTTTAGCTGAGTACATGCTTGTTAAAAAAAGACTTGGTCAGATTGCAGATGGTTCTAATGCTTGGTTGAAATTATTTAATAATGAAACTGGTTGTATTCATGGAGATGTAATTACTAATGGATGTATTACGTCTAGATGTAGCCACCGAAATCCCAATATGGGTCAAGTCCCAGCATCTTATTCTCCGTATGGAAAAGAATGTAGAAATTTATTCCATGCTTGTGATAACTGGTCACTCATTGGTGTTGATGCAAAAGCATTAGAGCTACGCTGTCTAGCTGGCTATCTTGCTATCTGGGACCAGGGGGAATATGCAAGTCTAGTTACGGATGAATCAATTGATATTCATACATATAATCAAAAACAATTTGGTGTAGAAACTAGAGACATCAGCAAGCGTTTACTTTATGGGATGTTATACGGTTGTGGTGCAGTTAAAGCGGGAACAATTATTGATCCTAATGAAAAAGATCCTGATGTTCTCAGACACATTGGTAAAACTGCAATCAACTCTTTTATGAACGGTGTGCCAGCGCTTAAGAAATTAAAACAAAATCTTGAATCTACTTTGAATGAACGTGGTTATTTACGCGGTTTAGATCGACGTACTTTGTGGTGTCGATCTGAATTCAAAGCATTGAATGTTTTACTTCAAGCTGCTGGTGCATTAATTATGAAACAAGTTGTTATCAATCTTCATAACAACTTAGAAGAACTTGGTCTTATTCATGGTCATGATTGGATTCAACACGCCATGATTCATGATGAAGTTCAATTGTCATGTCCTCAACACATGGTTGCAACAATTCAAGAACAAGCACTGCTTGCATTTCCACAAGCCCAAGAATTTTTTGGTTTCCGATGTAAGATTGAGGGCGACTCACGAGTCGGTTTTACTTGGGCTGAAACCCATTAACTAACTTTTAAATCGTCCTAGGCATGACGTTAAACTGCCTTTCACTGCTTCTTTAAAACAATGAACAAAGCCAATCTTTGCGCTCAACTTCTTGAAGATCCTCGAGAAGTATTCATCAATGAAACGTCAACTGCAGCACGTTGCTTGATTGGTCTTCCTCCTGTTGGTAACAAAGCTCCAACACATCTTGAACTCAACAGCTATGGCAAAGCAGCAGAACGTTTCATGCGTTTCAAGAAGGACACGCTTATCTTCTTGTATCGTGCCAAGCTCCGTTTTGACCTCAACACGAGAACGTACTCTTTGCATGGGGGCTCTCTTACTGAGGTCAATGATCAGTTCCCAATCATTAACGAAGTCACCCTCAGCGGTCGCTGCGTTAAGAACATTGATCGAGACGACACAAAGACATTCAAAACCACATCTAATGGATTGATGATCTGTAATCAAACCTTGTCGGTTAATACAGGTCGTAATCAAGCTGATCTATTTAATTTTTATGCAATTAATAATTCAACAGACAAATTAAACCATGCTGAACTTCTTGTTAACTTTACAAGAAAAGGTATTGGCGCAACTATTGATGGTCGTTTAGTTACTGATTCTTGGGTTGATAAAAACAGTGGAGAACGTAAATCTGCTACCAAGATTCAACTAATGAACATTACTTTGGCTCCTAAAAATAACAACACAAAATCAGAAGTAGAGTCTTCCACAACTGTGTCATCTGAAAAGGTTGCTCCATTGTGGGGAAATAAAACAGCAGAAGAAAACGATCCATGGAATGTAACTTCTGGATTACCTGATCTTCCTGGTCAGTATGGTTCTGCTCCAGAGTTGGAGGAGGCACCTTTCTGATGAAATCTATCAATGCCAGTAAGAAAGCAAACTTTGAAACCAATCCTTATAAGGTGTATAACAAATACACTTTTTCATTAAAAGATAATGGGATTGATTACATCATTGGATTTCAAGAGATGTGTCCTAAAAAAGTAACTCATTACTTTTATAAATTTATGTTGGGATGTGGTCATAGTGAAGCAGCTATTGCTTCTGCTATGAGAGATCTTTCTGACGAGTGGTTTGATGCAAAACAATCACTTATCAATGAAGCCAGTCAGTTAAATCCTGATTAAACTTGGCTCGTCCTGGGATGACGTTAAAAGCATCCACCTTTTCACTACGAAACTTCTATGCCTTCCTCATTGACTACTAAGAAAACAACTGCACTTGCATCACGTGGCTTGGACTCCTTTGCGATGTTCCAAGACAAGAAATTTGTTTCTGGTTATCAAAACTTAGTTACAATTCAGCCTCTTAACAAATCAAAAATTCGTGGCTGGTTTGTCCGCAACTCCGATTTGGATTCTTGCGGTTGGACTGCTACTGAAGATCAATTCACAAAAGGTTCAGTTCACTGGGACTACAAACAAACCTTTGGAATGGCACCTAATACGTCCATCGAAGAAGGTCTTAACTTTGTAGAACCCCGTCTGCAAGTTCTTTTGCGTTCTCCTTTGATGGTTGAAGAAACCACTGGGATGCGCCAAACGATTGGCACTTTTGATAATCCTGAAGTCAAAGAACTTTTTGAAGCAGACAAGCTTGCTGCTGATCTCTCTAATAGCAAAGGAGAGATGTACAAGCGGAAGTACGGTGTTCGAACCAAGTACCTCGTTTACATTCTCACTGAAGAGAATAAGCGGGCACACAAGATCCCTATGGTTCTAACCCTCAAGGGTTTGAATGGTACCGACGTATCTGAAAAGATTCGTTTGTATGAAAAGGAAATGTCCAAGTGCCTGTCAAAGGCTTTGGATTCTGAAGTGCCTCTTGCATTCAATGAGAAGTTCTTTGCCACCACAGTTTTCTGCCCTGTCTTGGCAAATGAAATGCGTGGTGCAAACAACGTTGAAATCTGTGCCATTGAATCATTTGATATTCCTGCTTACTCCACGCAGGAAGAAGCACTTGAATCATTGGGGCGTCTTTCTATTCCTGATGAAGATCGTGAATCAACCTGGAAGTTCCAGGAAATGTATGACGACTACATCAATCAGCACTCCCGTCAGGATGCTGAAAAGCTGAATGGTCAGTACGGAATCAAAGAAGGAGTTGAGATCCAACCTTTCTCCCGCACTGTCAACGAAGTTGAAGTGAAGACTCTGCCTGTCTCAGTCAGTAATGCAACTGGAGAGGACTCATCACTTTGATGGTTTAACTTCTGGGTTGTTCAGATCACCTTGGTCAATTGATTTGTTATTAAAAATAAACATTTCTTGAACCAACCCACGAATTACACCTTGTCTTTGAGTAGCGATCCTCGTCAAGAGGGTCGCTATTTCTTTTACTTCCTTTATTGAATTTGAATCTTGAATTGCACGTTTAATTTTTTCTTCCCAAAACTTGTCATCCAATGATGGTTCAATTTGGAATTCACTTAATGAGGTGTACTTAATTTCCATTTGTGTTCTATTGAACTTATTAATTTTAATCTATTCAAACAAGTGAAACATGAAAAAAAAGTTGCAATAGTTACTGCTGGTGGTTTTGCAGCCATTGGTTCTGCTATCGTAGCTGTTGTTGGTAACCCAGCAACTTGGGCAATTCTTGCCTACAGCACTTATCGAATCGCAAAAACTGCATACAAAAATGCAGAACAAACCGATAAGAATGCTTAATTCAACTCAAACTCAATTCAACCCAACTCATGTCAGTTCAAGAAAGACTAGCGCTAAATGAAGCGCAGTCGATGATTTACTCTCGTTCAAATATACGTCGAGCCTTTCCAGACTTTGATGATTGTGATGTAGCAAGCATTCATTTACAAAATGAAAATTGCATTGTTACTTACAACGATGGAACGAGTACTAATTTTTCAAAAGCTGCAATCAAAAAAGCTTTTCAAAATTTTACTTATCGACTCAAAGATTTCTTTGCTTATCTAGGACCTAACTACAGAGGTCCTAGTGTATGGCATGACAATGCATATATCTTATTCAAAGGCTGGACTTACAGTCATGCACTGGGTCACCTTAGTTCCAATGCACAACTACAGCATCGTTGGGCAGATAAATTTATTCATCTATCTGATGCTTCAAAAGTAACAACACTGTTACAGTCTGATCAAACAGACTTAGGATATCTAATCGCACCAGATGGCTTTCGTCTTCCTGATAAACCAATTGATCTCGATAGAGATCTAGATGACGAAGATGAACAACAACCTATGTATGGTGAGCCTTGCTGCTCATGTGGTTCATTTAAACGTCAGCTTAATAACCTTTCTGATTTTCAAAAAGAGATTGAAGGATTCAAACCTTCTTGTATTCATTTGACTTGGTTTGCCAAGTACAGAGAGTTGCTAAGCAAACGTACAGAAGTTCGTAATAATAGTCCTAGTGGCACACCTGCTAAGTGTGTTGCTTGGTGGTATGCACCTCCTTCTGATCATCTAAGCAACGGTCGATTCATTTTGCTTCACACTAAATCAGGAGCACAAGCCCCACTAAGTCATTGGCGTACTTACAAACCAAATGAAGTACTTACACAAAATGATGCATGGGATCTTTTCTTTAATATGATGGAGGCTGGCTATACGCCATTCCCTGGTACTTCTCTCCCCCAACTTAAAAACGCTTTTAAGAAATGATGCTAGCTAACGGAAACTACTGCTACGAAATCGAATTGGATGAAGACACCTATTGGGCTTTGACTAAGCTAGGTGCAGAACTACGTATGCATCAAAAAGCTTATGTAGAAAAAGTTTTGAAAGAACACGCTGAAACAGTCGAGTTCAATCGGGATAGAGAGTCTCAAAGCTAGGGCTTGACAGCCCTGGTAGACTCCCATTACTACGTCCTAGTCAAGACGTAAAACTGATGTTCCATTCAAATTCCAATTCATGTTCGAAACTTTTTTCTCTTCTGCTTTTCCAATTTTAAAAGATCTTTTATTGACAGCGGCCGCAGGCCTGCTGGCATATGCAGTAAATAGAATCCAAAATTACGTCACTTCTTTTTGATGTCTATCAAAATCACAAAAGCACATTACAAAAGTTTTTGTAACAAAGCAAAAGGATCTAAACGCATTAGACCAAAAGGCAAATCAAACTTTTGTCTTTTAAATCAACTTGTTTCAACAAAGACTAATGACTCAAATTACTCAAGCTAAACTCAAAGAACTTAATGTTCTTCAGCTTTACGAACACTATGGTGCCCTGGAGCGCTCTCTTCCTCTCCTTACTCCTGAGTCCCAGGAATTGGCTAAAGCAGAGCTTGAAGCTTGCGCCCACTTACGGTCTGAAAAAATTGATCGTATCTACTACGCAATGGCTGCTCATGAGGATGCAATAGATCGAATCAAAAAAGAATCAGATCTAATCACAAAAGCCAGGCGTCATCACGAGTCACAATTAAAATCCTTAAAAGGATTACTAAATTGGTTGAAGAGATCTCTTCCTTTTGATACCAATAAAATTTCTGGTCGCGATTATCAATTTACTTTAGTTAAAAAGAAAACTCTCACTGTTGAAATATCAACAGATCCAACCGTTTGGAATGACCAAGAAAAAACCGACTATTGCATTGAAGAAGAAGTCAGCACAACGAAACGAACCGTGTTACGTTCGTTATCAGGAGAAGTTCTCTCAGACAGAACAGAACCTAAAACAACAACAAAAATCGTTCCAAACCTCGATGCCATACGCAATGCCCATCAAGAAGGTAAGCTCTTGCCAGATGGAGTCAAAGTCATTCAGGAATACAGTATCCGATCAAAACGAATCTATGGAAAACAATCAATGGACTTGGAAGCATCCGAGTATCCAAGAGAGCTTTTACCTGAAGATTGAGGCACCTACTGATCTTGAGGATGGCCGTATCAAAATGATTGGTCATCAACAAGCAGTTAAAGACTTTGATCTACAGATCGAGATGAATGATCTCGAGATGAATATGCTGCAAGACGGTGATGAAATCCTTCCATACAACATCAGTAAAGCAGATGATTTAGAACAAAAGAAGTTAAAGTTATTGTCTGGTAAACGCTATCATCAGAATGCCGCTAATGCCTATTGGTATTATTTGGCTAAATCTGGTAAGTGATCTTGCCATACAATAAAAAGTAACTGATAGGAGTTCCATGAATCAAGGTGATCCACTACTTAATGACTTAATTGCTGGGTTTACCCAAAATGGAACTCCTCTCAATGCTTTAATTGGAAACAAGCTTGAGTGGGGTGTAACCACTCTGGTTGCAGGAATGCTTGCAAATGAAACACTGTCAAGCCAAATGTCTGCAGAAGAAATGGTTGATGGTGCAATTAATTATTATCACGTAATTCAAGAACGCCTTAATTATTATCAACAAAATCAAGTCAACTCACTAGAACGTTTGTTGTAATTACTGCTAATCTAATAAGGTATTTATTTGCTTTAATGAAACCTGTTGCTGTACCTAAGCTTATGCTTTCATTTTC
>CEPW01180049.1_pt1 | contig 17423 bp, 24 predicted proteins | sample 356211 | NCBI WGS metagenome assembly CEPW01 (sample SAMEA2620021, study PRJEB7988) | marine metagenome | biome: marine biome (ENVO:00000447); feature: deep chlorophyll maximum layer (ENVO:xxxxxxxx); material: "saline water (ENVO:00002010), including plankton (ENVO:xxxxxxxx)" | depth 25 m
AGGAGTTCCTCAGATTGAAGTAACTTTTGATATTGATGCAAATGGTATTGTGAATGTTTCTGCTAAGGATAAAGGAACTGGTAAGGAGCAAAAAATCACCATTCAAGCTTCTGGAGGTCTCTCAGATGAAGAAATTGAAAAAATGGTGAAAGATGCTGAAGCTAATGCTGAAGCGGACAAACAAAAACGTGAAGCTATTGATACCAAGAATCAAGCTGACTCAATGATACATTCAGCGGAAAAAAATTTGAAAGAGTTTGGAGACAAAGTTTCGGCAGACGAGAAAACAGCTATAGAAAATGATATTAAGTCACTTAAAGAAGCAATAGAAAATGATGATTTGGAAAAAATAAAAGCTGGATTAGAAGCATTAACACAATCATCTATGAAGCTTGGTGAAGCTATGTATAAAGCTCAACAAGCTGAGGGGTCACCAGCTGGTAGTGGCTCTGAACAAGCTAGTGAAGACTCTGATAGTAAAAATGAAAAAGTTGTTGATGCTGAATTCGAGGAAGTAAAAGAAGACGATACAAAGCAAGCTTAGAAACTAATAGCAAATGTCCAAAAGAGATTACTATGAGGTTCTTGGTGTCAATAAGTCTGCAGATGAATCAGAAATAAAAAAAGCTTATAGAAAGCTTGCAATGAAATATCACCCTGACAGAAATCAAGGTGATGCTGAAGCTGAAGCGAAATTTAAAGAAGCTAGTGAAGCTTACTCAATTCTCTACGATAAGGAAAAAAGATCTGCATATGATCAGTTTGGTCATTCGGCTGTTGATGGTAGTGCTCAAGGCGGAGGTTTTGATTTTTCTTCCTCTCAATTCTCTGACATTTTTGAGGATTTTTTTGGAGACTCTTCTTTTTTTGGTGGAGGAGGAAGACGAAGAAAATCTAATAATCGTGGATCAGATTTAAGATACGACATCACTATAAATTTAGAAGAAGCTTATCTTGGCAAGAAATTCAAGGTCAAAATACCAACACAAGTAAAATGTGATGATTGTTCAGGTTCCGGAGCCAATAAAGGAAGTAGCCCAATCACATGTAATGTTTGTGGTGGCGCGGGGCAAGTCAGATCTCAACAAGGTTTTTTCTCAATACAGCAAACTTGCCCACAGTGTCAGGGATCAGGATCAATGATTTCTGATCCGTGTAAAAGTTGTCATGGCGCTGGCCGAATTCAAAAAACAAAAAGTCTTATGGTGACAATTCCAAAAGGAGTTGATGATGGATCAAGAATTCGTCTTTCTGGCGAAGGTGAAGCTGGACCAAATGGAGGACAGCAAGGCGACCTCTATATTTTTGTAAATGTTAATGAACATGAGATTTTCTCAAGAGAAGAGAATCATCTTTTTACTGAAATTCCAATTTCAATGATTGATGCAACTATTGGTGGAAGTATTGAATTACCAACAATCGATGGTGGCAAGGCAAGACTTAAAATACCTGAGGGAACTCAGACTGGTGATCAATTCAGACTTAAATCTAAAGGAATGCCAAATGTTCGAAATGGTGGGATAGGTGACTTATATATTCAAGCTAAGGTTGAAACTCCTGTTAATTTGTCAAAAAAACAAATAGAAATATTAAAATCTTTTAAAGAAATTGAAGATGATAAAGACAGCCCTCTCAAAAGTGCTTTTTTTAAAAAAGCAAAAAAGTTTTGGGGTGGTAAATAAATAAAAACAATGAATAAAATTTCAGACCAAGAGTTATTAGAGCTTTATAATAAAAATGAAAATTTTACATCATTATATGAAATGAAATGTGTAGCCCTTAATACTGAAAAAGGAACCGCTGAATTTTTGTTTAATATTGATAAAAAGTTTTGTAATCCAACTGGTGATGTACAAGGAGGATTTTTATCAGGAATGATTGATGATACAATGGCACTAGCATTTATTATGAAAACCCACTTTACAAAAAGACCTCCAACAATAGAAATGAAAACAAATTTTTTGTATCCTACTAAACCTGGTCAAGCACATGGCTACGGAAAGATAGTTAAATTTGGTAAAAATTTAGTTTTTTTAGAGGGTAAATTAGTTCAAAATGAAAAAACTGTAGTAACAGCTACATCAACTGGTGTAATAGTTGATATGCCTGGAGCAAGAACAAATCAATTAACAACAAAAAAATAAGGGGAATTTATGATTAACAAACAATGGATACTTAGAAACTTTCCAAAAGGTGATATTGCAGATACAGATCTTGTTCTTGAAGAGACAAATTTAAGAGAAATAGGTGATAAAGAAATTTTAATCAGAAATATCTATTTATCTTTAGATCCTGCAAATAGGGGATGGATGAGTGGCCAAGCATCTTATGTTGACGCAATGAAAATTGGAGATGTAATGAGAGGTGGAACTATTGGAATAGTTGAACAATCTAATAATGAAAAATTCCAAGTCGGAGACTATGTTAATTCAATGGGAGGTTGGCAAAATTATAGTATTTCTAATGGTAAAGGTGTTCAAATAATTCCAAAAAATACTGGATTTGAACTTACTGCTTTTATGAGTGTGATGGGTATGACTGGCATGACTGCATACTTTGGATTATTAGATATTACCAAACCTCAAGAAGGAGAGACACTTGTTGTTTCAGCTGCCGCAGGGGCTGTAGGTTCAATTGTTTGTCAAATAGGTAAAATAAAGGGGTGTAGAGTAATTGGCATAGCGGGGTCAGATGAAAAATGTGAATGGCTCAAGAACGATTTAAATATTGATGGAGCAATTAATTATAAAACGGAAGATGTTAGAGCAAGATTAAAAGAACTGTGTCCAGATGGTATTGATATATACTTTGAAAATGTTGGAGGAAAAATTACTGAAGCTGTCCTAACCAGAATGAATGTTAAAGGGCGCATTTCTCTCTGTGGGCTAATTTCAGGGTATAACGCCGAAGCTCTAGTTCCAGGTCCAGCATGGGGACACCTTCTTATCAAAAGAATTAAATTACAAGGTTTTATAATCTTTGATTACCAAAAAAGAGCAATGGAAGCTTTTCAAGATATTGGCAAATGGATCCTTGAAGGTAAAATTAAATATAAAAATGATATAGTTCCTGGTTTAGAAAATGCATCAGCTGCAATAAAAAAATTATTCTCTGGAGAAAATCAAGGAAAACTTATAGTAAAAGTATCAGAAGAGAAATTATAAGATAACTCTAAATTAAACTAATCTAATTAGAATTAAATCTTATTGATTTTTTTATTAAATTATCTTGCTCATCGAGCATTTCTACTAAATGATTTTTATTTTTTCTTGATTCTTCATTTCCAGCCATATGAATGATACTCACTGGCTCGTATGGTGCATATATATCAATAAACAATTTCATTTCCTTCGACCATCTATAAGAGTCCATATAATTACAAATATCAGGTAAGGGTTCATACTCAAATTTTTCATGATATATTATTATTCCTATCGCTAATTGTGTTATAGAAAAAACTCTTAATCTAAAGTTCAGTAAAAGATTTTTCTGCCAATGTCTTAATCTTTGCCAATGAGGTGATAATCTACTAAGAGCAAATATTCCTGCATTAAGATTAGGTCTTGCAATTAAAGACTCCTTAATATTTTTTTTTAAACCTCCTTTAATTGCAGCTTTATATAAAACATTTCTCAAGATTACTAAGGGTCCAAAAAAATTTTTATAGGCTATGTGATACTCTTGCTTTCTTGAAGCCTGCGAATAAATTGCAAGCTTATTTTTTCTTGTAATAGAAAGCATTATTTTCAAAGCTGCGTCTGTTTGAAGCCACGCATCAGCATCTATCCAAATTATATGATCCACGTCATTAAAAATCTTATCAAGATTTACTTTTGCAAGTTCTACTTTAAGAAATTCTTTATTTTTTGATCGAATTTTAGAAATTTTATCTGGCCAACCAGGATCAATTACATCAATACCTTTCGAAATAAAGTAATTCTTTTCATCAGCATTTAATCCACCATCTAAAAATGTTATTGAATAGTTATCACTCAATTTCAGATTTTCTATTGAAAGTAAAAGCTCATTAAGTAAATCAAAATAATTGCTATCACCACCTGAAACAATTTTTATTTTTTCATTCAAACTTATAACCGTGCTCCAAACCTTTGAATTATTTGTGAGGCAAGCTTCACACCAAATTTTCCACAAGAGTCAATTTGTTGAGATTTAATGTATTCTGATAAAAATCCTGCAGCAAACAAATCACCTGCTCCAGTAGTGTCAACAAGATTATCAATTATTTCAGGGTCTATCTTAAATATTTCATTCTGTTTGATAATTAGAGCACCTTTGCTTCCAAGAGTAATTGCAAATATTTTATTTTTTTTCATACACTCATTTTTTACATACTCAAGATCATCTGTTTGAAAAAGACTTTTTATTTCACTCTCGTTTGCAAAAATGATATCTGCAAAATCATTTACAATTTCAAAAAATTCTTCTCTGAATCTATCTACACAAAATGCATCCGACATACTAAATGCTACTAATGTTGATGAAGCTTTAGCTTTTAGAATTGATTTTTTAATGGCATTTTTCGCTTCATCTAAGTCCCACAAGTAGCCCTCTAAATATAATATTGATGAATTTTCGATTACTTTCATATCGATATCATTTTCAGTAAGTTGCTGAGAGATACCTAAATAAGTATTCATTGTTCTTTCGGCGTCAGATGTAACCAGAATAATACACCTACCAGTATAGTTTTGGCTTGTATCTGGACTATATTTAAATTCTACATTTTCTTCCATTAGTCCTTTTTTGAATTCATTACCTAAATCATCATGATTTACTTTACCAATAAAAGCAGTTTTGAGACCTTGTTGTGATATACCTACAATACTATTAGCTACTGAACCACCTGAAATTATTTTAATAATTTCAACTTCGCTTCCAATTTTATTTGCTATTTCAAAATCAATAAGTGACATACTTCCCTTATCAATATTATTTTGACTTAGATATTTATCGTCAACTTCAGCAATGATATCAACTATAGCATTACCGATACCAACTATGTCATAACTCATATTTTTTTTAATTACCATTTTTCTACCCAGGGCCTTAAATCTAATTCATGCGTCCATGCATTTCTAGGTTGATTATGAATCCATAGATAGTTCGAGGCTATATCATCTGGATTCATTAAACCATCAATATCTTTTTTTTGCTTAACAAATTCCGGAAATAATTTGTTAACCCAAGGAGTATCGATTGCTCCATCAATAATTACATGTGCAACATGAATTCCTTTAGGCCCCAACTCTCTAGCCATACTTTGCGCCAATGCCCTTTTTGCATTTTTAGCGCCAGCAAATGCAGAAAAGCCTTCCCCTCCTCTTATACTTGCTGTTGCTCCAGTAAATATGATTGTTCCTCTTTTTCTTTTAATCATATTTTTAGAAACTTCTCGTCCCATTAAAAAGGCACCGAGTGTTGCCATTTCCCATACTTTGAAATATTTTTTTGAAGTAGTTTCAGTTAAATTATATCGTATATTTGCTCCAATATTGTAAACAGCTACTTCAATTTCACCAATTTCATTTTCAACTTTTTTTATGAAATTGATAACGTCATCTTCTTTTCTTGCATCAAGACTAAATGAATTGCATTTACCACCTTTAGAATTAATTTCGTCTTCCAGTGACTTAAGTTTTTCCCCCTCACGCCTTACTGGGACAACAATAAAATTATCATTAGCAAAAACTTTTGTAATTGATGATCCAAGACTTGAACCAGCACCAATAATTAAAGCAACTTTAGTCTTCATATTTCAATCTTATCAGTTACCAGTTTGCTTATAAAGTATATTAATTAAATTGTTTTAGGCTTTTATAGTTTTGATTGATTTTTTTCGAGTTGGAAAACATGTTGAACATATTTCACATTCAAGGCCAAAACAGTTTCTGGCAGTACAAAATTCTCTTCCATAATAAATTATTTGAAGGTGCAACTTGTTCCATGAAGTCTCAGGAAATAATCTCTTCAAATCTTTTTCTGTTTGCTTCACATTTTTGCCATTAGTCAACCTCCATCTCTGTGCCAATCGATGTATATGAGTATCAACTGGAAAAGCTGGATACCCAAATCCTTGTGACATTACAACACTTGCTGTTTTATGTCCTACACCTGGTAGTTTTTCTAAGTCCTCATAATTTTGAGGAACTTTACCATTGAATTCTTTGATAAGAATTCTTGATAAATTATAAATTGCTTTAGATTTTTGTGGTGCAAGCCCACAAGGTCTAACTATATTATATATTTGCCTTTCAGATAAACTCAGCATCTTACGGGGATTATTAGCTTTCAAAAAAAGCTTCGGACTAACCATATTAACTCTTTCATCAGTACACTGGGCACTAAGCAAAACCGCAATTAAGAGTTCAAAATTATTTTTATGTTTTAGAGGTATTGGAGTTTTAGGGTAAAGTTTATTAAGAGTCTTCATTATTATTTTGACTCTCTCGATTTTATTCATTCTGAATTTATCTAAAAGTTTAAAACATCAGCCATTGAATAAAGACCAGGTTTTTCATTTATGCCCCATTTCACAGCTTGTAAAGCACCTGATGCAAAAATATTTCGATCTAAAGCTGTATGACTTAACTTAATAGTCTCATCATTACTAGAAAAAACAACATCGTGACTACCAATAACATTTCCTTTTCTAAATGAAGAAAAAACAATCTTGTCTTTTTTGATTTTTCCTTGAGTATTTATTTTTGATTTATACTTTATCTTATCTAACTTTTTATTTTTACTTTTAGCGATAGCTTGTCCTAACATCAATGCTGTCCCAGATGGTGCATCAATTTTATATTTATGATGAACCTCGTTTATCTGCATTTGAAAATCATCAGAAAGTGACTTACTTATTTCGGATACTAATTTTTCTAAGATATTAATTCCAATACTCATATTTCCAGATTTTATAATTGTTGCATGCTGAGCAGCATATTTTATTTTTTTTAAATCTGAGTTACTGAATCCTGTTGTTCCAATAACATGGACTATTCTTGCTTGAGCAGCATATTTTGAATGTAAAACAGAAGCCTTCGGTAATGAAAAATCAATTACTGCATCAGTCTTTGCAAAAAGAGGAATAAAATCATCTGTGATGATTACCCCAGTTTTTTTAGACTTAATTATATCACCAATATCAAATCCTATTTTTTTGTGATTTGGTCTCTCCGTGACTCCAAATAAAGAAAGTTTTTTATCAGATAAAATTTGTTTCACAAGCATTTGCCCCATACGACCAGTGGCACCTGTTACTACAACTTTAATTTTTTTCATACAATTTTACATTTCATTTTACTAATAAAGGACCCAATGGTTTACCAGCTACTAAGTGGAAATGTAAATGGGGCACTTCTTGATGAGAATCTTTACCCGCATTAGTAATTAATCTATATCCATTTCCTCCCACTTCCTCACTGACTCCCAATTTATCTGCTACAACTGCAATAGATCTGTTAAAATCAATAATTTCTTCATCAGATGCTTTTTTACTAAAATCATTGATATCTTTATATTTTCCACGTGGAATTATAAGAATATGTGATGGAGCCTGAGGTCTAATATCTTCAAATACAATTGTGAATTCACTTTCATGAAGTTTATCACAAGGAATTTCACCGCTAATTATCTTAGCGAAAATATTTTGATCATCATAGCTCATTATTTTCTAATTCCTGTCTTACCCTCTCTGCTTATTAGTTCATCATAAATTTGATCAGGAGTTATTTCAAATTTATTCCAAAGAACAAGTAAATGATAAATTAAGTCAGCTGACTCATAAATAATTTGATTACGATCATTGTGTTCTGCTGCTTCTACAGTTTCGAGTGCCTCTTCTTTTAATTTAGCAATACATTTTTCTTTACCTTCAGAAAGTAGTTGGGCAGTGTAAGAGCTTTTAGGATCATCGCTAGAACGATTAATAATAGTCTCAAAAAGTCTTACTAATACCTGAACTTTTGTACTCATATTTATGTACCTTCGACAATTGCAAAAATTCTATCTTTTTCATCTCCTAAGATATTTTTTGCTAAATGATATTCATCACTTTCATAAGCTTGTTTTGCAACTTCATATGAGTCAAATTCTACAACCACATTTCTTTCAAAAACTAATCCTTCCTTATCTAGACTTTGACCACCTCTGACAAGATATTTTCCTCCATATTTCTCAACAGCCTTTGAAGCAAAAGAAGCATATTCTTTTTGTTTTTCTGAATTAATAGTATTTGCTTTTACAATCCAATAACCTTTCATAACTAAATCCTAACTGGAATTTTCCTATCAGCAAGATATCTTTTCACATCTTGAATTCTATATTCACCAAAATGAAAAATAGATGCTGCCAATAAAGCGCTTGCTCCACCCTCAATTACACCCTCATACATATGCTCTAATGTGCCTACACCACCTGATGCAATCACTGGGACACTTATTTTAGATGTAATCTTATTTAATAGTTCATTATCAAACCCAGATTTGGTCCCGTCTTTGTCCATAGAAGTAAGTAAAATTTCGCCAGCACCTAATTCAGCTACTTCCATACAATAATCAATTGCATCAATATCAGTTTCATTTCTTCCACCATGAGTGAAAACCTTCCATTGATTGTGCTTATCTTTTTTTGCATCAACAGCAATAACAATGGTTGAGGAACCAAATTTGTTAGCGGCGCTTTTTACAAAAGACCTATTATTAACAGCTGTTGTATTTATTGAAATTTTATCTGCACCCGAATGAAGAAGTGTTGATATATCATCCAAGGTTCTTACCCCTCCTCCAACTGTAAGAGGTATAAAGCAGTTTTCAGCCGTTTTTTTGACTACATCAAATAGTGTAGATCTATTATCACTTGATGCAGTAATGTCTAGAAAACACAACTCATCTGCACCTTCTTCATTATAAATTATAGCTTGTTCAACAGGATCACCTGCATCTATTAAATTTATAAAATTCACACCTTTAACAACTCTTCCGTTGTTTACATCTAGACATGGTATGATTCTTTTCTTTAACATTTTAACTTAATAATTTTAATGCATCTTCAACTTCAAGGTTTTTATCGTAAATAGCTTTACCTACAATTACACCTTTCACATATTCATAATTTTGTTTTTTGAGCTCTTCAATGTCTGACAGAGACGAAACACCACCAGAAGCAACGAGAGGAATAGATGTGTGTTTCATTACTTCAAGAAGCATCTCATGATTAATACCCTTCTTCATACCATCACGCTCTATATCTGTACAAATGATAGAATTTATTTTCATATTATTTAACGAAGTCAGAAAAGAAATTAAATCTATTTCATGAACTTCACTCCAACCCTGAGTTGCTATCTGGTTATTTTTTATATCTAAAGCTATTGAAATTGATTCTGGATACAAATTTACTGTTTTATCAAAAAACTCTCTATCTTTAAAAACAGCAGTACCAAGAATAAGATTAGATACCCCAAGATCAATTAATAATTTTACTTTTTCCATCGTTCTAATGCCTCCACCAAGTTGAATATTAAGGCTTGTTTCATTAGCGATTTGTTCGATAAATTTAAGATTTTCTGATACTCCATGTAAAGCACCATCTAAATCTACACAGTGCAACCACTCAACTCCAAGATCTTCAAATATTTTTGCTTGATCGATCGGAGAAGAATTGTAAACAGTTGATTTATTGAAGTCTCCTTGAGTCAATCTAACACATTTACCATCTTTTAAATCTATTGCTGGAAATAAAATCATTATGGTTTCCAGTTTAAAAAATTCTTAATCACTTTCATACCATTTGAGTGACTCTTTTCTGGATGAAATTGAGTTCCAAAAATATTATCTTTAATAACTGCGGCAGTTAATTCATTTGGATATTTGGTAGTTGCAAGCAAGTTATTTTTATTTCGTAATTTAAAATAATAACTATGTACAAAGTAAAAATCACTTTTTTGAGAACATTCAGCAAATAAAGGATGGTCGATAAATTCAATTTCATTCCATCCCATATGTGGTATAGGAAAATTTTTATAGGAGTCTAATTTGACAACCTCACCAGGAATCCATTTTAAACCCTCATTAATTTCAAATTCTGATGAATGATCTGCTAGTAATTGCATTCCAACACAAATTCCCATAAATGGAATTTTCTTATTAATTACAACATCTTCCAGTGATGTTAATAGCCCATCATAACTCATTAGCGCATTCTTACATTCCCCAAATGCTCCAACACCTGGTAAGACAATTTTATCAGATTGACTAATCTCATTTGCTCTACTTGAAACTAAAATTTCATATGGATTTCCCAAACTCTGATTTACAGTTTCAAAAGATTTATGAACTGAGTGTAGGTTTCCTGAACCGTAGTTAATTATTGCTAATTTCATCATATCGATTTTAAAAAAGACATTACTTCTGAGACATGGTCTTTAACCTTAACTTTTCTCCACACTTTTAAAACTTTCATATTTTTTTCTAAAACAAAAGTTGATCTTTCAATTCCAAAGAATGTTCGACCATACATGCTCTTTTTCACCCAGACACCAAACTTTTCACATATATCGTTATTTTCATCTGATAACAAATCTAGTGAAATATTAAATTTATCCGAAAAATTTTTTTGACGTTTGATAGAATCTTTAGAAATACCATAGACACAAGCATTTAATTTTTTAATCTTTTTTAAATTTGATTCAAATTCAACTGCTTCCTTTGTACAACCGGGAGTGTTTGCTTTGGGATAAAAAAATAATATACTGACTTTTTTATTTGGAAATTTAATAATTTCACCGTTTTGATTTATTAATTTAAAAGGTGAAAGCTTGATACTTTCTTTGACCATTCTTAGAGTTGACCTTTAGTTGAAGGAACAACATTAAATTGTCTATCATCAATAGAGATAGCCTTTCTTAAACTTCTAGCCAGAGCTTTAAAACAAGACTCAATAATATGATGGTTATTTACTCCATATAAATTTTCAACATGCAGAGTGGTTCCACTTGCTTGTGAAAATGCTTGAAACCATTCTTTAAATAATTCTGTGTCAAAATCTCCTTGTGATGACGTTATTTTAGCAGCAGAGAACTCAACATTCCATATTAAGTAAGGACGATTTGATAAATCTAGTGATACTCTTGACAATGTTTCATCCATTGGAATATAAAAATGCGCATATCGAGATATTCCCTTTCGATCAGATAAAGCTTTGGCAATACATTCACCAATAGCAATTCCTGTATCTTCAGTTGTATGATGATAATCAATATGCGTGTCACCCTTAGCAATAACTTTCATATCTATCAGCGAGTGCTTTGATAATTGCTCTAGCATATGGTCAAGAAAACCAATGCCAGTGCTTATCTCATATTGGCCTTGACCGTCGAGATTAATATCCACCGAAATCGATGTTTCTTTTGTAGATCTATTTATTGATGCTTTTCTCATAATCAAACAGGTGATTTCTAACAATAAATAACTGAATTTGCTATATAAAATATATTTAATTACGGCAATAAGGCTCTTGAACTAATTTTTTTAATAGCCACATTATAAACATATGGAAAATCAACAAGATGCATCGTGGCATGGGACAACAATAATTTCTGTAAGGAAAGGTAATCAAGTTGTTATTGCTGGTGATGGCCAAGTAAGTCTAGGTAATACGGTAATTAAATCAACTGCTCAAAAAGTAAGAAAATTGGCAAATAGTAACGTGATTGCTGGATTTGCTGGTGCAACAGCAGATGCATTTACATTATTTGAGCGACTTGAAGAGAAATTAGAGAAACACCCTAATCAGTTAACTCGAGCTTGCGTCGAACTGGCTAAAGATTGGAGAACAGATAAATACCTGAGAAGACTAGAAGCTCTTCTCACTGTTGCAGATTCCAATACTTCACTTCTGATTACTGGAATGGGAGATGTTTTAGAACCTGAGGGAAATATAATTGGAATTGGTAGTGGAGGAAATTATGCATTAGCTGCAGCTAGAGCATTATCAGATACAGAATTAACTGCCGAAGATATTGCAAGAAAATCAATAAAGATTGCCTCTGACATTTGTGTATTTACTAATAATAATTTGACAGTAGAGAAAATAGAATTTTAAAGTGCAATCGTTTTCACCTAGAGAAATAGTTTCAGAACTAGATAGATATATCATCGGACAAGATGAAGCAAAAAAATCTGTCGCTATCGCACTTCGAAATAGATGGCGTCGTCAGCAATTAGATGATGATATGAAAGATGAAGTATTACCAAAGAATATTTTGATGATTGGACCAACTGGTATTGGAAAAACTGAAATATCTAGAAGGTTATCAAAACTTGCGCAAGCACCTTTTTTGAAAGTTGAAGCCACTAAATTTACAGAAGTTGGTTATGTCGGAAGAGATGTTGAACAGATTGTTCGGGATCTAATAGAAATTGCTATAACGATGGTAAGAGAAATAAAACGCAAAGAAGTTAATGCTCAAGCAAAACTATTAGCCGAAGAGAGAGTTCTTGATTGTTTAGTAGGACCTGCTGCTGGGTCATCGACAAGGGATAACTTTAGAAAAAAATTACGTAATAATGAGTTAGATGAAAAAGTAATTGAAATCGATGTTCAAGATACTGGATCTATGCCTACAATCGATCTTCAAGGTGGAGGTGGAGGTGGAATTGGTATGATCAATTTAAATGATATGCTTGGTAAAGCTATGGGATCTAAAACTAAAAAGAAAAAAATAACAGTGGGAGACTCATACGAAATTCTGGTTAATGAAGAGTCAGATAAACTAATCGATAGTGATCAAATAATAAGTGAAGCAAAAAAATCAGTTGAAGAAAATGGAATAGTTTTTTTAGATGAAATTGATAAAGTATGTGCACGATCAGAAAGAGTAGGAGCAGATGTGTCACGAGAAGGGGTGCAAAGAGATTTACTTCCTTTGATTGAAGGAACTGTAGTAAATACGAAACATGGTACAATTAAAACAGACCATATATTGTTTATTGCATCAGGCGCATTTCAATTGGCAAAACCATCTGATTTATTACCAGAACTTCAGGGCAGACTTCCAATTAGAGTTAGTCTCAAACCTTTAGAAAAAGAGGATTTTAAGCGTATTTTAACTGAACCAGAATACAGTCTAATTAAACAATATCAGGCTTTACTTGGCACGGAGGAAGTCAATCTTGAATTCAGTGAAAGTGGCATAGAGTCAATTGCAAGTCTAGCTGTACATATTAATTCTACGATTGAGAATATAGGTGCTAGAAGATTGCATACTATATTAGAAAGAGTTTTAGAGGATATAAGCTTTTCAGCACCTGATAAAGGAGGTGAAAAATTAATAATTGACTCTGAATACGTAAATAGTCATGTTGATGAATTATCAAAAAATACCGACTTATCAAAATTCATTTTATAAATAATGTCGCTCAAAAAAACTAACAAACATGTTCATTCGTTAAAAGTTCGGTACTCTGAAATAGATAGCCAATCAATTGTTTATAACTCTCACTACTTAACTTATTACGATATATCCTTGGCAGACTTATTAGATCAAGCTTTTAATCAAGAAGAGTATATAAATAAAACCCAAAATGAATTTCATACTGTAAACGTTAATATGTCATATAAAGCGCCAGCAAAATTAAATGATACGCTTGAAATTTATTCTGCAATAAAGAAGATTGGAAATTCAAGCATAACATTTACTCAAGAAATTTATAAAAAAGATTCAGATGATTTATTAAACACAGTTGAAATAATTTGGGTAAATACACACCAGCCAACTCACAAATCAGTTCAAATACCTGATGATATAAGAAAAAAGTTAGAAAAATTTTTAATTAATCAGACGTAGCTGTTAGCAGCCAGTTATCACTTTTAACTTTTTTATTTTTTGTGAAAGTCCAAACATCTGTAATTTTTTGAACCTGGTTCATACTTCCAGAAATTATTTCATCTTTATTATTTCGTATACAAGTAATCATCTCTGAAATAAATCTTACAGTTACTTCCATAGGGTCATTTTTAAGATCCTTATGCACGATTTCTGATGACTCAATACCAATAAAGCTAAATTCTACGGTATGATTATCTTGCTGTCTTTGATCAATAACCTCTGCAAAATTTGAAAGGACTGATTTTTCAAGCAATGGGGTAAGCGCTTTTTTATTTCCATTTTCAAAGTTTGTTACAATCAATTCATAAGCTTTATTTGCACCATTGAGAAAGTCTTTTGAATCAAACCAACTATCTCCGCTGGAAGTATTTCTATCAACTGATGAAATTTTAATGGACGGCTCTACCTTAGACTCAGTGTTGGTTGCCTCGTAATTGAATGAAGAAGTATCAGTTTTTTCATTACCAGTCCTTCGGCCTAAAACACTTCTGAGTCTCAAAAGCACGAGACCTGCAAGAACAGCCAAAATTAGTATGTCTAGATATTGAAAAGCTTCGTTCATATATTTTATTATAGTGTAATATATGTAACTACTAAAATTAAAGTTTCAATAAGAAATAAGTAACAAATGATCTATTTATTGTTAATTTTCATAGTATTACCAATCATTGAAATATCATTATTTATTCAATTTGGAGATGCATTAGGGACTGTAAACACAATATTGTTAATTTTTTTAACTGCGGGAATAGGCGTGTATTTGGTAAGACAGCAAGGATTTAATACTTTACGAAAAATGCAAAAAGAGATCCAAAATCAAGAGTTACCAGTTCGAAGTTTATTCGATGGCTTTGTAATACTGATCTCGGGCATTTTACTATTAATACCTGGTTTTTTTACTGACGCAATTGGGTTCATGGGATTGATCCCAATTACAAGATTTTTTATTGGCAAAACATTAATCAGCTTATTCATTAAAAATAGATCTAATTTTGCATATAAATCAAAACAAGATATAAATGATCCTATTGAAGGCGAATTTGAAGAAGTGGATAACAAGGACGAGAATTAATGGACGTACAAGCAAAAATTATAACCCAGTTTGTTAGAGATTTATCTTTTGAAAATCCCCAAGGTCCCATGTCATTTCGAGCTCAAACTGAGAAACCAGAAATAAAAGCAAACATAGATGTAAAAGCAACTAATCAAAAAGATACTAATGTTTTCGAAATTGAACTAAATATCAACATTGCAGCAATACAAAATGAAAAAAGTGTATATCTAATCGATTTAAAATATGTGGGCATTTTTGAAATTGAAAATCTTACAGACGATATTAGAGAACCGTATTTGTTGGTTGAGTGTCCAAGATTAATTTTTCCATTTGCTAGAAGAATAATCTATGATCTACATGCAGATGGTGGTTTGCCACCATTGCTACTAGACCCTGTTAACTTTGCAAAATTGTATCAACAAAAAAAAGAGGCAAAAGAAGAGTCAATTAATTAGAATTAATTTTTTTCCAAATAGCTTTTGGACCAAGGGTTTCAACAAAGTCTTTATGCAATTCTTCTTCCTCTTTTGAAAGACGCATTGGTAATTCTCTATTCTTAAATTTTGATACATCAAATTCAGTGTCATTTTCAAAAGTTTTGGTATCAATATTTAAATCTAGTGTTGGTTCTTTTTTATCTAGTAATTCAATATAAACTTTTGATAAAAGTTCTGTATCCAATATAGCTGAGTGCTTTTCTCTGGCCGCAATATTAATATTATATCGTTTACACAAAGCATCTAAGGAAACACTCTGTCCAGGAAATTTTTCACGCGCGATTTCTACTGTATCTATAGTTTTATTAGTTAATTTGTCTTTTTCACAATTAGATAATTCATAATTTAAAAACCCTATATCAAAATCTACATTATGCGCAATGATTGGTGAGTCAGAAACAAACTCTAAAAATTCATCAGCTATCTTTCTAAAAATTTTCTTATCGCTTAAAAAATCAATAGTCAAACCATGGATATCTGTTGACTGTTGAGGAACGTCCCTTTCAGGATTTATATATTTATGAAATGTTTTTCCAGTTGGTAAAAAATCTATAATTTCTATAGCCGCAATTTCAATGACTTTATGCCCTTCACTGGGGTTAAGACCTGTGGTTTCAGTATCTAATATGATTTCTCTCATTTGTTATAATAATCATTCCATGCTTTAGGCTCAAGAAGAACTAATTTACCAGCTATGTTTTCAACTTCTTTTTTCGTTGAGTCCATATTATTATTTGTCGAAATAACATAATCTGCTCTTTCACATTTTTCTTGATCAGGCATTTGTTGCGCTAATATTTGTTCAAATAGATCTGCATCTAATCCACGTTCATTTATAACCCTTTGATACTGAGTTTCTTTAGAAGCTGTTACAACAACAGAGACATCAACGTACTTTTCGCCACCAGTTTCAAATAAAAGGGGGATATCTAAAATACATCCTATGCGTTCTTTCTCTATCATTTGTTTTATGAATGATATTTGATATTGACGAGTTGCAGGATGAATAATGGACTCAAGTTCTTTAAATCTCTTTGGGTTTTTGCTTAATTCGTTTTTTAAAACATCTCTACTGACTTTGCCATCAACTTTCGATCCTGGAAACGACTGCTCGATTTTATTTATTATAATCTCATCATTTTCATAAATGTAATGAACTGTGTCATCTGCATTGTAGACAGCAAATTTATAATCTTTAAACATTGATGCGGTTGTTGACTTACCCATACCAATTGAACCAGTTAAACCCACGAGCAACATTATTATTCCAAACTTTTTATTAATTGATCAGAAATTTGTGGCTCAATACCATGCCAGATTTTAAATGATGCTGCAGCTTGAAGAATTAACATTTGTAATCCGTTCTGAACTTGATGACCTTTTTGCTCTGCATCTATTAGAAATTGTGTTCTCTTTGGATTATAAATTAAATCATAAACAAAAGAGTTTTCTTTTAATAAGTTAAAATCCACAAGAGTATTATTTGTTCCCCCAATACCAAGGCTGGTTGTATTAATAACGAAATCAATTTCTTTTAATATCGAGGGGATATCTTGTAGTGAACAAATATCAAAGTTGATATTAAGGCTGTTTTTGATTTTTTCACTTTTGTGCTCTGTTCTGTTTGCGTTAACAACATTCGCTCCCATCAACTGTAGTTGATAAATAATAGATCGTGCTGAACCTCCCGCTCCAATCACTAGTACTTTTTTATTTTCAATGTACTTAACTTGATTGTTTGATGATATAGAATTTTTAAAGCCTATTGGATCTGTATTATCTCCAATAATTTTATTTTCACTAAATGTAATGGTGTTTACAGCTTGTAGTTTTTCAGCTATGGGGGAATTTTGATCACACAATTCAAAAGCTAATTCTTTGTGAGGTACGGTAACATTTAATCCTTTATAGTTTTCAGCCATACATTTTTCTAGAAAACTTTTCACATCTTCTTTGTTTAAAGATA